>Ga0209066_10002438_pt1 | contig 22536 bp, 19 predicted proteins | sample All_14_2_FD_187198 | JGI IMG/M metagenome (GOLD analysis project Ga0209066, IMG submission 187198) | Freshwater microbial communities in response to fracking from Pennsylvania, USA - Allegheny Zone_MetaG_DW_15 (SPAdes) (version 2) ... | reverse complement strand
TGATCTACCCGATCCAGGGTTCCTGGGTGTGGGGCGGCGGCTGGCTGTCGGAAATGGGCTTCACCGACTTCGCCGGTTCGACCCTGGTGCATTCCGTGGGTGGCTGGGCCGCGCTGGCCGGTGCGATCCTGATCGGGCCGCGCAAGGGCAAGTTCAACGCCGACGGGTCGATCAACCCGATGCCGGGTTCCAGCCTGCCTTTGGCCACCATCGGCACCTTCATCCTGTGGATGGGCTGGTTCGGCTTCAATGGCGGTTCGCAGCTTGCCATGGGCTCGATCGATGACGTGTCGGCCATCGGCACGATCTACATCAACACCAACCTGGCGGCCGCGGCCGGCGTGGTGGTCGCGATGATCCTGACCCAGCTGATGTACAAGAAGATCGACCTGACCATGGTGCTGAACGGTGCCATCGCCGGTCTGGTTTCGATCACGGCCGATCCGCTGTCGCCCTCGCCCTTCATCGCCATCATCGTCGGCGGTATCGGTGGTGCGCTGGTGGTGATCGCCGTGCCGCTGATCGAAAAGCTGAAGGTCGACGATGTGGTCGGCGCGGTTTCCGCCCATCTCGTCTGCGGCATCTGGGGCACCTTCGCCGTTCCGATCAGCAATGGCGATGCTTCCTTCGTGACGCAGATCATCGGCATCGTGTCGATCGGCGTGTTCGTCTTCGTCGTCTCCTTCGTTCTGTGGGCCATCCTGAAATACACGATCGGCATCCGCGTGGACGAGGAAGCGGAGGTCATGGGCCTGGACAAGGCCGACCTCGGCATGGAGGCGTATCCGGAATTCGGTCGCGGTTCCCAGACGCTGTAAGGCGCTGATCGCGAACGATAACAGTCCTACCCGCAAAACTAAGGGCCCGGCGGCAATGCCTCCGGGCCCCTTTTTTTATGCCGGGCTCAAGGCCAAGCAGTATGGCGTTATTGCAGATTGACCAGGGCGAGATCGGCCGCTTCCGCCATTTCCATGGCCGCGATCACCGATGCGGCAACCGCCAGCGGGCGGCCCATGGCATCATTGATGCGAAGGCCCTGGCTGCCATCGGGCAGCTGGATCGGCCGGAGATAGGCGACCGCGCCCAGCCCCAGGGAGGCGAAATCGACCGGGGTCATGGCGCGTGCCTGGCTGGCGGCGTCCGGCCCGGTATCGACGGAATTGGCTTGGTTGAAAATCTTGTCGCTCATCTTTGCTCTCCTTCTCCTTCCGACAGGCAGAAGCGGCTTGTCGTTGTTCCCCGCCTGCGCGGCGGAACGGCTTGGCCCCGGACCCTCAGGTCAGGCCTTTTCCTCAATGTCGAGGCTCGACGCCTCGTTCGGCTGTCGAACCCGGTCGGCGCGGCGGATGGGAATGGTCCTGATATCGGGTTCCACCGCCGGTCGTTCCAGCTCGATATGCAGCAGTCCCCGCTCCAGCGTCGCGCTGCCGATCTCGATGCCATCGGCCAGCACGAAGGTGCGCTGGAACTGACGCCCGGCAATGCCACGATGCAGGAAGATGCGCTCGCGCATCTCCGGCTCCTGCTTGCCGCGCACGACCAGCTGACCATCGGCGATCTGCACCGACAGCTCGTCCTCGGAAAAGCCGGCGACGGCAAGCGTGATCCGCAGCCGGTCCGCCGCCAGACGTTCGATATTATAGGGCGGATAGCCTTCCGGCGACAGCTTGGCCACGCGTTCCAGCGTGCGCTCGAAATGTTCAAAGCCAAGCAGAAGCGGGTGGTCGAACAGTGACATCAGCGGGCTTTCCTTCTCCATCGGAAGCAAGGGCCTCTGGTCCCGAACCGTCCCGATCATCGGCGGCGATCCTGAACACGACAGTCATGTGGGTAGCCCGGCCGTGCGCGTCAAGCCTGTCTCCAGGGAAGCTGTATCCTGGTGTGGCCAGTGGCAATGCCATATTTCCCCGCTTGCGCATCTGTGACCGGCGTCATAGGGGTCTAGCCAGGAAAGCGCCTAATTCTGTCGGAAGCAGCCGACAGGAAAGGCTGCGGGCGGGAAAGAATGGACGGTGTCGGGGGCAGGTTTGGTGGGGTTGACCGGCGCGGCTACGCGGTCGGATGGCGTGGGCTCCTTCCCGTTTTCCGCCTGCTGCTGCTGCTGATCGCGGCGATGGCGCCGGGGCCCGCCACGGCCCAGACCCAGGCCAATGCCAAGGAACAATTCGCTGCAGCCTATATCGTGGAAGCCAAGAGGCTGGCCCAGAAGCCGGGCATCCATCCGCGCATGGTGGATGCCTTCCTGATCGAGCGCGGTTTTACCGCCGTGCCCTCCGATTTCATTGGTCGGGCGGTAGCAGGCTGGACGCTGCGGCGGCCCTTTCAGCTGATCTATTTCGAAGCGGACGGTACCGGGCGGTTCCGATCCTACGCCACCGGGCAGCAGGAAGGCTGGCTGCGCGATTTTTCCTGGTGGCGCACGCCCGACGGCCTCTGTCTGGAACTGGCGCAGCAGGGCACCCGCCCGTCGCGAATCTGCCTGCAGTTCTATCGGTTCGAGAGTTTGCAGATAGCCTTCCTGATCAATCCGCCGGGGCTGGTCGTGGGTCCCACCGCCATCTCCTTCCTGAAGGGGGACCGCACGGGCGAGGAACGCTGGGCCGCCGCCGCCGTGATGGAATGAGCTGACCGCAGCACGCAATCCCCCTGTACCGGACGGAAGGAGGCGGCTAGTCTCCGTCGCGAGGGGAAAGGGTGAAGTGCGCTTCAACCTGTGGGGTGAGAATGATGTCTGGGGTTAGGCCGGGGGGCCGGCCTGTATGGCTGGCGGCGGCATTTCTGGTGTTGGTGTTCTGGGGCATGGGGTTTTCCGTTTCCACGGGTTCCGCCAGCGTCGATCAGGATGGGTCGCGACTGAAGCAGATCGCGTTGGTGCTGGCCCAGGCGGGTCAGATCGCCAAATCCAAGGGCGTCCATTCGCTGAATGTCGATACATTCCTGCTGAGCAACGGGTTCGAGCAGATCGAAGCCGATGACGTCATCCGCTTCCTGCCCGGCTTCACCATGCGCCGGCCCCTGACGCTGGTGCATTTTTCGCCGGATGGAAAGGGTTCCTTCCGCCAGTATGAAGGCAATGGAAATCGGGCGCAGTTCAAGCAGATCACCTGGTGGCGCTCGCGCATGGGCATCTGCTATCAGGTCGGTGCCGAAGGCGACGGGCCGGGTCGGAACTGTGCCATTTTCTATAAGATCGACAGCACCGTCGTCGTGCTGGGTATCGATGTCTATGGCCTGCTGGACGGCCCGGGCAAGGCGCAGTTCTTCAAGGGTGACCGGACGGATATCACCAGCTGGGGTGCCGCCCTGCGTCTGGCCAACTGAAACCCGCTCCAATCCCGCATTAAACCGCATGGCCGGACTTGCGGACAGCCCCGCATTTCGCTTTGATGGCAGGGTGTTTCGCAACTGCGAAGCGCCAAGGGTCGGGCCACTAAAAACAGGGGATAAGCGCGATGTGGGACGCCATGCTGATCGACTGGGCGGGGGCGGCCTTGCGCTGGCTGCATGTCATAGCCGGAATCGCCTGGATCGGATCGTCCTTCTATTTCATTCATCTGGATCTGTCGCTGCGCAGGCATGCCGGCCTGCCGGAAGGCGTGGGTGGCGAGGCGTGGCAGGTGCATGGCGGCGGCTTCTATCACATGCGCAAATTCCTGGTCGCGCCGAAGGAACTGCCCAAGGAGCTGACCTGGTTCAAATGGGAGGCCTATATGACCTTCCTGTCCGGCTTCGCGCTGCTGATCGTGGTGTATTGGAGCCAGCCGGAGATGTATCTGATCGATCCGGCGGTGCTGGCGCTGGAGAACTGGCAGGCGGTGGCGATTTCCGTCGGCGGGCTGGCGCTTGGCTGGGTCGTCTATGATCTGCTGTGCAAATCGCCGCTGGGCCGGCATGACGGCGCGCTGGCCCTGGTGGGTTTCGTCCTGCTGGTGCTGACCGCCTGGGGCTATACCCATATCTTCTCCGGCCGCGGTGCCTTCCTGCAGATCGGCGCGCTGATCGGAACCCTGATGGTCGCCAGCGTCGCCATGGTCATCATTCCCAACCAGCGCAAGATCGTGAAGGCGCTGCTGGCGGGCGAAACGCCGGACCCGGTCTGGGGTGCGCAGGGCAAGCAGCGTTCGGTGCATAACAACTATCTGACGCTGCCGGTCGTCTTCATGATGGTGTCGAACCATTTTCCGCTGGCCTATGGCACGCAGTGGAACTGGGTGATCATCGCGCTTCTGCTGGTCGTGGGTTTCGCCATCCGGCATTTCTTCAATCTGATGCATGCCGGCAGGGGCAAGCCCTGGTGGGTCTGGGGCGTTGCGGCCGCGGGCTTTGCTGCCATCATCTGGCTGGGCAGTCTGGGGCCGGCACCGATTGATGAGCGGGCGGAGAGCGGCGCGCCCGCCCAGCCGATCGCTTTCGAGGAGGTGGAGGCGATCGTGCTCAGCCGGTGCAGCATGTGCCATGCCGCCGAGCCGCTCTGGCCCGGTATCGCGGCGGCGCCCAAGGGCATTCATCTGGAAAATGCAGCCCAGATCCGCCAGCATGCCTCGCTGATCGCGCTGAATGCCGGTGCCAGCCGCGCCATGCCGCCGGGCAATATGACGGGCGTGACGCAGGAAGAACGCGCCTTATTGGTCGCCTGGTACGCCGATGGCGCGCCAGGGCCGCAATGATCCCAGCCTTTCCACGGATTTACAGCCTGCCTTCTGATTTCGTATAGGAATAGGTGTGGTTCGCCGAAGCGCCAAAAAATAGGGGTTAGCCCAGCGTGAGCATCGATCCCGCCTTGCAGTCCCAGGCAGGACGCTACGCCATCCTGAAGGCCGCCCGCCGTGTCTGGGCGGTTGGCGCCGTGCATGGCGATGCCGCAAGGCTGCGCGCCTTGCATATGGCCTTCATGGATCGCGTGGGGGAGGGCGATCGTATCGTCTATCTCGGCAATTATGTCGGGGTCGGGTCACAGGTGCGCGAGACGGTGGCGGAGCTGATCCGCTTCCGGCGCTGGTTCCTGGCCATGCCACCCTATATGGACCCCGCCGATATCGTCCATCTGCGCGGCGCCCAGGAGGAGATGTGGCAGAAGCTCCTGCAATTGCAATTCGCCAACAAGCCGCTGGATGTGCTGGACTGGATGCTGGAGCGCGGGCTGGACGCCACGCTGCAGGCCTATGATTCCAGCGCCGAGGAGGCCCGCGCCATGGCCGCCCAGGGGGTGCAGTCGCTGACGCAATGGACCGGCCTGCTGCGCGACCGCATGCGTTCCCGCCCCGGTCATGACGCGCTGTTCTCCGGCCTGAAGCGCGCGGCCGTGACCGATACCGGCTCGCTTTTGATGGTGAGCGCCGGGCTGGATGAGACCAAGCCGCTGGACCGGCAGAATGATGCGCTGTGGTGGGCAGGCAAAAGCTTCGCCGCGATCCAGAAGCCCTATGGTGGCTTCCAGCGTGTGCTGCGAGGCTATGACCCCGAGCATGGCGGCTATCGCGAGACGCCGGCCACCATCACCCTGGATGGCGGCTGCGGCTTTGGCGGCCCGCTGATGGCGCTTTGCCTGACACCCGGCGGGGAGCTTCTGGACCGCATCGCGGTCTGATCGGGGTTGTCACGCTTTCGGCACAACTGCTTTGCCGCAATAAGACAAATTAATGTCATCCAATTTCAAATATTTGTGAGCTGGTTTAAAATCGACCTAAAAAATAGGATTAAAATTTTCCTATTTCGATGATCCGACGTTAGAATGGCTCCGTATCATTCGGTGCAGGCTGAAAGGGCAGCTTGGAGGCGGCGGTTCGGCCGCCCCGGCGCCCGGAACAGGCGGCACGAAGCCGCGCGAAACCTGACCGTTTCGAGCAAGGTTGGAACCATGGGCCGATCATGGCCACCCGTTCCAAGGGCATGAAGGGTATCGGTGATGGCACATATCGACGATCCTCAGACGCAGCGGGCCAATCTGTCCTTCATCCGCGCCTCCATGCGGGAAAAACTGCTGGAGCGCGAGGAGGAACAGGAGCTTGCCCGGCGCTGGCGCGACGATGGCGACGAAAGGGCGCTGCACCGGCTGGTGCGCGCCTATACCAGGCTGGTCGTGTCGACCGCCGCGCGGTTCCGCAATTATGGTCTGCCGATGGGCGATCTGGTGCAGGAAGGCAATGTCGGGCTGATGCAGGCCGCGGCGCGGTTCGAGCCGGACCGGGATGTGCGTTTTTCGACCTATGCCGCCTGGTGGATCCGCTCGGCCATGCAGGATTATGTGCTGCGCAACTGGTCGATCGTGCGGACCGGGACCACGGCGGCCCAGAAATCCCTGTTCTTCAATCTGCGCCGCCTGCGCGCCAAGCTGGCGGAGGAAACGACCGGCGGGCAGCTCACCACCGAGGGGCGCAGCCATATCGCCAGGGAATTGAAGGTCAATGCGCGCGATGTGGAGATGATGGAGGTGCGTCTGGGCGCCTCCGATCAGTCGCTCAACGCCACCATCGGCGAGGGATCGGAAGACAGCTGGCAGAATCTGCTGGCCGATCAGCGGCCCGATCCGGAGGAGGTGGTGACCAGCATGCGCGATTCCGAAACCCGCTCGCGCTGGCTGTCGGAGGCGCTGGGGGAACTCAGCCTGCGGGAACAGACCATCATCCGCGAACGCCGCCTGTCCGAAGAGGGGGCGACGCTGGAGGAGCTTGGGCGCAGCCTGGGTGTCTCCAAGGAACGCGTGCGCCAGCTGGAACATCGGGCGCTGGGCAAGCTGCGCGAGGCGATTCTGCGCCGGGTTGATCACCCCGGCGATCTGCTGGTCGAAGCCTGATCCGGCGGGATGGGTTCGGCCTTCGCCTCATGCTCCCCATCCGGGATTTGATGATTTCCGAAACCACCTGAAAGGGCGGCCTTCCGTTCCCGATGGTGATCGCGTAGCCTTTTCCCCACAAAACAAACAAATGGGGAGGTTTTCATGGCGGTGGACTTCACACAGATTGGTTCCGGACCGGAAGGAGTTCTGGTCTGCCACGGCTGGTTCGGTGATCATACGGCCTTTGCACCGACCATTCCGCATCTGGACACAAACCGGTTCAGCTATGCGTTCCTGGATTATCGCGGCTATGGCAGGAACCGCGCGCTGGCGGGCGACTATTCCATGGGAGAAATCGCGGCGGATGCGATCTCGGTTGCCGATCGGCTCGGCTGGCGGCGCTTCCATCTGGTCGGCCATTCCATGGGCGGTATGGCCGTGCAGCGGGTCATGGTCGATGTGCCGGACCGGGTGAAGTCGGTGGCGGCGCTCACCCCCGTGCCGGCAGCCGGCGTGCCTTTCGATGCCGATGGCTGGGCGCTGTTCCACGGGGCGATCACCGATGATGCCAAGCGACGGGCCATCATCGACTACACCACCGGTGGCAGGCTGACGCCGGTCTGGCTGGATGCCATGGTCGCGGCCAGTCGCGCGACCACGACGCAGGAGGCTTTCGGGGAGTATCTGACCAGCTGGGCCAAGACCGATTTCCTGGCCGAAGCGAAGGGCAACCGGACTCCCATCCTTGCCGTGGCCGGGGAACATGACCCGGCGCTGAATGCCGATCTGATGCGCCAGACCCTGCTGTCCTGGTATCCCAATGCCGCATTGGAAATCTGCGTCAATGCCGGCCATTACCCGATGCAGGAAACCCCGGTCTGGCTGGCGACAAGCATGGAGCGGTTCATGGCGCGCTACGTTTGACGCGTTTGCCAAAGCTGAATCTGTTGGCTGATGGCAAGGGCCGATATGCAGGACATGTCGGCCCTTTGTCCTGTGCAACGGGTGAAGTGATCGCCAGCCCTGCCGCTGATCCGTTATATTCCGGCGTGCGTAGACCGGCAGGCGATTGGGCAAAGCTAAGGCGTCATCCCGCCGGGGTTGAAATAAAATGGAGAATACGCAGGCTGGTGTCGGCTGGGGACGGTCCCGCAGCCGGAGAGAAAAGAGATAAAATCCGATATTCTTGGTATTTTAATATATGCAATATATAACAAGATGCTGTTCGGGGGAGATGATGCGTTAATCTTCAAAGAACATTCCGGAAAATTGGTTTTTCTTGTTGAATAATCCTAATCATTCGGGAATGGCGGGGCCGCATTGCGGGGCAGCAAACAAGTACGCAAGGTGAAAAGAGATGTTTTCGATGTTTTCCAGGTCCAGGAATGGCGAGGCGCAGGCCAAACTCGCGGCCATGGGTCGCTCGCAGGCGGTCATAGAATTTGATCTGGATGGCACGATCCTGACGGCGAATGCCAATTTTCTGGACCTGATGGGATATCGATTGGACGAGGTGCGGGGCAGGAAGCATGCGCTTTTCGTCGCGCCCGCCGAACGGGATGGCCCGGCCTATCGGGAATTCTGGGCCGGGCTGCGCCGGGGCACGTTTCAGAGCGCCGAATTCCGGCGGATCGCGAAAGACGGCCGGCCCGTCTGGATTCAGGCATCCTACAATCCGGTGCTGGATTCATCCGGCCAGCCGGTGAAAATCATCAAATTCGCGACCGATGTAACCGCGCGCAAGCGCCGGGACGCAGCCGTGGCCGGCCAGCTGGAAGCCATTCATCGATCGCAGGCCGTGATTGAATTCGATCTCGACGGCACCATCCTGGAAGCGAATGCCAACTTCCTGGCAGCGATGGGTTATATGCTGTCGGAGGTGCAGGGGCGGCATCATTCGATGTTCCTGGCGCCGGGCCAGCGCGACAGCGCGGAGTACAAGGCATTCTGGGAGGCGCTGCGCCGCGGCGAGTTCAAGGCGGGAGAGTTCCGCAGGCAAGGCAAGGGCGGTCGCGATGTCTGGATTCAGGCCAGCTACAACCCGATCCTGGATGAGGAGGGCAAGCCTTTCCGGGTGGTGAAATTCGCCGCCGACATTACGGCCAGAAAGCTCCGGGAAGCCGATCTGGGTGGGCAGATCGCGGCCATCGGCAAATCCCAGGCCGTGATCGAATTCGACATGGATGGCGTGATCCAGGAAGCCAATGCCAATTTCCTGTCCGCGCTGGGTTACAGCCTGGCCGAGGTTCAGGGCAGGAACCATTCCATGTTCGTCGACGCCGGCGAACGGGACGGTGCCACCTATCGGGAATTCTGGGCCGCGCTGCGGCGCGGGGAATTCAAGGCCGGCGAGTTTCGCCGGCTGGCCAAGGGCGGGCGCGAAGTCTGGATCCAGGCCAGCTACAATCCGATCCTCGGTCCTGATGGCAAGCCATACAAGGTCGTCAAGTTCGCCTCCGACGTCACCCACCAGGTGCTGGCACGCAAGCGCGCCGAACATGTTGGCAAGCTGATGGAGACGGTTGCAGCCGGGGCGCAGCAATTGAATGCTTCCGTGCGCGAAATCGCGTCCAGCATGGCCCTGTCCAGGGAGTCGACCACCCAGGCCTTCGACCAGGTGGTGGATGCAGGCAGCGCGATAGAGCAATTGTCGCAGGCGGCCGGCTCCATGGGGCAGGTGCTGGAGGCGATCGACACCATTACCGGCCAGATCAATCTGCTGGCGCTGAATGCCACCATCGAATCCGCCCGGGCGGGCGAGGCCGGGCGCGGCTTTGCCGTGGTTGCCAATGAGGTGAAGAATCTGGCCAACCAGGCCCGCATGGCGACCGGGCGCATTTCCGACAGCATCGAAGGCATGCAGGGCATGACCGACCGGGTGGTGCAGGCCCTGGCCGTCATCCGTGGGTCGATGGAGGAGGTGCTGGCCCATGTCACCAACACCTCCACCGCCGTGGAGGAGCAAAGCGCCGTCGCGGATGACATGTCGGGCAGCATGCGCCGCGCTGCGGAAGAAGCCGCGCGCATGGAATAGATGGGGCCGCCCAATAGGGCCTGTTGCCGAATTGGACGGATCGCCTATTATAGTACGGAAGAGGTATGGCGCTCGGCCAGGGAATTTCAGCAGGCATTAATTTTTCCGGGCTATATTAGCGTTGGCTGTGTCGGGGGACGGGCGCGAGACCAGGAGATTCAGGTATGTTCCGTCTTGTCGGTCATGGTTCCGAAGCGGCAGCGCAATTGGCCGCGTTCGGGCGTTCGCAGGCCATCGTTGAATTCGACATGGATGGCACAATCCTGGGGGCCAATGATCTGTTTCTGTCCGTGATGGGCTATGGGCTGGACGAGATAAAGGGTCGCCACCATTCGATCTTCGTCTCCCCCCAATATCGCGACAGTGCTGAATACAAAAACTTCTGGGACGGCCTGCGTCGGGGCCAGTCGCAGGTGGCGGAGTATCCGCGTCTGGCCAAAGGCGGGCGGGAAATCTGGCTGCAGGCCTGCTACAATCCGGTGCTGGATTCCGCGGGCCGGCCCCAGAAAGTGGTCAAGATCGCTACCGACATTACCGTGCGCAAGCTGCGGGCAGCGGAAGCGATGGGGAAGATCGCCGCCATGGATCGATCGCAGGCGATGATCGAGTTTGCGCTGGACGGTACCATCCTGACGGCGAACGAGAATTTCCTGACGGTGATGGGATATCGGTTGGACGAAATTCAGGGTCGGAACCATTCCATCTTCGTGGAGCCTTCCTATCGCGACAGCGCGGATTATCGCGCGTTCTGGGAGAAACTGCGCCAGGGCGATTACCAGGCCGCCGAATACAAGCGCATCGGCAAGGGCGGACGCGAGGTCTGGATCCAGGCCAGCTATAACCCGATCCTGGATCCATCCGGAAGGCCGCTGAAAGTGGTGAAATTCGCCACCGATGTGACGGCGCGCAAGATGCGCCAGAGCGATATGGAAGGTCAGCTGGAGGCGATCGCCAAATCCCAGGCGGTGATCGAGTTCGAACTCGATGGCACGATCCGTACCGCGAACCGGAACTTCCTGGACGCCATGGGTTACAGGCTGGAGGAGGTGAAAGGTCGCCATCACTCCATCTTCGTCGAACCGGGCTATCGCGACAGTGCGGAGTATCGGGCGTTCTGGGACAAGCTGCGCAACGGGGAATTCCAGACCGCCGAATTCCGGCGCATCCACAAGACGGGTCGGGATGTCTGGATCCAGGCCAGCTACAATCCGATCCTTGACCCGGATGGCAAGCCCTACAAGGTGGTGAAGTTCGCCAGCGATGTGACGGCACAGGTACTGGCGCGCAAGCGGGCGGAACATGTCAGCGCCTTGATGGAATCGATTGCTGCCGGGGCGGAGGAGTTGAACGCCTCCGTCCAGGAAATCGCCAGCAGCATGCAGCGCTCGAAGGAGACGACGGGCGAGGCCTTCGATCTTGTTCTGGCCGCCGATAGATCGACCATGGCCATGAACAGTGCCGCCAGCGCCATGGGCAATATTCTGGAGGTGATCACCGGCATCACCGGCCAGATCAATCTGCTGGCGCTCAACGCCACCATTGAATCCGCCCGGGCGGGTGAGGCGGGCAAGGGTTTCGCGGTGGTGGCCAATGAGGTGAAGAACCTGGCGACCCAGGCCCGCAATGCAACGGAACAGATTGCCAGCAGCATCAACGGCATGCAGTCAACCTCCGGTCAGGTTGCCGGGGCGCTGGCGGAAATCCGCAATGCGATGCAGAAGGTGCAGGAATTCGTGGCCTCCACGGCGGCAGCGGTGGAGGAGCAGAGTGCGGTGGCTGGTGACATGTCCAACAACATGCAGCGCGCGGCCGCCGAAGCGGCGAATATGGGCTGAACCCTGTGGCCTGCATGGACAAGAAAAGGCCCGAAACCTTGCGGTTCCGGGCCTTTTTCCCTGTCTGATCGGGCTGGCTGGAATCAGGCCGCCTTCTCCAGAATCTTCTCCAGCTTCACGGCGGCGTCTTCCTCACCGATCCGCTCCACGGCCGCCAGTTCGCGGGCCAGCCGGTCCAGCGCGGCCTGATACAGCTGACGCTCGGAATAGGACTGGTCGGGCTGGGTGGCCGAGCGATAGAGATCGCGCACCACTTCGGCAATCGCCACCGGATCGCCAGAGTTGATCTTCGCCTCGTATTCCTGGGCGCGACGCGACCACATGGTGCGGCGCACACGCACCCGGCCTTTCAGGGTCTTCAGCGCGGCATCCATCGTTTCGGGCGAGGACAACCGGCGCAGCCCGGACGCGTCGGCCTTGGCGATCGGCACGCGCAGAATCATCCGATCCTTGTCGAATTCGATGACGATAAGCTTCAGGGCCTGTCCGGCGACCTCCTGGTCCTCGATACCAAGCACCTTGCCAACCCCATGGGTTGGGTACACAACATAATCACCAGACCGATACACGGCCTTCTTGGTCGCATTGCTCATGCTAGTCTCATGCCCCTGTAACCGTCACATCACAGAACTGTGCGAATGCCAGATGGGCATTCACTGCAACAGGGTCGTCCCATCGGGACCCGTTCGACCAGACGATCATCCGGCGGGGAGACGAAAACCGTGACCTCGCCGCACCGCCTGTTTGGCGAGGGCGACGTGCCCGCCTTGCTTCTCCATGCCATGGACTGCCGCAACTCCCGATCGAACGCGCCTGCCACGCTCAGGGGCAGGCTGCACCCGTCAAAAAAGGCGACTCGCGCCGCCTCGTCCTGTCAAACGAATGCCAGCGAACAAAAGCGCCCGCCCGCGATCCAATTCCGTTTGATGATGGAAATCATATCACAAAAATGCAGCCAATCCCAGTCATAAAGCGATGCTTCCGCGAATCGCCGGCACGGATGGAATCGCAATGGCGGTGCGCGCCTGCGTGAAATTTACGTACCGCTGCCGGGTTTCGGGCTGAAATATTTCTCGAACTTGCCCGGAACGCCGTCCATATCCTTGGCGTCGGCCGGGGCTTCACCCTTGCGGGTGATGTTGGGCCAGCTCTGGGCATAATCACGGTTCAGGCCGAGCCAAGCCTCCGAAGCCGGATCGGTATCGGGCAGGATCGCCTCGGCCGGGCATTCCGGTTCGCACACGCCGCAATCAATGCATTCATCGGGATGGATCACCAGCATGTTTTCCCCCTCGTAGAAACAGTCCACGGGGCAGACTTCCACGCAATCCATGAATTTGCAGCGAATGCAGTTATCGGTCACGACATAGGTCATCGTGGGCAATCCCTGAGAAACCAGGCCCTTGGAACGCCGGGCGGAAAGCGCATGGCGGCGGCTGTTGCAGCTTGCGATGCAGGTGATACAAACAACGGCCCGGCCCCGGCAAATGATTTTTCCATATGCATGGCGGCCTTGTCCCCCGGGCATGGTTATAGAGGAAATTTTTCCCCGTGCGCGACCCGCGACTGCATTTTCCTGCTACGGCCCGCAACCGCGCCCCGATCCTGGCCGGCATGGATGGATGGCTGGCGCCCGGCGCACGGGTGCTGGAGCTGGCTTCGGGCAGCGGGGAACATGGGGTCTATTTCGCGCGGATGCGCCCCGACCTGATCTGGCAGCCCAGCGATCCTGATCCGGTCAATCGCGCGTCCATCGCGGCGCATGGGGCGGATGCCGGGCTGCGCAATCTTGCCGCACCCATCGCGCTGGATGCCGCCCGGGCGGAAGATTGGCCGGCGGGGCCGTATGACGCGCTGTTCTGCGCCAATATGATCCATATCGCGCCCTGGCAAGCCTGTCTGGGTCTGCTTGCCGGGGCCGGGCGGGTGCTGGCGGGAGGCGGGGCGCTGATCCTGTATGGTCCCTATCGGCGTGGGGATGTGCCGACCGCCCCGTCGAATGAGGCGTTCGATGCCGAGCTCAAAGCGCGTGACCCGGGCTGGGGCCTGCGCGATCTGGAAACGGTGCGCACGGTCGCGGGCGGTCATGGGCTAAGCCTGTGCGATCTGCAGGAATTGCCGGCGAACAACCTGCTGCTGCGCTTCCTGAAGGGCTGATAGGATGCAGGCCCGGCAACCGGAATTGGCATAGGTTCCTTCGCATGGATGGATCGGCAGGCCTGTTGACCCCGAAGCGCCCCTGGAAGGAAACCTTCCGGGCCGTGGCGCAGCGCGATGTGGCGGTGATGGTGGCGCTGGGCCTGTCGGCCGGCCTGCCGCTGCTGCTGGTCTTCGGCACGCTGTCGGTCTGGCTGACGGAAGCGGGCGTGCCGCGGGCGGAGATCACCTTCTTTTCCTGGGCCGCGCTGGCCTATGCCTTCAAGGTGGTCTGGGCACCGCTGATCGACCGGGTGCCGCTGCCGATACTGACCCGCCGCCTGGGGCGCAGGCGCGGCTGGCTGTTATTCGCGCAATGCGCCATCGGCCTGGCGCTGTGCGGCATGGCACTGACCGACCCCGCGCGCACGCCGGTAGTGATGGCCTGCTGGGCGGTGGCGCTGGGCTTTGCATCGGCCAGCCAGGATGTGGTGATTGATGCTTATCGGATCGAGATCGCCAGCGAAGACCGCCAGGGGCTGCTGTCGGGCGCCTATACGGTGGGCTATCGCATCGGCATGCTGCTGGCGGGGGCCGGCGCCCTGGAAATCGCAGGGTTCCTGGACGATGGCGCGGTGGGCTATGCGCCGGGACCCTGGCGGGTGACCTATCTGGTGATGGCCTGTGCCATGGGGTTCGGGCTGATCACCACCCTCTTGATCCGGGAACCCGATGCGCCCGGCGATGGCGGGAAGGCGCAGACCATCTATGCCACCAGCGACTATCTGCGGTTCGTCGGGCTGTTTCTGGCCGCGGCGGCGGCCTTCGTGGCCGGATTTTTCCTGACCGGCGGCCTGCGCGACGGTTTGGCTGCGGCGCTGGCGGCGGGGTTGGGTGGGCCGCTGGCCGGCTTCCTGGCGGAATCCGCCCGCTTCCTGTTCGCCCTGGCCCTGGCCGGGTTGACCGGCTTTGCCATGGTTCGGGCCGGCTTCGCGCCGCAGGCCCTGGTGCGTGAAACCTATGTCACCCCGTTCCGCGACGTGCTGGCGCGCTTCGGCCGCGCGGCCCTGCTGCTGTTCGCGGTGATCGCGCTCTATCGCATCGCCGATGTGGTGATGGGGGTGATGGCCAATGTCTTCTATGTCGAGCTTGGCTTCGAGAAGGAGGTGATCGGCCGCATCAGCAAGGGGTTTGGCCTGGTCATGACCCTGGCGGGCGGTGTACTGGGCGGGCTGCTTGCGCTGCGCTATGGCGTGATGGCGGTGATGGTGCTGGGGGCGGTGCTGGCGGCCGGGACCAATCTGCTGTTCGTCCTGCTGGCCGGGATGGGGCCCTCCCTGCCGATGCTGATGGCGGCGATTGCGGCCGACAACCTGTCGGCGGGGATCGCGGGTACTGCTTTCATCGCCTATCTGTCGGCGCTGACCAGCCGGCGCTTCACCGCCGTGCAATACGCGCTGTTCTCCTCGCTGATGCTGTTGCTGCCCAAGCTGATCGCCGGCTATGCCGGCACCGCGGTGGATGCGATAGGCTATGCCGGTTTCTTCACCGGCACCGCGCTTTTGGGCGTGCCGGTGGTGTTTCTGGTGCTGCTGGCCGCGCGCTATGCTCCGCTCGCCAGCCTGTCGGACAGGCGACACGCGGGCTGATGCAGCCATGCGTGGTTCGGCTCCTGCCGTGCGGCAACGTGTTGCGGTGCAGCATAATCCCTGCTATAGCAGCGCCGTTTCGTTTGACGCCAGGAGCGCGCTGTTATGGATATGTCAAAAATCGCCATCGGCAAGAACCCGCCTTGGGACATCAATGTGATTGTCGAAGTCCCGCTCGGTGCCGATCCGGTGAAGTATGAGCTGGACAAGGATTCGGGCGCGCTGTTCGTCGACCGCTTTCTGCACACGGCGATGTATTACCCGGCGAATTACGGCTTCGTGCCGCATACGCTGTGCGGCGACGGCGACCCGCTGGACGTGCTGATCGTTTCGCGCGTGCCGGTCGTGCCGGGTGCCGTGGTGCGTTGCCGCCCGGTTGGGGTGATGTTCATGGAAGACGAGGGCGGCATGGATGAAAAAATCCTGGCCGTGCCCCATGACAAGCTGCACCCTTATTATAACGAGATTTCCAGCTACACGGATCTGCCACAGATCCTGGTCGAGCAGATCGGCCACTTCTTCACCCATTACAAGGATCTGGAGAAGAATAAATGGGCGCGCGTCGACCGCTGGGGCGAGCCGGAAGAGGCCGTGCGTGTGATCGAGGAATCGATCGCGGCTTTCCGGTCCAAGCTGGCTGCCGAGTAATCCATCCCTGGGCCAATGGCCCCACTACGGGTAGACTGCCGTTAAGGCAGGAGCAACGCCGCGTCCGGCCCTGGGCGCGGCGTTTGTTTTTCGGCTGTTCGCAGGAGTGATACGCGCATGTCCGTTCGTGACCTCGACGCCCTGTTCCGACCGAAATCCATTGCCCTGATCGGCGCCAGCACCAAGCCGGGCAGCGTGGGGGCGGTGCTGGCCGCCAATCTGCTGCGCGCGGGGTTCCAGGGGCCGATCGTGCCGGTCAATCCGAACCATCCGGCCATCGGCGGCGTGCTGACCTATCCATCGATCGCGGCGCTTCCCATCGTGCCCGATCTGGGCGTGGTGGCGGTGCCGCCGGATGCGGTGGAACAGGTGGTGGGCGATCTGGCGCGCAAAGGTGCGCGGGCCACCATCGTGATCACGGCGGGCTTTGGTGAAGGCGGCGATGCCCATGGCCATGGCCGTCGTCAGGCGCTGCTGCAGGCGGCCGGGCGGATGCGCATCCTGGGTCCCAACGTGCTGGGCGCGATGGTGCCCGGCGTCGGGCTGAATGCCAGCTTCGCCCATCTGAACCCCGACCAGGGGGACCTTGCTTTCGTGGCGCAGTCGGGCGCGATCCTGACGGCCGTCCTGGATTGGGCCAAGCCGAAGGGCATCGGTTTTTCCCATCTGGTCAGCCTGGGCGATATGGCCGATGTGGATTTCGGCGACATGCTGGACTATCTGGCCAGCGACCCCAAGGTTCGGGCCATTCTGCTGTATATCGAAGCGGTCACCAATGCCCGCAAGTTCATGTCGGCGGCACGGCGCGCGGCACGTACCAAGCCGGTGGTTGTGATCAAGGCCGGTCGTCATGCCGAAGGCGCAAAGGCGGCATCCAGCCATACCGGGGCGCTGGCCGGGGCGGATGCGGTCTATGATGCGGCGTTCCGGCGCGCGGGCATGCTGCGGGTTACCACCCTGCAGGAGCTGTTCGACGCGGTGGAAACCCTGTCGGCCCGCTCCGATCTGCGCGGCGAGCGCATGGCGATCCTGACCAATGGTGGCGGGCTGGGTGTGCTGGCGGTCGACCGGCTGATCGATTTCGGCGGCACCCTGGCGGAGCTGTCAGCCGATACGATCAAGGCTCTGGATGCGGTACTGCCGCCGACCTGGTCGCATGGCAATCCCATCGACATTATCGGCGATGCGGATGGGCAGCGCTATGGGCGGTCCATCACCGCCGTCCTGGCCGATCCGGGCGTGGATGCGCTCCTCGTCCTGAATTGCCCGACTGCCATCGCGTCGTCCCTGGATGCCGCCGTTGCCGTGGTCGACGCCACCAAATCGGCCCGCAAGCCGGTTTTCACCAGCTGGCTTGGCGAAAGTGCGGCGGCGGATGCGCGGCGGCTTTTCGCGGAAAACCGGCTGCCCAGCTATAAGACGCCCGACGATGCCGTGCGTGCCTTTGCCCATAGCGCCGCCTTCCGGCGCAATCAGGAATTCCTGATGCAGGTGCCACCGGCCCAGCCGCCGGAAATCACCCCGGATCGGGAATTGGTGGGTGGCATGATCGATTCCGTCCTGAAGGAAGGCCGCGGCCAGCTGACGGAGGCGGAGGCGAAGGCGATCCTGTCCAGCTATGGCATTCCGGTTGCTCATACACTGACGGCGGCCACGCCGGAGGAGGCGAAGGAAAAGGCCGCGACCTTCCCCGGACCCTATGCGGTCAAGATACTGTCCAAGGATATCAGCCATAAATCCGATGTCGGCGGCGTGGTGCTGAACATCAAGACACCCGATCAGGTGGAACATACCTCCCGCCGGATGATGGCTTCGCTGGCGCAGGATTTCCCCCAGGCCCGGATCGATGGCGTCACCGTTCAGGCCATGATCAACCGGCCCGGCGCGCGCGAACTGATCGTGGGCATGGTGGAAGACAGCCAGTTCGGCCCGGCCATCCTGTTTGGCGAGGGGGGAACGGCGGTGGAAGTGCTTGGCGATACCGCCATGGCCCTGCCGCCGCTGAACGGGCTGCTGGCCCATGCGCTGATCGAGGAGACGCGCGTCTCCAAACTGTTGAAAGGCTATCGCGACGTGCCGCCGGCCGATCTCGACGCCATTGCCGATGTGCTGATCCGGGTGGCGCAGATCGCGATAGACTGGCCGCAGATCAAGGAGCTGGACATCAACCCGCTGCTGGCCGATGCCGCCGGCGTGGTGGCGCTGGATGCGCGCATGCGCCTGGCGGTGGCCGAAGCCGGCCCGCCCGATGCGCGTCTGGCCATCAAGCCCTATCCGCAATATCTGGAAACCACGACCGCGCTGCGCGACGGCCGGCCGATGCATGTCCGCCCGATCCGGCCGGAAGATGCGCCTGCCCTGCGCGCCATGGTGCAGCGGACCGATCCGGAAGACATCCGGCTGCGCTTCCTGCACCCGATGCGCCATATGCCGGTGCAGCTTGCCGCGCGCCTGACCCAGCTGGATTATGACCGGGAGATCGCCTTCGCCGCGATCAATCCGCATGATCCGGGCGCGATCATTGCCATCAGCCATCTGTCGGAAGATCCCGACCGGCGCCGCGCCGAATATGCGGTGATCGTGCAGACCGATTGGAAGGGCAAGGGGCTGGGTTTGCAGATGATGAATCTGCTGATCGACCATGCGCGCCGTGTCGGTCTGGAAACGCTGTATGGCGAGGTGCTGACGGAAAACCTGCCGATGCTGGAAATGTGTCGCGATCTGAATTTCAAGCTCAACCGCGATCCCGAGGATTTCGCGCTGACCCATGTCGAGCTGACGCTGTGAGCCTGTCGGCGTCTGCAGGCTGGCGCTTCTTCCTGACTTGCGCCTAAGCTCAGCGCGAGGCGGGGGCAAGCGGGAGCAGGCGCGGAGCATGAGCCATACCGAAGTCACATCCCGATCCTGGCTGCAGCGTGTCGGGACGGCGCTGGTCATGGTGCTGCTGGGGGTCGTGCTGCTGCCCGCCTCCACCTGGCTTCTGTTCTGGAACGAGGGCCGGTCCGTCGGGGTGGCGCGTGCCCTGGCCGAAGGGGCCGGGATCGTGCTTTCGGTCGCGGGCGAGCGGATCGATCCTGCGACGGAAGGCAAGCTGGTCCATCTCAGCGGTGCAGTGGTGCCGCAATCCGTGCCGCGCGATACCCAGTTCGGCATCGAAGCGGCCGGGGCTGTCGGCCTGGTGCGCCAGGTGGAGATGTTCCAATGGGTGGAGACGAGCGAAAGCCGGACCCAGACCAAGCTGGGCGGCAGCGAGGAGACGGTCACCGTCTATTCCTATTCCCGCCAATGGCGCGCAGACCATATCGATTCCGCGGCTTTCAGGATTTCCGAAGGGCATGAGAATCCCGACCGCATGCTGCCGCAGGGACGGTTCATCATTCCGGAAGCCCTGGTAGGGGCCTTCACGGTGGAAGGGGCACTGCTGGCCGAAGTCGGTCCGCGGTCCGCCGTCGCCTTGCAGGCGGACGCGGCCGACGCCATCGCCCGGGGGCTGACGGGCAGGCGCCCGGTCGGTGCGCAGGATGGCGGGGTTTATGTCGGCCAGGATGCGGGCGTGCCCGCCATTGGCGATCTGCGCATTTCCTTCCAGCGGATTGATCTGGACCGGGCCAGCCTGATCGGGGTGCAGACCGGCGAGCGGATCGGCGCCTATACCGCCGGCAATGGGCAGAGCTTCCTGCTGGCGGAGGCCGGAACGGTTCCACCCCAGACCATGTTCGAAACGGCCGATGCCCAGAACGCGGTCATGACCTGGCTGCTGCGCGCAGCCGGGTTGGCCGGGCTGTTCCTGGGCTTCTTCCTGATCCTGAACGTGCTGTCGGTGTTGGCCAGTGTGCTGCCCTTCCTGGGCTCCCTGGTTGGATTCGGCGGCGCGGTGCTGGCCTTTCTGCTGGCCTTGATGCTGGGAGGGACGGTGATTGCCCTGTCCTGGCTGGTGTATCGGCCGGTGCTGTCCGGCCTTCTGCTGGCATGTATAGCGGTGGTCGTGGTCCTGGTGCTGCGCTTGCGGCGCCGACCGGTCAGGGAGTTGGGAGCGCGGTAGCGTGGGGAAGGGTATGGCGGTGCGGTTCCGGCTGGGGCTGGGTGCCGGTATTCTGGCGGCGATGCTGGGCATGTTGGTGCCTGTACAGGCATCCTCCATCAAGGAGGATGAGGAGGGGCTGGACAGCGATCAGGTGCACGATGTGCGGGAATTCGCGCTGGGCAATGCGCGGTTCTTCCTGTTCCACGAGGCCGGGCACATGCTGATTTCGGAGCTGGATCTGCCCGTACTGGGCAGGGAGGAGGATGCGGTCGACATGCTGGCGACCCTTCTGATGCTGCATGCCGAGACGGAGGAGGACGATCAGGCCCTGGTCGATTCCGTCGATGGCTGGACCCTGTCATCCTATGCGCGCTATGCCAGTGAGGAGGAAGAGGATCTGTCCGCTGCCCATGCGCTGGACGAACAGCGCGCCTATACCATGACCTGTCTGATGATCGGCAAGGACGCGGAATGGTTCGTGGAAAGCGCGGACGATCTGGAGATCGCGCAGGAACGGCGCGATGAATGCGTCTCGGAATATGAGCTGGCGCGCAAGAGCTGGTTCGGCCTGCTGGAACGCCATCAGGCGGCGAAGCCGGCCATGGACCAGTTCAGGATCGCCTATCGCAGGCCGCAGGACCCGGATCTTTCCGCCTATATGGAGCTGGTCCGTCAGGGGCGCATCCTGGAGCGATTGGGCGAGGCATTGTCGGTCTATCGCCTGCCACGGCGCGTGCGGATCACCGCCATGCAATGTGACGAGGCGAATGCCTATTGGTCGCCCGATGAGCGGGAAATCACCTTCTGCTACGAGCTGGCCCAGGCCTATCTTGTCCTGCTGGCGGATTATTTCCGCGAGGAGGAAAGCGAGGATTATGCGGAGGATGAAGCAGAGCAGCAGGAATGACCCGGTTTCACTCCGCCGGGACCATCCGCTCCAGCCTGGCCCGCCGCAGCACGCCCGAGCGCGCAATCAACCAGATACCGATGGCCAAGGGCACCAGCACGACCAGATAGATCGCCGGGATCAATATCAGATGCGAGCCGGCAAGATTCACCGTGGCAAGATAGGTGACCAGAATGCCGATGGCCGAAATCGAGGCCGCCAGTGTCACCTTCGGTTGGCCCCGCCGGTTGAAGCCACCGGCGAAGAAGATGCCGACGGCGAAAGCGGTATAGCTGAGCGGCAGCAGGGGCGATGCCAGCCGGTTATGGGCTTCGACAACCAGCTTGGCACGGTTGGCGACATCATTCGGGTCGTTCAAATTCGGGAACAGCAGTTCCGGCAGGAAGCGTTCCGAAGGTTCGCGCCAGCGATTGGCGGCGACCGGGTTCTCCGATCCGAAATCCACCGTATAGCGATCAAATCGCAGGTAATGCAGCGCTTCGTCGAAAAAGGATTGCTGCGACCCGTTCTGCACGACCAGACGCAGCCCGTTCTCGGTCGGTACCAGCACGCCGCTCTTGGCCAGGATGGTGACCTGCCGGGCCGGGTCGCGGGCGTCATGGATCAGCAGATCGACCAGTTCGCCGGTGGGTAATTCTTCGCGGAAATAGACCGTGACCGATCCGCCGACGGCGGTGAACTGCCGGCCCCGGATCAGGGTGGAGGCCAGGCTGTTGCGTGCCTCGAAAACGCCGGCCTTGAAGGAGGCGAGCGAAACCGGCACCAGATAAAGGCTGAGTGCGTAACCGATCACCGCCGCCGCCCCCGCCACCACGAGGGCCGGTCGGGCGATCTGCATGGGCGACTGGCCAGCGGCGCGGAAAATCACCAACTCGCTGTCCGATGTCATGCGGTGATAGGTGAAGACGGCTGCGGCGAAGACCGAAAGCGGCAGCAGGAAGGCCACGAAGCGTGGCAGCATCATGGCCGCGATGAACAGGAATTCCGACAGCGGCAGGCCGCGATTGACGATCAGATCGATCAGCCTGAGCGATTGCAGCAGCAGAATGGCCAGACATAGCGCCGTGGTCGCGAACAGGGCCGCGATGGCGATCTGACGGGCGATGTACCAGCTGCCTTTGGTCATGATGCGATCAATCTATGCACTGTGGGTGTCTTGGTCCACCACCTGCGGCGAGCCGGCTCGGCGGACGGCAAAAAAATGTCCCGGGGACGAGGCCCCGGGACATATGCCTGTATGCCGACAGCCCTATTGGTTCATCGACTGGAAGAAGTCGCCGTTGTTCTTGGTGTCCTTGATCTTGTCGAGCAGGAATTCCATGCTGTCGGTGACGCCCATCGGCATCAGGATGCGGCGCAGCACCCACATCTTCGACAGCACGCCCTTTTCGACCAGCAGCTCTTCCTTGCGGGTGCCCGACTTGGTGATGTCGATGGCCGGGAAGGTGCGCTTGTCGGACAGCTTGCGGTCCAGGATGATTTCCGAATTGCCGGTACCCTTGAACTCTTCGAAAATCACCTCGTCCAT
>Ga0209066_10002437_pt1 | contig 22544 bp, 23 predicted proteins | sample All_14_2_FD_187198 | JGI IMG/M metagenome (GOLD analysis project Ga0209066, IMG submission 187198) | Freshwater microbial communities in response to fracking from Pennsylvania, USA - Allegheny Zone_MetaG_DW_15 (SPAdes) (version 2) ... | reverse complement strand
CGCCGACGCGTCAACGTGCTCCACGCCGTCCTCCGCAACCGCGACCCCTACCGGAGCCAAGCCACCCCACACGCCGCTTGACAAACGCATTAGGAAGCCATCTTGGCCCCCGGATAGGATCCCAGCATGCGGGGGCGAAGCGTCGGAGCGATCTTGGCTGTAGCGGCTACCGTGGTCCTCCTCACAGCCTGCACGCCGACCGCGGTCGATGATGCCGCTGCCGAGGCCTGGATTGACGCGACCAACGATGACCTGTCCGCGCGGGAGACGTTCCTGGGCTCGTCGTCGGGGATGCGGTCGGCGTCGGGGGCTAAAGCAACAGAGCCCACCGAGATCCTGACCTTCGCCGAGCCGTACCCGACGGTTGCCGAGATGCTCGTCGGGTGCTTCGGATCTCCCGGACAGCACGCGACCATCAGCTGGGTGCCGCGCAGTACGTCGAACTGGTCGAACGGCGGCGGCGCAGAGATCCCGTGCGATGGAACCCTTGTGAGTGTCGCCAGCGCCCCGAGGCCGCAACCGTTGGTGAACGCGATCAGCCTCGGCATCACCTGGGATGGAGAGCCCGGCTACTACTACGCCGCGTTCCTCGCGCCCAGCGACCGTTCGCAGGAGTAGACCCAGGCTCGATTGCTACGACTGCGGTGAACCCAGCAGCCGCAGGACCGCGATGACATCCTCGAGGTCAGCTCCAGCGGATGCCGATTCTTCCGCGAGCGCACGGATGCGGCGCATGACCGACTCGGAAAGCACGGCAGCGGACGGCGCCACCCGCGTGCCGGCCGCCGTCCGGGTGATCACAAGACCGTCTTGCTCGAGCATCTTGTAGGCCTTCGCCGCTGTCCCCGCGGACACACCGAGATCGGTGGCGGTCTGACGAACCGACGGCAGCCGCTCATTCGCCGCGAAGTGCCCTGCAACGATCAACCCCCGAAAGCTGCGATAGATGTCGATCGCCGATGACGTGTCCCGCTCTGCGACCGGTGGCTGCACCGCCGTCATGACGAGACCACCGAACGCTGCGGATTCGTCCTGGCTGCATACTGTGCAGCGACGGTGACGGAAGGCAGAATCCGGTTCAGTGCGACGTTGATCAGAAGCACGAAGGCCACGACTTCGAGCACTGGCGCAGCCACCGCGAGACCGGCTGCGAGGTCAGCGTGACGCCATGTCACCTCGTAGGGCCCGCCGGCATCGCCGCCGATCACGAGCTCTCGCACGGCTCCGACCTCGGCGATCATGCGCCAGGCCCCTGCCAGGGCGAACAGCATCGCAGCGACCACGAGCGTGTGGATGCCGGAAGCCGTCTGCCGCCGCAGCTGACGTTCGGCGTCGACGGTATCGGGGCGCAGGAAGGGTCGTGCCGCGCTGCGGTCGAGCGCGACCCACGCGAGCCCGAGAGCAGCGGTCAAGGCCACAAGCACGGGCACACCGAAGGTCCAGCCGTAGTAGTTCATCCGGATCGGGTCGATGCCGGGCTCGTTGACGATCGGCAGCGCCAGCCATCGCCAATTGCCGTCAGAGTCCATCTCCGACGTCAGGCCTCCAAAGACGGTCGTCGCGACCAGGAGCACCGCGACAACCACCGTGGCAGTCATCGCCGTGCGGCTGCTGAAGCTGGCCCAGTGTCTCCGCACCGGCGAGAGCGCGGGGATCTCCGGGGGGCGCGTTCCCCGCGTCACGATCAGTCCGAAAACGATCGCGAGTCCGAGGGTTGCGGCAGCGAGGCCAGGCGTGAAACGCCACCAGCGAATCGCCTGGCCGACAACCGCGTAGTCGATGATCGCGGTGGATGCCGCGAGCACAAGGATCATCACAGCGCCCCAGGCAGCGATCATCCGACCCTCGGGTGCGTACTGGGCGAGCACCGCCGCCGGCGGAGCTTCAACGGTTGCCGTCCGACGGACGCGCGAGCGGGTGAACGCGATCACAACCGGTGCGATGATGACCGCAAGCGCCAGGGAGAACAGTGGCGTCGACCACAACAGTCCCGCCACGTCGATCGATCCAATGCCGTTGCCGAGTCTCATTTCTACCTCCACCGCTTTGTACTACGTTTCTAACACAAGTTGTTCCACGCACCTAGTACAAAATTGAAGAAGATCATCGTTATCCCCGGCCCCCTCCACGCCTCGCCGGCCGCAACAGCGAGACACTGGGAGCGTGGACAAGACGCCTGTCTACTTCTACTCGTCGACCTCGAACCTCACCGGGCGCTTCGCGCAGCACCTGGCCGAGGCGACCGGCCGGGCGGTGCACAATCTCGCCGACGCGAGCGTCCGTCGCACCGAAGCATCCGGCCCCTGGGTGCTACTAACCCCGTCGTACAAGGCGGGGAACGCCGACGAGGTGACCCTGCCCGCAGGCGTCCGCAGTTTCCTTCGCTCCCCCGCGAACCGGCGCCGGATGGTCGGGATCATCGGCTCGGGCAACCGCAACTTCGGCGTCTACTACCAGGCCGCGGCCCGCGAACTCGCGACTCAGTCGGGCAGACCCGTGCTGTTCGAGTTCGAACTGGCGGGCACCCCCGAAGACGTCACCCACTGCGCGGAGATCCTCGACGACCTGGATGCCGCACTCGCTGCATCCCATCCGGAATCGTGATCCGGAGCCACCGGTCCGCGGCGATGGCATCCTGAAAGAGTGACCCGCCGACCCGGACTTCGCGCGCGCTTGCTCGTGCCGCTGTCGGGGGATCCGAACGGGATGCCACCCTGGGTGCAGCGGCTCGAACGCGGCGATGATGCGGGGCTGTTTGTCGAAGACGGCGCAGCGTGGACGGTGCACGCGGGCATGCCGACTCTCGTTGCCGGCATCCGCGCCCTGCTGATGCAGGCTCTGCATCCGGGTGCGATGGCGGGGGTGCACGACTGGTCGCGCTACCGCGAGGACCCCCTCGGGCGCCTCGCGGGAACCGTGCGCTGGGTGATCTGCGTCACGTTCGGCTCGGAAGAGCAGGTGGATGCCGAACTCGGCCGCGTCGCCCGGTTCCACGGCGAGGTGGCAGGCGAGTATCGCGACAGCACCGGCGCGACTCGGGCATACTCCGCAGCCGACGCCGACCTCGTCGAGTGGGTCCATCTCGCGTTCACTGACGCCTTCCTCACCTGTCACGAAACCTGGGGCGGCCCGATCCCCGGCGGCCCGGACGCCTACGTCCGCGACTGGGCTACTGCGGGCCGGCTCATGGGCGTGACGGACCCGCCCGAAACGGCATCGACCCTGCGAGATCGGATGCACGGATACCTCGATCGCGGCATCCTGCGCGGCGACGAAAGCGTGCAGGATGTCGTGCGGTTCCTCCGCCGGGTCCCACTCGATGGGTCGCTCCGGTGGGCCTACCGTTTGCTGTTCGCGGGCGCTGTCGCCACGATCTCGCGCGAGTATCGACGGATGCTGGGACTACGCCGCTCATGGCTGCCGGTGATCACGATGACGCGGTTCGTGCTGTTCGTCGCCGGCAAGAGCCTCGGTAGCGGCCCGCGAGCGCACGACATGGCGCGGCGGCGACTGCGTCGGCTCGAGGCATCCGGCACCGCGCCCGCCCAGGCGAGCTGAGCCCACACGGTGACACGCCCGTAACGACACGTCCCGTAGGCTGCGGGCATGGAGGAGCCCTGGGTCGAAGAGGCCGCGCACATGCTCGAGAAGTACACCGGCGACCCGCTGGCCGATGCGGTGCGCGGCACGGTGCGGGTGGTCTCGGCATCCGACCGCGAGGGCCGCGCGCGCTACCAGGCGTGTCAGCTCGAGGTGGTCACAACCACCGACGGTATCCCGGAGACACGGGTCAGCACCGAGGTCGTGACGAGCGCCAAGTACTGGCCCCGCGTCGGCTCGACCCTCCCGGCACGGATCTCACCGAGCGACCCGACCCACATCGAGATCAACTGGGACGCCCTCGCCCGCCAGTGATCGGCGCCTGAGTCAGCGGGCGTGACGCTCCACGTCAGCCGATCGCAATCTCGACCTGGAGCTCTGCAGCCAGCTTCTCGAGGTCTTCCTTCACACGCGACAGATCGGTTCCCGCTGCAGCATGGGCCAGAACGGATGCCTCGAAGATGCGGCCTCCGGCCATTGCCGCGTCCCGCACCTCGGTCGACAGATCGTCGATGCTCAGCCCGTGCGCGGCGAGCACAGCGGAGACATCGCGGACGATCCCCGGACGGTCGTTGGCGATGAGCGAGATCACGAGGGAACTGGCAGTGCGGTTCCCCGCTGAGGCATCCGCCCCCGAGAGCGCCGTGACGGTGAGCGTCTCGTCGAGCGCCAGCAGCGCATCCAGCAGCACCACCGCCGACTCCTCGGGAACCGAGATCTCGATCACGCCGGCGAACACCCCGGCGCGTTCGGCCAGCTGGCTCCCCTCCCAGTTGCCGCCGTGGGCGCTCACGGCATCCGCGACCGCCGACACGAGTCCAGACCGGTCCTCTCCGACGAGCGTGATCACGTAGCGACGCACGCTCGCATGCTACTCCGCGGTCAGAATCCGCACAGCGGGAAGGTCGGGTTCCGCCCACCAGAACCCGTCGAGCTCGCCGGCGCCGACCCACCGAAGTTCGTCGTGATCAGTGCTTTGCGTCGGACGCTCGCCCTCCAGTTCCGCGCGATAGCAGGCGAGGCGAATGATGCGGTCGCCGACGTGGGTGTCGTCGGTCGACAGATGTCCCGTGACACGGATGCCGACGCCAAGCTCCTCCTGCACTTCACGTACGAGCGCATCGATCGGGTCTTCCCCCGGTTCGACCTTGCCTCCGGGGAACTCCCAGCGGCCCGCCTGACCGATGTGAGCCCCCCGACGGCACACGAGTATCTCGTCACCGTCTGTGACGACAGCGGCCACGACATCGATTGTTGGGACATCATTCACGAATACAATCCTCCTATCGCGCGTGATGGTGCGCGTCGGACGCCGCGCTGTACGCGGTGCGCGGCTCGGGGCCGCGGTGTCTGACTGGGGTGGCCAATGAGCGGGCAGGGGACTGCGGATCCGGTGCATCGTGCACCAGCACATGCGCGCCCGCGCCATGGCGTGATCCTGTGGGCTGCCCTGGTGGCCGTGGTACTGGTGGCACTGATCGTCGGCGCGGTCGCAACCATCAGCCTGACAGATCCGGGGGCATCGGCAGCACCCGCCACGACACCCACGCAGCCCGCTACTCCTCCACCCTTGAGCGCAACGCAGCAGATGCTCGTTGACAGTGGCGATACGACGACCTGCGCGGTGTCGTTCGAGGCCGCCGACCTCGACGTGCCGCCGATGCTGCAGCACGAGGGTCAGCTCTACGCCGGGCTGCCGATCCCCTCCCGTGAAGGCGCTGTGTTCGCGGGCTGGTACGCCTCGCCCGCCGGGGCCGAGAGTCTCAGCATTGCCGACCGGGTCAACGGGTCGGAGCTCGACGCGTGCGACGAGCGGGAACGCACTCTCTATGGTGCGTGGACGACTCCCGAGGCGAACGCCGCCGAGGACGCGCAGATCCCGATCCTCATGTACCACCAGTTCACCTCGAACCCGGCCGGCGAATCAGGCTGGCTGCGGCTGAACTACGCCTACATCGGCGACTTCGAGCAGCAGATGGCCTACATCGCCGATCAGGGCTTCTACCTTCCGACGTGGGACGAGCTGAGCGCCTTCATCGATGGTCGGCTGTTCCTGCCGAACCACTCGGTCATCGTGACGGATGACGACGCCGACGACACCTGGTACCAGCTGGCAGTCCCCGTCGTCGACGCGCACCACGTGCTCACGACCTCGTTCATGATCACGCGGGATCGTCGGGAACTGCATCCGTCTCCTTACGTCATCGTCCGCTCGCACACAGAGGACATGCACCGCGCTGGCGCCAACGGCCAGGGACGCATGGTCAATGAGTCCGCCGAGGTGATCGCCGCCGATCTTGAGGCATCCGCCGCCTACATCGGCGCGAAGGAGGTCATCGCCTATCCGTTCGGCCACTACAACGACACCGCGAAGGCGGGCGTCGCAGCTGCCGGGTTCGAGCTGGCTCAACAATCGACTACGGCTACGTGCACATCGGCACCGACAAGCTCGCGCTTCCGGTCATCCGCATGAACTACGGGATGTCAGTAGGCGACCTCGCGCGGCAGATCGGCTGAACCCGAGCTACCGGATCCGGCCCGGCGGCTCAGAGCTCGCCGGGAGCCATCACCTGCTCGTCGAGTTCTTCGAGTACCTCGCGGGTGCGGGTCTTGGCGCCCGTGCGGCGGCTGCGCGAGGGTGCGTAGACCACGAGCGCGTGGAACAGGAACCGGGCAACGAACGCGATCACGAGGGTGATCGCTGTCGCGATGACCACCGAGATGTGCCACGTCGAGACCAGAAGTGCCGTCAGCGGGATCCGCACGATGGCCTCGGCGTTGTTGAAGCCGAACGACTTCGCGAAGCGCTCCCAGACCCCGGATGCCTCGGCCTTCATGTCCTGGAAGACGAACCGTTCCTGCAGCAGGAAGTTGGCGATGATCGTGGTCTCGGCCGCGACGATCATCGCGGGGATGTCACCGACACCCCATCGCGTCAGGAGCCACACGATCACGATGTTGGCAACGGCACCGAGGCCGCCGATGACGGCGAACATCGACATCTTGCCGAAGCGCAGCATTGTCAGCTGTGCGAGGAAATGCACGCCCTGGCGGAACGAGGCCTTGGATTCGCCGGCGTTGCGGTCGGCGAAATCGAACGGCACCTCAGCGACGCGCAGGTTCGTGCGAGCAAGAATCTCGAGAAGGATCTTGAACCCGCGCGGTTTGAGCGTGCGCAGGTCGAGGCGGCGGCGATCGATGAGGAAGAAGCCCGTCATCGGATCGGTGACGCCCTTGAGGCGGCCCGGGAACATCGCCTTGGTCAGGAGCGTCGCCGACTTGGATACGGCAACACGGGATGCCCCGGCAAGTCCGTCATTAGTCCCCTCGCCGCTGTATCGCGACGCGACGACGACATCGACATCGCCCACTCCATAGCGACGCAACAGGCGCGGAATGTCCTCGGGCGGATGCTGCAGGTCGCCATCCATGACAATGCAGATGTCGGAGGTCGCCGCGTCGAACCCCACCATCACCGCTCCGCCGAGGCCGCCCGTGGGAATGTCGCGATGAATGAGGCGGACAGGAATCGGCGCCTCACCCGCTACCCGGCGGATCTCATCGGCGGTAGTGTCAGTGCTGTCATCGACGAAGACGATCTCTGCACGGATGCCGCTCGTCGCCGATGCAACCCGAGTCACGAGTTCCGCGATGTTGGGTGCCTCGTTGTATGTCGGCACCACGATGGAAAGATCCATGGCTCAATGCTGGCATGCCGCGGCGGGTTCACTGAAACGCTGTCCACCGATCCATAGCGCATCCACAGTCTGCCCGGCCTACGGGTGCTCGGCGGTCGTACCCTGGATCCATGACTTCGGAAACTTCTGGCACCCTGACGATGTTCGGCGCTGACTGGTGCCGCGACTGCCGGCGCACCAAGGCGCAGCTCGATGAGCTGGGGGTTGCGTACGAGTACGTGGACCTTGAGGCCGACCCGTCGGCGGCGGATGTCGCGCGTGACATCTCTGGCCGTACCAACATTCCCGTCGTGGTCTATCCCGATGCGACGCACCACGTGGAGCCGAGCAACGCGGATGTCGAGGCGAAGCTGCGCGAGCTCGCACTGATCTCCTAGCCGCCTGACACTTCTCCTTGCGGCCCGACGGGGCCGTGAGACGGCGCATCACAGCGGGTGAGACGCCGTGCCGCGGACATATGCTGGAGGCACGTCCGAAGGAGCGCGCCCATGCCGTCATCCGTTCGTCCCGCCGCGAGCACCGTCACCGGCGAGGCCTCAGTCACCCTGTCGCTCGACGCAGCGATCGAGGAGCTGCGTGCGGGGACTCGCACCTGGAGCGCACTGACTCTCACGCAGCGGATCCGTCTGCTTCGCAGCATCCGCGCCACCGTCGCCGCCGAAGCCGAGGAATGGGCGCTCACCGCAGCCCGATCGAAGGGTCTCGAACCGGGGAGCCCCCTGGTCGGCGAGGAGTGGCTCACGGGGCCCTACGCGACGGTGGTCGCGATCGACGCGTACATCGAGACTCTCTCGAGCCTGCGGGTCGGCGCCAGCCCGCTCGATCACGTTCGGGTGGGCGAGGCTCCAGGCGATCGCATCCGCGTGCATGCCTTCCCGACGAGCGCGGTCGATGGCCTCCTCGTCTCGGGCTACTCCGGCGAAGTGTGGCTGCGTCCTGGCGTGACCCTCGCCGAGGCACAACGCAGGGCCGGTCTCGGTCAGCTGACCTCGGGAGAGTCCGGTGGGGTCGGGCTCGTTCTGGGCGCGGGCAACATCACCTCGATCCCGGTTCTCGACGTGCTGTACGAACTCATCGCGCACAACCGGGTCAGCATCCTCAAGATCAATCCGACGCAGGATTCCCTTGCTCCGGTATTCGAACGCGCCCTAGCGCCGCTGGTCTCGCTCGGCCTGCTGCGCATCGTGCAGGGAGGCGGTGAGGTCGGCGCCGCCCTCACCGAGCACGCGGGCATCGACCACGTCCACATCACGGGAGCCGCCCGCACGTTCGAGACGATCGTGTTCGGCCGTACCGCGACCGGCAAGCGCCGTGCCCGCCCACGTCTGTCGGTGACGATCACCGCCGAGCTCGGCGGTGTGTCGCCGATCATCGTCGTTCCGGGTCCATGGTCCGATGCCGACCTGCGCTTCCAGGCCGAACACGTCGCGACGATGCGCCTGCACAACAGCGGCCACAACTGCGTAGCCGGACAGGTCGTGCTCCTGAGTGCCGGGTGGGCCCAGCGCGAGCAGTTCCTCGCGGAGGTGGAATCGGCGATGGCCCGCGCACCGCAACGGCCGGTCTGGTATCCGGGGGCCCAGGCGCGTCTGGCCGAGGTTGCCGACACCTACCCGAGCGCACACTGGTCATCGGGCCACACCCGCGCGGTCATCGCGGTTGGCACGGATGCCGACCCGACGCCGATCGAGACCACGGAGTATTTCGCGCCGGCGCTGGGCGTGGTGACGCTCCCCGGCAATGGCCAGGAGTTCCTCGACGCTGCTGTCGAGTACGCGAACGACCGACTCACCGGAACCCTCGGCGCCAACCTCCTTATCGATCCCGTCACTGAGGCAGCACTCGGCGACGGTTTCGAGAACGCGATCGCGGAGCTGCGCTATGGCACGGTGGCGATCAACACCTGGACCGGTGTCGCGTTCGGCATCCCGACGATGCCGTGGGGTGCCTACCCCGGCGGGACGCTCGATGACGTCCAGAGCGGCATCGGTGTGGTCCACAATGCGCTGCTGCTCGATGACATCGAGCGGGGGGTCATGCGCGGTCCCTTCCGTCCCTTCCCCCGCTCGGCCGGCTCTCTGGTCGGCGCGGGCACGTTCTCGGCCCTTCCGCGCCCACCCTGGTTCGTCACCAGTCCCGGCGCCGCCGACGGCGGGCGACTGCTCACACGGTTCCGCATTCGCCCGCGCCTGACGACGCTGCTCGGCATTCTCGAATCGGCGTTCCGGTCGTGACCAACAGCGGACGCCCCCGAAGCACGCGGCGACGTCGCGGGGAGTTCGAGGCCGACTACGTCATCGTCGGTGCGGGATCGTCCGGTGCAACGCTGGCCGCACGATTGAGCGAGGATCCGAGCGTCACGGTGCTGCTGCTGGAAGCGGGAGGCCCCGACCGCGCCCTGGAACTGCACGTCCCGGCCGCCTTCAAGAAGCTGTTCCGCAGTCCATACGACTGGGGATACGACACCGTTCCCCAGCCCGAGCTCGAGGGTCGCCAGGTCTACTGGCCGCGCGGCAAGACGCTTGGCGGCTCGTCGTCACTGAACGCCATGATGTGGGTACGCGGGTTTGCGGCCGACTATGACGAGTGGGGTGCGGCTGCGGGCGCGCGCTGGTCGTGGGATGGCGTACTGCCCGTGCTGCGCCGAATCGAGAACGTGCAGGATGCCGTGGACCCATCGCTTGGACGGTCGGGCCCACAGGATGTCGAACGGCAGCGCGACCCGCGGCCCCACACCACGGCGTTTCTCGGTGCAGCACGGGAGCTCGGATACGCCATCACCGAAGCGAACCTCCCTGCCGGTCAGGGTTTCTCGCAGACGATGGTGACGCAGCGGCGCGGCGCCCGCGCGTCGACCGCCGACACGTACCTGCGGCCCGCCGCCTCACGGCCGAACCTCCGCGTGGTGACCAATGCCCATGTGCGCCGCGTGACGGTCACCGCTAACGGCGACAGCGAGCCGCGGGTCACCGGAGTCTACGTCGACATCGCCGGCACGACCCGGCATGCTCGCGCCCGGCGTGAGGTGATCCTCTGTGGCGGCGCGGTGAACACACCCCAGGTCTTGATGCTCTCGGGTATCGGGCCGGCAGACGAACTCGCCGAGGTCGGCATCCGTCCGCTCGTGGACTCCCCCGAGGTCGGCAAGAACCTGCAGGACCACCTGGTCGCGGGGCTTGCCCCTGCCGCATCGGGCGGCACGCTGTACGGAGCCGAACGGCCGGCAGAGCTGCTGCGCTACCTCACCGCGCGGCGCGGAATGCTCACCTCGAACGTCGCCGAGGCCCACGGCTTCGTCCGCACCACGCACGCCGACCGTGTCGGTATGCAGGGCGGCCTTCCCGATATCGAGATCATCTTCGCCGCCGCGCCATACGTCGGCGAGGGCCTCGTCCCCCTTCCCGGCGAGGGGATCACTGTCGGTGCGATCCTGTTGCGCCCGCGCAGTCGCGGCAGCATCCGTCTCGCCTCGAGCAATCCTCACGCCCACCCGCTGATCGATCCCGCGTATCTCAGCGACCCTGAGGGCACGGATGCCGCGACACTGCGCGCCGGCCTCGAGGTGTGCGAGAGGCTCATCGCGACCTCGGCGCTGGGCGCCGTCACCACGGGCAGCTGGGTGCAGCCAGAGGGCGGCGAGCGGATGTCAAGCGGCGAGCGCATCGAGCTGTCACTGCGTCGCTACTCGCACACGCTCTACCACCCCGTCGGCACCGCTCGCATGGGGACGGATGCCGCTTCTGTCGTCGACCCCGAGCTGCGCGTGCGTGGCGTCTCGGGCCTGCGCGTGGCCGATGCCGCGGTCATGCCGACGATCATCCGCGGTCACACGCACGCTCCGTCGATCGTGATCGGCGAGATCGCGGCCGATCTGGTGCGCGCCGACGTACCGAACGTCAGCTGAGGCGGGACTATCGGGCCAACCCGAGACTCGGCCGACGACTACGCTCTGGGTCATGGCTCCCGACGCGACGCCCACGACAGTCACCATCACCGGCGCAGGCGGGCAGATCGGCTACGCGCTGCTGTTTCGCATCGCGGCAGGCGACATGCTCGGACCCGACAGGCCGGTGCGGCTGCGGCTGCTGGAGATTCCGCAGGGGATGAAGTCGGCCGAAGGTGCAGCCCTCGAGCTCCTGGACGGTGCATTCCCGCTGCTTTCCGACGTTGAGGTCACCGACGACGCCCGCACCGGTTTCGACGGATGCAACGTCGCGCTCCTGGTCGGCGCGCGCCCTCGAACCGCAGGCATGGAACGCGCCGACCTGCTCGAAGCGAACGCCGGAATCTTCGGGCCGCAGGGGGCAGCGATCGGGGCTGTTGCCGCTGACGATGTGCGCGTGCTCGTGGTCGGGAACCCCGCGAACACGAACGCGCTCATCGCCTCGGCATCCGCGCCCGATGTCCCGGCCGAGCGGTTTGCCGCGCTCACCCGCCTGGACCACAACCGCGCGCTCGCCCAGCTTGCCACCGCCGTGGAGCGGCCGGCCGCGAGCCTCGAACAGATGACGATCTGGGGCAATCACTCGGCGACGCAGTTCCCTGACGTCGACCACGCCCTCGTCGATGGGATCTCGGCACGCGCCGCGCTTGCGGAGCGGTTCGGCGGCGAGGATGCGGCGCTGACGTGGCTCGATGAGACCTTCATCCCCCGTGTCGCGAAGCGGGGCGCCGAGATCATCGAGGTTCGCGGATCCTCGTCGGTGGGCTCAGCTGCCGCCGCGGCCATCGACCACGTCCGAGATGAGACCGCGGGGGTCGAATGGACCTCGGCGGCGGTCGTCTCCCACGGCGAGTACGGCGTGCCCGAGGGCCTCATCTGCTCGTTCCCCGTCACGTCGGACGGCACCGGATACCGCGTGATCGAGGGGCTCGCGGTGGACGCCCGGGCCCGGGCGCGCATCGATGCCTCCGTGGCGGAACTCGTCGCAGAGCGCGCCGCCGTGGCCGCGCGGGGATTGCTGTGACCACAACCGAAGCCTTCCTCTTCGTCATCGGCGGTGTGCTCGTCGTCGCGATGACGGCAAGGGTCGCCCCGCGCATCAGAGTCGCCGGTCCCCTTCTGCTCGTCGTCATCGGCATCATTGCGAGCTACCTTCCGTTCCTGCCCGACATCAGCGTCAACCCGGAGTGGATCCTGGTCGGAGTGCTGCCCCCGCTGCTGTACTCGGCGGCAGTGTCGCTGCCCGCCGTTGAGTTCCGCCGCGATCTCCTTCCCATCGCGGGTCTCGCGGTGGTGCTCGTGTTCGTGAGTTCGTTCGTGCTGGGCACATTCTTCTACGTCGTGATCCCCGACCTCGGGTACCCTCTCGCGCTCGCCCTCGGCGCGATCCTCAGCCCCACGGATGCCGTCGCTACAGCTGTCGCCAAGCGGCTCGGGGTGTCTCGTCGCGTCGTGACGATGCTGGAAGGTGAAAGCCTGCTCAACGACGCGAGCGCACTGGTGATCCTCAACTCGGCGGTGGCGGCATTCGTCATGATCGCCTCGACCGGTCAGGCTCCGCCCGCCATCGACGCGGTCGGCGGGTTCTTCTGGGCGGTGTTCATCGCGATCGTGATCGGCGCGATCGTCGGCTACGCGAACCTCCGATTGCGATCATGGCTGCGGAGCTCGGCGGCGACGACGGCGGCCGGGTTCATCGTTCCCTTCGTCGCCTACCTCCCCACCGAAGAGCTGGGCGGGTCGGGGCTCGTCGCCGCCGTGGTCGCCGGAATCGTCACCGGCCAGGGCCCTGGCCGGTGGTTCACACCCGAACAGCGCATGTCCGACCGCGTCACCTGGCACACCGTCGAGCTCCTCCTCGAAGGGGGCGTCTTCCTCGTCATGGGCCTCGAAATGAGCGAGATCGTGACGGGCACCGCCAACGGCATCCACGGCATCGGCCACGGCCTGTGGATCGCTGGCGCCGCCCTCGGAATCCTGCTCGCCGTTCGTGCCGGGTACGTCGCACTGCTGGTGTGGGGCCAGGGGCGGCGGCTGCATCCGAGGCGCACCGAGCGCCTGAACGCCGTCTCCGACCGGATCGACGAGATCGAAGCCGGGGGCCCGCAGCAGCTCGGCGACCGTGGCCGGCGCATCACCGAGGACAGCTGGAACCGTCGCATGGCAATCTTCCGCCGTCGCGTCGCTCGGGCGATGTCGGACCTCAACTACTACCGCGCCGCACCTCTCGGCTGGAAGCATGGCACGATCATCGTCTGGTCGGGGATGCGTGGTGTCGTGACCCTTGCGGCAGCCCAGACGCTGCCGGCCGATGCCCCCTCCCGGCACTTCCTCATCTTCGTCGCCTTCACCGTCGCCCTGACCAGCCTCATGCTCCAGGGCTTCACCCTGCCGGGCCTGGTTCGCCTCCTCCGGGTCTCCAACGAGGACGACGAGAATCTGGTGCGCTCCGAGCAGCAACGGCTCGTGCGCGAGATGCACCAGGCTGCACTGATGGCAGCCGACGAGGGATCGCTCACGCGACGCGACGGTTCGCCGTTTGCGGCGGAGTTCACCGAGCGGGTCGGGCCGATGTTCCTCCAGGCAGGCGAGGCAGAGGATGACGAGGCCCGCGACATCCTCGAGCTACGGCTCGCCCTCATCCGCGTGCGCCGGGAGCGGCTCATCGAGCTCAGCAGCGGCGGAGAGTTCGGCAGCGCGGCACTGCGGCGTGCCCTCGCCGAACTCGATGCCTCGCAGATAAACCTCGAGCTGCGCCTCGAGAGCGCGGACTGACGCGACGCCGGTTGTCCACGCCGTCAGGCACAATAGCCGTGGAGGCCTCCATGACTGACGATCAGGGCGGGCCCGTCGCAGCATCCCCCGGCGCGCACCAGGCGGCGGAGTGTCCGACGTGCTTCGCGCCACAACGCGCCGACAGCGCGTGGTGGCGGGCGCGCCCCTCGGACGCGCGTCTGGTGGGAATTGTGGTCTCCCGCGAGGGGATGCCGCCCGTCGTGAGCCAGCGCGAAGCGCTGACGCGATTCGGTGTGCCGATCGACGGCTTTCGGCATCCATCACCCGAGACCCTTGAGTCCTGGGAAGACCGACTGGCGCGCCTGTTCGGGCGCCTGCGCCGAGGCGATGTCGTCGTTGTCGCAACAGTGCACGCTTTGGGGCGAGACGTCGGGGAAGAGATCCGCACCGTGGCCGAACTGCGGCGCCGGGGTGTGATCGTGAAGGTCGTCGACCACAACGCCCCCCACCTGGTCGAGACCGGCGTCACACTTGCCACTCCAGAGCTGACCGATCCCGGCGCATAAACCCCGCGGTGGGCACCGCGACCTCCCGAATCAGGCGACTCGCCAGCACCCGTCGAGGTGATCGTCGACCATCCCGGCCGATTGCATGAGGGCGTACATCGTCGTCGGCCCAACGAAACGGAACCCGCGGCGGCGCAGATCCCGGCTCAGGGCATCGGATGCCGCGGTCGTGGCCGGGACCTCGCTCAGCACGGTGGGGCGCGGCCGATCACCGGGCGGGACGGCGAAAGACCACAGCAGCGCGTCGAGATCCCCGGCTGCCATGTCGGCCACGAGCCTCGCGTTGGAGATCGTCGCCTCGATCTTGGCCCGGTTGCGCACGATTCCGGCATCCGCCATGAGGCGCTCGATATCGTCGCCGCCGAACGTTGCGACGACCTCGGGCTCGAAGCCCTCGAACACCTCGCGGAAGCGCGGACGCTTGCGCAGAATCGTGATCCACGACAACCCCGCCTGAAACCCTTCGAGACTCATCTTCTCGAACAGGGCACGGTCACCGTGCAGCGGCTGTCCCCACTCCTCGTCGTGATAGCGGATGTACTCCGGATCGGCGCCGACCCAGCCGCAGCGGGCGAGACCGTCAGCCTCGACGACCAGATCGGAGCGAACCACCTCAGGACTCATGCTCACACGCTAGGCCCCGCCGCCGACATCGACAGTGCGCCGGTGTGAGCGGCCTCACCGACCGGACTTGGCTACCTTCTCGGGAATCGGCGCGGAGCCGTCGGCCGCCTGGCCCGCGTAGTAGTCGGCGGCCTCCTCCTGACGGGCCTGCTCTGCGCCGGAAGCGATGGGGGCACGCACGTGCTCGGGCTCGTAGCCGAACGCGTCGACGAGGTCCTGTGCGTGCGGGCGCAGTCTGCGCAGCAGCCGGTCGATGTAGCGCGTTACCGCAGCGGCCCGCTGGGTCGAGAGACGCCCGTTGATGAGGTACCACGAGAGGTGCTTCTCGATGAGGGTCAGACCGAACAGGTCGCGCAGCCAGGTCAGGACCTGCTTGGTGTCGGCATCCTCGATGCGGTTCACGGCATCCGTGAATGCCTCCCACTGCAGCAGCTCGCCGTGGGCGCGACCAGCTTCGATGAGCTCTGCCTGGTTTTCGTTGAACAGTGCTGCGGCATCCGTCTTCGACATCTTGGATGCCGGACGCAGCCGCCCGGCGATGTCGGCCACCATCTGCTGCACGCGGTCGCCGAGCAGCTCATGCTGCTGGTCACCGCGAAGTCCGCGCTCGACGGCGCGGGCGGTGGAGCCGAAGTCGGTGACGACCTGTCCGAACTGGCGCAAGCCAGCGCCGTGGACGACGTTGCCGGCAGTCTGCCCGACGGCGAAACGGGCGAGGGATGCTGCATCCTTGCCCTTGAACTGCTTCGCGTAGTCCGAGAGCAACCGCTTGCCCACCAGCTGCAGCAAGACGTTGTTGTCACCCTCGAAGGTGACGTAGATGTCGAGGTCGGCGCGCAAGGCCGTGAGGCGATTCTCGGCGAGGAAGCCCTGACCGCCGCACGCTTCGCGGGCCTCCTGGATCGTGTCGAGCGCGTTCCACGTCGACAGCGCCTTCAGCGCGGCAGCGAGGGTCTCGAGGTCCTCGCGCTCCTCGGGGGTGTCGGTGCGACCACTGAAGACACCGTCGAACATCTGCAGCAGCTCGTCGTGCGCGAAGGCCTGCGCGTAGACCTGTGCGAGCCGGGGAAGCAGCCGACGCTGGTGCTTGCCGTAGTCGAGCAGGGTCACCTCGGGAGTTCCTGCGCCGCTGTCGAACTGGCGGCGCTGGTTGCCGTAGGTCACCGCGATCGTGAGGGCGAGCGCGGATGCCCACGTCGAGGCGCCGTCGAGCGAGACGCGGCCCTGCACGAGAGCGCCGAGCATCGTGAAGAAGCGCCGGCCGGGGCTGTCGATCGGGCTCGAGTAGGTGCCGTCGGGCGCGACATCGCCGTAGCGGTTCAGCAGGTTCTCAAGCGGAATACGAACCTGGTCGAAGTGCAGGCGACCGTTGTCGATGCCGTTGAGGCCGCCCTTGACGCCGTCATCCTCACCGCCGACGCCGGGCAGGAAGGCGCCCTCGTCATCACGGATGGGCACGAAGAAGCAGTGCACGCCGTAGTTCACGCCGCCGGTGATGAGCTGAGCGAACACCGTCGCGGCCTTGCCGTGCAGCGCGGCGTTGCCGAGGTAGTCCTTCCACGCTCCCCGGAAGGGCGTGTGGATGACGAACTCTTCGGTGTCGGGGTCGTAGGTCGCCGTCGTGCCGATCGCCGAGACGTCCGACCCGTGCCCCGTTTCGGTCATCGCGAAGGCGCCCGGCAGGGCGAGGGAGATCACGTCGGGAAGCCAGCGGTCGTGGTGCTTCTCGGTGCCGAGCTGGTAGATCGCCGAGCCGAACAGGCCCCACTGGACGCCCGACTTGATCTGCAGGCTCGGGTCGGCGAGCACGATCTCCTCGAAGCCGGCGAGGTTCGCGCCGTTGTCTTCGAGGCCGCCGTACTTCTTCGGGAACGCGCGGCGGGAGCCCCCGGCGTCGACCAGCAGATGCAGCTGGCTGAGGACACGCTCGCGGTGCTCATCCATGGGCAGTCCGTTGATCTGCCAGAACGCGGGGTCCTTGATCATCTCGCGGGCTTCGCGGCGCGTATCTGCCCATGTACCAAGCAGCATCCGTGTGACCAGTTCGGTGTCGATGTGCGGTTCGGCGGTGGGCGTTTCGGACGGACGGACGGCAGCGTCGACCATGGGATCACCTCTCGATGAGGGGGAAGGGAACGTCAGGACCCACGGTAGGCATCCCACAAAGACGGCTCAAATCGCTTCACGATGCCTACAACGAGGGTCGACCCCGTCGGTCGGGCCGGTTGTGGCGTTGCGACAGGGCACTCAGGGAGCCTTCAGCGCGGAGGCCGCCTCAGCCCTCGTCAGTGCGCTGCGCCCACTCCACTGCGCGCTCGGCGACGGTGGCCACGTCCTCGGCGACATCGATCACCAGACCCGGCTCGTCGTCGCCGAGGGGTTCGAGCGTGGCCAGTTGCGAGGCAAGCAGCGCGGGGGGCATGAAGTGTCCGGTGCGCGCCAGGGCCCGGTTGCTGAGGAGCTCCGGATCGCCGGTGAGGTGCACGAAAACCGTGTGCGGAGCGCGTGCACGCAGGCGATCACGATACGACCGCTTCAGCGCGGAGCACGCGACAACGACACCGGATGCCGCGGCTGCCGCGCCGTCTGGCACCGCTCCGTCTGCAGAGCGCAGCGCCAAGCGCTCGCCGACGAGGTCGAGCCACGGCATCCTGTCGGCATCCGTCAGCGGAATGCCCTGCGACATCTTCGCGACGTTCTCAGCCGGATGCAGGTCATCTGCGTCGACGAAGGGGAGGTGAAGGCGCCGGGCGATCTCGATCCCGACCACCGACTTGCCGCTCGCGCTGACCCCCATGACGACGATCGCGGGGCCGGGTCGGGTCATGGTGTCAGCCTACGGGGCGCCTCGTGCGAGCTCGTCGAGCAACGGGGCACCCGGATCGCCGCTCAGAGCGTGAGACCGTGACCGAACCGGAACAGCGGGTTCGCGGTGTCGAATGGCACATCGGGCCTCGATGCCTCAACCGCGGCCATGCTGCGCGGGACGTCGAACGGCAACTTTCCGCGGGCAGCAACCTTCCCCGAGAGGACCGACAGCAGCGCGTCGGCGCTCGCGCCCCAGGTGACGACGACCGCGTGCGCGGCCTCGACGATCGGCGCGAGGATTGCGGGTCGATCGAGGAAGACATCCACGACAGTGGTCGTCACCGCCGCGATCTTCACGACGCGGGCAATCGTCTCGTCGGCGAAGTCAAGCGAGCCGGCGTGGAAGAAGTTCTCGAACGCCGTGGCGCGCGGCTCGAAGGGAGCCTGCAGCCGCAGGATCGCGAGGTCGGCATCGTCCGGACTCTCGACGACCTCACCGTACCCGCTTGCCACGGCAGGATCGATGCCCTCGACATAGAGCCGCAGTCCCGCTGCGAACGGCAGCGTGGGCGTTGTCGCGGCGCGCTGGACGCCGTTGGTGAGCACCGTGACCGACGCCTGCTGGGCCGCGACACCCGCCGCACGGAACTCGGCATTGCCGACGATGCGGTCCGCGGCATCCTCGTCGACATAGGGGTTGTCGAAGAGGCCGAGCACGAACTTCTCACGCAGCAGGCGCCGCGCCGAGACATCCAGACGCTCCTCAGCCAGCGCGCCCGTGCGCACGAGGTCGATCAGCAGGGTCGGGTCGTCCTCGCCGCCGAACTGATCGGCACCGGCATCGAGGATCTTGACCGCCCGCTCCCCCGGGGTCAGGTGCTCGGCACCCCAGGCGCGGGCGGGGAAGTCGTCGCCGAGGATCGGCTGATCGGTGAGCAATCCCCAGTCGGTGCAGACGATGCCCTCGAACCCATAGCGCTCGCGCAGTAGGCCCGTCAGGACGCTCTTGTTGAAGCCGAATCCGACCTCTTCGTACTCGGTGCCCACCGGCATTCCGTAGTACGGCATGACCTGCCGCACGCCGACCTCGAACGCCGCTTCGAAGGGCTTCAGGTGCAGGTCGAACTTGCCGCCGGGATAAACCTGCTCACGGCCGTATGCAAAGTGCGGGTCTTCGCCGTCCTTCTGCGGGCCGCCTCCGGGAAAGTGCTTGACCATCGTCGAGACGGCGCCTGGCCCGAAGGCTGAGCCGTTCTGGAAGCCGCGAATGTAGGCGGCGCCGAGCCGTCCCGACAGGTCGGGGTCTTCGCCGAAGGTCTGCAACTGACGCGCCCAGCGGGGTTCGGTGGCGAGGTCGACCTGGGGGTGCAGGGCAGCACGGATGCCGACGGCGGTGTATTCCTGGCGAGCGATGTCACCGAAACGCTCGACGAGTTCGGCATCCTGGGTCGCGGCAAGGCCGAGCGGCTCGGGCCACTGTGAGAACGGCCCTGCGAAGATCGCCGCGCCCGGGTTCTCGCTGAACGAATGGCGCGGGTCGGTTGAGATCGTGACGGGAATGCCCAGGCGCGTCGAGGCTGCGAGTTCCTGGAGCTTGTTGTGCCAGCGCGCGATCTCGCGTGCCGTGGGCGCTGCGCCCAGCAGGTTGAAGTGGGTGAGGTGGCGCTCCTCGACGTATTCGCGGCTCGATGCGATTCCGAAGGCGGCCTCCCCCTCTGACAGCTCGCCGCCGGGGCCGAGAGCGATCATCGTCTGGAAGAACAGACCCGCCTTCTCCTCCAGGGTCATCTGCTGAAGCAGGATCTCGACGCGCTCCTCGATCGGGAGCGCGGAGTCCTTGTAGCGGGTGTCGACGGGGGGAACGGATGCGGAGTCGGCGGCGCCATTGCTCATGGCCCCACACTAAACCGAGCGATGTTTGGTTTTCAACTCGCGTGCGCGGCGACGACGACAAGGACCGCGCTCCCGTGAGTGTCCGTTCGGCCGCTAGGGTGCGAACACGCACCCGTTAGTCAGGTTGCACCGCAGAGGCCCAGGGTTCCCGAGAGCACGCTTCGGCCAGTCAAGAGAGTCCGTGGAACGATCGTCTTTCGGACGCCGGCGTAGCGAGATGGCGCCGGGCTTGTCCCCCTTAAGGGGGACAGACTTGCCCGATATCGATGGGTAACGTCGGTCGTGGCTTGTAGGCGTCCCGTGGGCGAGCTCGCCGAGGGCTCGCGCACGGGGCACGGGTGAACTCTTGGGTTTTCCCCTGTCGAGGGAGGCGTCTGTGGAGGATGCGCGGTCATTCGCTGACCGGTACTACGAAGTGACGCGAGACCTTGCCGAGGTTCTTGTGACGGCGCGGCGCAGACGCGGCCTCTCTCAAGAAGAGGTCGCGCACATGGCCGATGTATCTGTGCAGACGTACGCGGCGCTCGAGCGGGTCGGGCCTGGTGTCGAGACGGCTCCGAACCCCACAATGGTCACGGTCATTCGTGTTCTGTGGGCGCTGAAACTGACACCTCACCCTCCGACGTAGCGTTCCCGCCTATCTCATGTTTCGGCCTCTGAGTCCAGGGAACGTACTGCCTGGTTTCGTGTGACTGCCGGGGAGAGAGTGAGGACATCGACGCCCAACGATGACAGGAGGATCGATGCGACATCTGAAAGCCATCTCACTCGGCGGGGCAATCGCCGCGGTGGTGCTCGCAATGACACCGGCCGCGGCAATCGCCGAATCGGGTAACCAGAGCCCCGTGAAGGAGCCCGTCGAGGAGCCCATCACACCGACGTTCTCCGAGATCTCTTTCGCGCACCCTGTCAGCCTGGAGTCCGCGACGACCGTCGCTCGGGCGGCTGGGCTGCCGGTAGAGGGTTACCACTTCGAGAGCGATTCGATCGTTGGTGACTTCTGGCTCAACGGGGGACTGACCGTCGAGGAGTTCCTTGCCGAGGTCAGGAAGGAAACAGGTACCGCTCCGGAGATCGTCACAGCGTACGTCGACGGGGAGGCATTCACGGACAAGCGTGAGCATTCCCGCGGGCTGGGTGATGTCGTCATCGGAGCAGATCTGCCGGTTTACGACGCCCCAGACGCTGTGGCGCCGGCCGACCGCGCGGTCGCGGAGAGAAGCTCCGCAGCTGACCTCACCTCCGATGTTGTCGCCTCGGCTGCCGCGGGGGACACGTGGCAGCCCAACGACGCTCAGGTGATGATCACGGACATGGGGCAGAGCCTCTCGATCTCATCGCAGTACTCGTGGTGGTCCTCAGACCCATACGCGTCCCCGTTGGCGATGGCAGATCATTGGGGCATGGAGTTCCAGGTCGACTTCTACACTGCCAACAGGCCCTGGCCGCCCGGAACCCCGAACTGGTGGCTCGGGAAGGATCTGCGCCCGAATTGCTCCGGCGCTGACTACAAGGATTGGGCTGCTGCGTCGAACCGGCCGTTCGACTGGTTCGGATGGGTCATTGACGGCACGAACGTGGTTTCCGCGCCTGGCGCACTCGGACTCTACGGTGACTACAACGATCTGTCCGACCCCTGCAACGTGTCGACCGTTGCGGTGGGCATGGCACAGCCTTGGGCGATGCCTTCAGGCACCTACGGCACGAACACTCTCATGATCTACTCCTACCCACTCCGGGGGCAGGAAACCCAGAGCAGGGTCGGATCGATCGTTCAACCCGTGACCCGGCATCAATGTGAGAATCAAACCTGGATGCCTCTCACGGACTGCATGGGCGTAACTGAGCTTGAATATCCCGGGCCCGGCACTGGCCATAACAGGATGGTCCTCAATGCCGACAACAACAATCAGGCGCCCGACCTCTGCTGGTACTCGGGCGAGTTCGGCACCGTTCCGGCACAGATCTGGTCGTGCAGCGGTCCGTACTGATCCGGGATCGTCCTGTTTAGTAGACACATGAGCGCACAACCTCGACTGCACCAGTCTGGCCTTCTCGGGCTGGGCTGGTGCAGTCTGCTCGTCTCTCTTCTGATCCCGCTCTTCGTCTCCGCCGGCCATTACATGGAGCAACGCAGTCCCTACTGCCAAATCGGCTCCACGTTGAGCGCCGTGCCGCTGCTCTACAGCTGCGGTGAACCCTCCGACCAGCGATTGGTCATCGGCTGGATCGGTGCGATCGTCACGGTCGTCCTGTTCGTGGTCGCGGTCGTCTCTGCCGCTCTCGCTCTCTGGAACGTGAGAAGCGCGCGGAGGCTGTCACCGTCGCTATGGTCCACCTTCGCCTTCGCGATGACAACCCTCGCCGTGATGGCTGTCATCGCGTTGATGGTCCTCGCAGTCGATGGGGTCCGAACAGCCTCGTGGATCATCTACGCCTCATTCCTGGGTACCGTCGTCTACGTCGTCGGCGGTATCGCGGGGGTCGTCGTCAGCGCGAGAGCAACGAATCTCGCAGCGCAGACCCTCCCTGAACAGCGAACGTAGTCATCCTCGGCGGACTCTGTTGCCTTCGGTGATGCGCTGGGGTCATTGCCGCCGAGTCTGAGCAGGCGACTTTTGACCAGGATTCCGCAAGGGTTCGTACCGCGTCGGCGAGGGCGCGACGTCGACGGCC
>Ga0209066_10002436_pt1 | contig 22547 bp, 18 predicted proteins | sample All_14_2_FD_187198 | JGI IMG/M metagenome (GOLD analysis project Ga0209066, IMG submission 187198) | Freshwater microbial communities in response to fracking from Pennsylvania, USA - Allegheny Zone_MetaG_DW_15 (SPAdes) (version 2) ... | reverse complement strand
CACTTCGTCAACGGCGCCGGGGATGATCTCCAGCAGTGGGCGCCCCGGCTTGAGCAGCATGTGCCGGTGGATGTTTTCCACCACCACAATGGCGTCGTCGACCAGGATGCCAATCGAGAAGATCAGTGCAAACAGCGAGACCCGGTTGAGGGTGAAGCCCCAGGCCCAGGAGGCAAAAAGCGTGGCCGTCAGCGTCAGTGCCACGGCAATGCCCACGATCGCTGCCTCGCGCCGCCCCAGGGCCAGGAACACCAGCGCCACCACCGACGCGGTGGCAAACAGCAGCTTCTGAATCAGCTTCTGGGCCTTGTCGTTGGCTGTTTCACCGTAGTTGCGGGTGACGCTCACTTCCACCTCGGCCGGGATCACGGTGTTGCGCAGCTCCGCCACGCGCGCCACCACGCCCTCTGCCACGTTCACTGCGTTCTCACCAGACTTCTTGGTGATGGCGATGGTGACCGCCGCAGCCTCCAGTGGTGCGCCAGCGGTGCTGCGCTGGCCAAACCACACATAACGCTCAGGGGGCAAGGCGCCATCGCTGACGCTGGCCACATCCCGCAGGTAGACCGGACGCCCATCGCGAGCGGCCACCACCAGGCTGGCCACCTCGTCTGCGTTGGTCAAAAAGGGCCCCGCCTCAATGGCAACCGATTGATTCTCCGCCATGGTCGAGCCCAACGGCATGCCCTGGTTGGCCGACGTCAGCACCCCACGCAGATCAGCCACCGTGACACCCGACGATCGCATGCGACCGGCATCGAGCACCACCTTGATGGCGCGTCCTGGTCCTCCCAGTGTGGCCACATCACGGGTGCCAGCGACGCGCTTGAGCTCGGCCTCCATCGCATGCGCGACGCGCTCCAGGTCTGCCGCAGTGGCCGCCTCTCCACTGGCTGGTGGCTTGCCATGCAGGGTCAGCGTGACGATGGGCACATCGTCGATGCCCTTGGGGCGAATGATGGGCTCGCCCACCCCCAACTGCTGTGGCAACCAGTTGCGATGCGCTGCCACGGTGTCATGCAGTCGGACAATGGCCTCCGTGCGCGAGACGCCCACTTTGAACTGCACGGTGAGCATGGCCACGCCTGAACGCGACACCGAGACCACATGCTCTACACCCGGCATGCGCGAGAACACCTGCTCTGCCGGCCCCGCCACCGATTGCTCCACCTGCTTGGGTGAGGCGCCAGGAAATGGCACGATGACATTGGCCATCGTGACGTCGATCTGCGGCTCCTCCTCCCGGGGTGTCACCATCACGGCAAACACGCCAAGCAGCAGGGCCACCACGGCCAGGAGGGGTGTGATGCGCGCTGTCAGGAAAAAGGCCGCGATGCGACCAGACACTCCCAGGCGTGGCGAGGTGTCTTCTGCGGGGACTGGGTGGGGGTGTTGCATGGTGATGTCCGTTCTGACGGGGGCTTAGCGCACCGTGGCCTGAGCCGCCACCACTGGATCGACCGCAATTTTTTCGCCAGACTGCAGCCCCGCCAGGACCTCGGTCTGGGCGCCTGAGACACGACCCACGCGAACCTGGCGCAAACGCACCTGCCCGTTGGGTGAGACGACATACACCGCGGTCAACTCACCCCGCACCACCACAGCGGCACTGGGCACCATCAGACGGCCGGATGCCGTGCTGCTGGCGGCATCCGAGGCCAACTTCATTGGCAGGCTGACCCTGGCAAACTGGCCCGGGACGACCTGTTCTCCTTGAGGAGCCAGATCAATGCGCACCGTGGCGCTGTGGGTGGATGCGTCCACGGTGGGCAACACGGTGGTTTTCACACCCAGCTGTTGGCGCGCTCCCACGACCGCACCCGGCAAATTCACGGAAGCTGCCTTCGAGGCATCCAGACGCGACATCACCGATTCAGGCACCTGCGCGCTCACACGCAAGGCGGTGGGGTCATACATCGCCAGCAGTGGCAAACCAGGTGAGGCCATGTCACCCACACTGACATCCACCTGCGACACCCACCCGGCATAGGGCGCTCGCACCGTGTAATAGGCCGCCTGCACGGAACTGCCCGTGGCCTGCGCACCAAGGGCGCGCGCCTGGGCCGCAACCGCCTTGTATTGCGCCTCGGCATGATCCAGGGCGGCCTTGCTCAGGTATTCTTTTTTGTAGAGGTGAGTGGCCCGATCAAGATCGCCCTTGGCCGCCAGCAACATGGCCTGCGCCTGAGCCAGTTGTGCCTGGCTGGCAGAGACCTGCTGAGTGGCAGCCCCCTGGTCCATCTGCACCAGGACCTGACCGGCCTGCACACGGTCACCCGCTTTCACCATCAACCCGGTGATTCGGCCCTGCACCTGACTGGCCACCCGCGTTTCCCGCAGGGCCTCGATGGTGGCGTCCGCCAGATAAACGCTTTGTGCTGCCACCGACTGCACGGTCACCGTCTGGAGCGTCGGGGCGGCCTGCGCCCCCTGAGCCAAGGTGAGCGCACCGTGGGCACACGCGACGGCCACAGCCGCACGGCCAACCGTTGCTTGCCAACTCGTGGCTGGATTTTTGGTAGCTCTCATGCCTGCTCACTCCTCACACGCCATCATTTCACTCAAGGGTCGCTTGACCACTTGCCGACCCATCTTGATGAGCATATTATAACCATATGGTTATGAACGCAAGCAAGGATTCGGTTATGATTCCCAGCAGTTGTACCAACCGGGTCGGGATGAAAATGCAAGCCTTGGACGATCGTGCTCTGGCGCATGTGGCCGACTATTTCCGCGCCCTCTCGGAGCCATTGCGACTCAAACTGCTGAACGCCCTGAGAGACGGCCCGCTGAACGTGGGCGACCTCACGACGCTCCTGGGCTGCAGCCAGGCCAACGTGTCCAAGCACCTGGCCTTGCTGGCCAAAATGGGCCTGGTGTCTCGGGAATCAAGAGGAACCAGCGTTTATTACCAGATCGCTGATCCCCGTACCTATCAGCTCTGTGACTTGGTCTGCGGCCAAATTGCGCAACGGCTGATTGAGCAAGTTCAGGGGATGGGTGGCTTCAACCTCGGCACCGTGCCCTCATCACCGGCCAAAGCCACGAACACCCGGCGAAAGCCCTCACCCCAGGGCTGACGGCAAGACCAGCTCTTCAAGCAGGGCCACGTGCTCTAGCGCCGCTTCAAAACGAGCGCGCGAGGCTGCTGCGACACCTCTCAGGTAAGCGTGCAATTCAGCGTCAGCCGCATGACGGTGCTCGCATTCCGCGCTGTAGGCCTCAAAGTGCGCCAGCTGCATGAGCAGCTCCGCCAGGTGACGAGGACACTCACAAGCGATGCTGGATGACCTGCTCGCAAAGTCGACCAAGGCCGCATCACCCCATCGACGCGGCGGCACTTCATCGGCTGATCTCACGGACATGGCCCCGCTGGGCTGTCGCGCCGAGGACACCAAGGACAGACTGTCCAACCACTGCGCAACCACCGCGTCGGGCTGCGGCCCTCGCATCAAGGCCACGCCAGCGGTGGCCAGCGCATCGCAGACGGTGTCCGCTGCAAAGCCATAAAGCACTGCCTTGGGCACCTGCGCCAAAGTCGGCGCAACTGCATCGACGCCAGCCAGCCAGTCCGCCTGCAGGTGCGACTCCTGCAGGACCAAGGCGTCGACATCCGATCCCTGTAACGCGGCGGCAGCTTGCGCAATGTCATCAAACGGGCCCAGCAACACCACGGGCCGCCCCAGCCGACGCAACAAGGCGGGGCGCAGCAAACGACGGGCCAAAGCGGCACCCACCACCGCCAACCGCCAGGCGGGTGCGGGGACAGGCACCTCCAGGGGTGCCGGCAGATGTGCATCAGTCTGCGCGATACCCCTCGCCTGAGTGTGTGTAGAGGCCACCCCTTGCAGTTGCGTCATGTCCAGCCCGGCCAGGCTTCCGATGGCGTGACCCAGGTCGGTCAACTGCTTGAGCAAGGCCAGTCGCCGCACATCGTGCGCTGAGTACAGACGCTGGCCGCTTGGCGACAACTCAGGCTGCGTCAACGCGTAGCGACGCTCCCACACGCGCAGCGTGGCCACCGGCATGCCCAGCATGCGCGCCACGGCACCACTGCGGTGACGAGGCTCCGCCACCGGGCCCGCTGATGAACCCGGCGGTGCCACCAACGACTTGGTTTTCTTCATTCAAACCCTCCAGCTGACTCGCATTTGACGCCGATTATCCGTGCAATTTCCATAATATTTTGGCGATGAATCCATGATGAATCCGATCAACGTATCATCCAAAGCTGTTCTTTGATTCAGCTCCGCCAGTGGCCCAGTCCTGATGACCCAACACCATGCATCGTTCCGCGGCAACAAGGCTGCGCTGCCCAGCAAGCCGTGCGCGGCCTGTGGGCTGGCCATGAGCTGGCGTCGCCGCTGGGCCAAAAACTGGGCTGACGTCAAATACTGCTCTGACGCCTGCCGGCGCAAGAAAGCCTCCCGTGGCTGACCTGCGGACACTGGTCCTGGTATTGGGCGATCAGCTCGACCTTGACGCTGCTGCGTTTGACGGCTTCGACGCCGACCTTGACGCGGTCTGGATGGCCGAAGTGGCCGAGGAATCCACCCATGTGTGGTCGAGCAAGCCACGCACGGCCATGTTCCTGGCGGCCATGCGGCATTTCGCCCTGGCCTTGAGCGCCGCGGGCCGCCCACTGCACTACACACGCCTGGAGTCCACCACCCACAGCGGCAGTCTCGGCGCACAACTGCAGGCCGACATCACGCGCCTGCGCCCAAGCCAACTGGTGATGACCGCGCCCGGAGACTGGCGCGTGCTGCAAAACCTCAAGTCCGTGGCCGAGGCCAACCACCTGCCGCTGGATGTCCGCGTGGACCGCCATTTTTTCACCAGCATCCGTGAGTTCTCAGCGCACGCCAAGGGCCGAAAATCCTTGCGCATGGAGTACTTCTACCGCGAACAGCGCAAGAAGCAAAGGGTGCTGATGGAGGCAGATGACCCGGTAGGCGGTCAATGGAACTTTGATGCCGACAACCGCGAGTCCTTTGGCACCAGCGGCCCGGGCACCGTGCCACCCCGCACAACCTTTGAGCCCGATGCAGTCACGCGCGAGGTGATCGAGCTGGTCAACACCCGCTTTGCCACACACCCTGGCCAACTCGACAGCTTTGCCTGGCCCGTCACCCGCGAGCGGGCGCTGCAGTCCTTGCGGACCTTCATCCAGGAGCGCCTGCCGCTGTTTGGTCGCTACCAGGACGCGATGTGGCCTGACGACCCCTGGCTGTACCACTCGCACCTGTCGGCTGCACTCAACCTGAAGCTGCTCCATCCGCGCGAGGTGGTGGCAGCGGCAGAGGCCGCCTACTGCAGAGGGCACGCACCGCTGGCCAGCGTCGAAGGCTTCGTGCGCCAGATCCTGGGATGGCGTGAATACGTGCGAGGCATCTACTGGACTCAGATGCCGGGCTACCTGGAACGCAACGCGCTCGACGCCCAGGAAGACCTGCCCGAGTGGTACTGGACTGGCGCCACCGACATGGCCTGCCTGCGCGACGCACTGACGCAATCTTTGACGCATGGCTATGCCAACCACATCCAGCGCCTGATGGTCACGGGCCTGTATGCGCTGATGCTCGGCGTGCGTCCCAAGCAGGTGCACGCCTGGTACCTGGCGATCTATGTCGACGCCGTTGAGTGGGTGGAGCTGCCCAACACCCTGGGCATGAGCCAGTACGCCGACGGCGGCCTCATGGGCAGCAAGCCCTACATCGCCACCGGCAAATACATCCAGCGCATGAGCCCGCACTGCAAGGGTTGTCGGTATGACCCGGCCCAGCGCAGCGGCAACCTTGCGTGCCCGTTCACCACCTTGTATTGGGACTTTCTGATGCGGCATGAATCGACACTGCTCCGAAACCCACGCATGGCACTGCAGGTCAAAAACGTGGCACGGCTGACCGAAGAGCAAAAGCTGTCGGTACGCGAACGCGCGGCAGCGATCCGCAGAGGCGACGTCGGGGTGGCGCCCGATGCCTGAGGCCTTTGCCCCTACCCTTGCCGCGGCCCACGCTCGTATGGCGGCCGTGCGACCCGCCGCCTACGCCCGCACCCGCAACGCGCTGGACGGTGCCGTCACTCGTCTGTCGCCCTACATCACGCACGGCTTTGTCACCTTGACAGAGGTGCTGGCCAGCGTGGCCCGACAGCATGCGCTGGAGGCACGGCACAAGTTTGTCTTTGAGCTGGGCTGGCGGGCCTACTTTCGCCATGTCTGGCAGCACCGAGGGCACGGCATTCTCGAGTCATTGCACGCAGGCCCGCTGGCCGACGACGCCTACGTGCGCGAATTGCCGGCGGACATTCGCACGGGTTGCACAGGGGTGCCTGTCGTGGATAAAGCCGTCCGCGAGTTGTACGCCACCGGCACGTTGCACAACCATGCGCGCATGTGGCTGGCCAGTTACGTGGTGCATCTGCGCAAGGTGCATTGGCGCGTCGCTGCAGACTGGCTGTATGGCCACTTGCTCGATGGCGACCTGGCCAGCAACCACCTGAGCTGGCAATGGGTGGCGGGCACGGGCAGCCACAAACCCTACCTGTTCAACGCGGACAACGTGGCCCGCTACGCCCCCGCGTCATGGCACAGCCCCGGCAGCGTGATCGACACGTCTTACGAAGCGCTCGACCGCATGGCGCGTCAGCTGGCGCCGCACCGTCCAGACCCCCACGTTGCGGCCCCCGGCACACAGGCGATGGTCGAGCCACCGTTGAGTGCCCTGCCGCCTGGCGAACTTGGGTTGGAGCCCCCCAATGCCGCCATGGTCGCAGGTCGCAACGTCTGGCTGGTGCACCCCTGGAGCTTGGGCGAACTGCCCACCACCTTACCGGCCGACACCGTGGTCGTCGGCATTTTCGTAGACGACTTTCACAGGACCTGGCCGTGGAGTGATCGGCGCTGGCAGTTCGTGGGCCGCCGCATGGCCGCGTTGACCACCCACCGATGGCACGGTGACGCCACGGCCATCGGCGCCGCGTTGAGCCAGGCGAGCCAGGTGCGAGCCATTGACGAGCCACACCTGACCCCGTGGCTGGCACGATGGGCCACCTGCGAGGCCGCACCCTCGCTGTTTCCGCAGGTCGACCAACGCTGTGACGCCTTCTCGCGTTGGTGGAGCCGAACCACGCGTGGGATGGTCTTGGCCAACGACCTGCTCGCCCTCAACCAAGCACCTGGGTGGTGAGGCATCCAGATGCCCAGCACAGCTGCACTGGTCTGGTTCAAGCGCGACCTGCGCGTGCGCGACCATGCCCCACTGGCCGAGGCCATGCACTTCGAGAATGCTGTGGGTCTGGTGGTGATCGAACCCGAGTGGCTGAGCAGCCCGGAATGTGACCCACGCCACGTGAGCTTTCTGTTGGACTGCGTCGCTGAACTGCAGCGTGATTTGGCGGCACGAGGCCTGCCGCTGCTGGTGCGCACCGGCACCATGCCTCAGGTGCTGCTAACGCTGCGCCGTGAGTTCCCGTTCACCCACCTGTTCAGCCACGAAGAGACGGGCCCAGGCTGGAGCTACGAGCGGGACCTGGCCGTGGCCCAATGGTGCCGTCAACAGGGCGTTCAGTGGTCAGAATCACCCCAGAGCGGCGTGGTGCGTCGCCTGCGCTCTCGCACCGGGTGGGCGGGCCGCTGGGCGCAGCGCATGGATGCACCCGAGGCCGCACCCGCACGCGGCTTCAAGGCCCCTGCGTCTCTGCAGGTCACCGCCCTGCCCTCGCTGAGTGACCTGTGCATGCCTGCCGTGCTCACGCCTCAGCCCCGGGGGGGCGAGCGCGCCGCCTGGGCCACACTGGAGAGCTTTCTCGATGGGCGAGGCGCCAACTACCGCCGCGCCATGTCCAGTCCGATCACGGCCGCCGACGGCTGCAGCCGACTGAGTGCGCACCTGGCCTTTGGCACGATCTCGATGCGGTGCGTGCATCAGGCCACCGAGGCGCGCATCGCCACCACACCCGATCGCAGCCTGGCCTACGCCTTGCGCGGCTTTGCCAGCCGGCTGCGCTGGCACTGCCACTTCATGCAAAAGCTGGAGGACGAGCCCACCATCGAGTGGCGCAATGTCGCCCGATCGGTCGATGGGTTGCGACCAGGGGATGGCACTCACGACGGCCCGGTCGACCAGGAGCGACTGCAGGCCTGGTGCGAAGGCCAGACCGGCTACCCGATGGTGGACGCCTGTATGCGTCAGTTGCGGGCCACGGGTTGGCTGAACTTTCGGATGCGGGCCATGCTGGTCAGCTTTGCGGCCTATCACCTGTGGCTGCACTGGCGTGAACCCGGGCTGTTCCTGGCACGTCAGTTCCTGGACTTTGAACCCGGCATCCACTGGAGTCAGATGCAGATGCAATCGGGCACCACCGGCATCAATGCCTTGCGCATCTATTCACCAACCAAGCAAGCGCGCGATCAAGATCCGCAGGGGCTGTACATCCGGCAGTGGGTGCCGGAGTTTGGCACCTCAGCCTACCCTCCCCCCATCGTGGACGAGCGTGCAGCCATGGCGGCAGCCAAAGAAAAGCTCTACGGGCTGCGCCGGACTCAAGAGGCGCACACCGAGGCACAGGCCATCCAGCAAAAACACGGGTCGCGTAAAAGTGCCCTGCCGTCCACAGCCCCCACCAAACGACGCGCTCGTGCTGATCAGGATGGGCAAGGTGAGTTGTTCTAGCAAAAATGCCTCGTTGAATCGCCCCAGGTTTCGCGATGCTGCTGGGCGGGACGTGAACACCTGAACAGCCCATGGACTACTGCGGCAATTGGCAAACGGTTAGGATGCGATCAAACGTGTTGCACCGCAGCACGACCGGCCTCGCCCGACCAGGATCTGATCACCCATGAGCACCTCCTCTGAACTGGCCGAACGCTTTGCAACGGCGCGCCGCTATTCCATGGCACTTGCTGAGCCACTGACACCCGAGGACCAGTGTGTGCAATCCATGCCCGACGCCAGTCCAACCAAGTGGCACCTGGCACACACCACCTGGTTCTTTGAATCGGTGATCCTCACCCCCCATGTGCCTGGCTACCGCGAGGTCAATCCCCAATATGCCCGCCTGTTCAACTCCTACTATGAGAGCCTGGGGCCGCGTCACCCGCGTGCCCAACGCGGGCTGCTGACGCGCCCATCCCTGCCAGAGGTTCACACCTACAGAGCCGTCATCGACGCAGCCATGCAGGAGCTCATCCTGACGTCGCCTGCCGAACAGTGGGCTGACATTGCACCGCTCATTGAGCTGGGCATTCAACACGAGCAACAGCATCAGGAGTTGATGCTGACGGACATGCTGCATGCGATGTCGCTCAACCCAATGCTGCCAACCATTCGATCAGGCCTGCCTGCCTCCATCAAGGCGGAAACGCCGGGCTGGTGCGAACACGCAGGTGGTGACGCGCCCATCGGACATCATCCCGGAGGCTTTGCCTTCGACAACGAGTTGCCCGTGCATGTCGTCAAGCTGACGCCGTTCAGCCTTGCCAACCGACTGGTGACCAACCAGGAGTACCAGCAGTTCATCGATGATGGTGGCTACAAGCGCGCTGCTCTGTGGCTCTCAGACGGCTGGGCTGCCGTCCAGGCCCTTGGTTGGCGTGCTCCGATGTATTGGCTTGAGGAGGGTCAGGCATTCACCCTGCACGGCGTGCAGCCTCGTCAGGCGGATGAGGCAGTCAAGCACCTGAGTTTTTTTGAGGCTGCAGCGTATGCCGAGTGGGCAGGTGCACGCTTGCCCACCGAGTTCGAGTGGGAGGCCGCCGTTGGCACTTCTCAGCCACCAACCCAAGCCTTTGCCCATGCATGGCAGTGGACGCGCTCCTCCTATGACCCCTATCCTAGATTTCGCCCGCTCACCGGTGCGGTCGGCGAATACAACGGCAAGTTCATGGTGGGCCAGATCGTGCTGCGCGGCAGCAGTTCGTACACGCCACCAGGTCACGCCCGCCTCACTTACCGCAACTTCTTTCCCCCAGGAACACGCTGGCAATGCGCCGGGTTGCGTCTGGCGCGTGACCAATGACTGAATTCCAAACCGACCTGCTGGCCTGTCTCTCGACACGCCCGCACCACATCTCGCCGAAATGGTTCTACGACACCCACGGCTCGCTGCTGTTCGAAAAGATTTGCGAACTACCCGAGTACTACCCGACCCGTACCGAGGTGGCGCTGCTTGAGCTGCATGCCAAAGACATTGCACGACACATCGGGCGCGACGCCGAAGTGATCGAGTTCGGTGCCGGCGCGAGCCGTAAAGTGCGCCTGTTGCTCAGCGCACTTGAATCGCCATCACGCTTCGTGCCGATCGACATCTCTGGCGAGCACCTCCTCGCGTCAGTGGCAGCCTTGAAGGCCGATTACCCTGGCATCGACATGCTGCCGGTCATCGCCGACTTCACACAATCCGTCGAACTGCCCTCACCTCGCGGCCGACGCGTGGGTTTCTTCCCGGGCAGCTCCATTGGCAACTTCGAGCCTGAGCATGCCAGATGTCTGCTGCAAGACTTCGCGGCCATGCTCACAGGCGGATGGCTGCTCATCGGCGTTGACCTGGTGAAAGATCCACAAATTCTGCACGCCGCCTACAACGACAGTGCGGGCATCACAGCGGCATTCAACCTCAACCTGTGGACAAGGGCAAACCGTGAAGCAGGCGCCGACTTCGACACATCCATGTGGATGCACTCGGCGTTCTACAACGCGCCGCATCACCGCATTGAAATGCACCTGGTGAGCCGTTGCTCGCAACGAGTGACCCTGGCGAAACAGTCGATCAGCTTTGACGAAGGCGAAAGCGTCCACACAGAAAGCTCTTACAAGTACAGCATCGCCAGCTTTCAAAGTCTGGCCTGCACCGCTGGCTGGACACCGCAGGCCGTGTGGACGGATCACGCCCAATCCTTCTCTGTTCATTTGCTTCGATGCGACCTGCGGTGAACCAGGTCCGTTCGGCAGCGAACAGACGATCTGACGACCCATGCGCACCATCCGCGCATGACCAAGATTCGCACCGGACAGGCACCACCGTCGTTGACTCGCGAGCAATTCCGGGAGCGCTTTCAGGTGCGCTTTTACGACCCGGCGTTTGACAGCGAACGTGATGCCATCTCGCGGCTCGAAACCATCGCATGGGATGCGCTGCAAGAAGGCAGAAAGGCGCCGGTCACCCGTCCAGCAGGTCGGGGTTTTGCCGACCCCACATATGAACTGTCCGTGCAATGGTTGGAGACGCGCAAACGCCTGAAAGCGGCGCAAACGCTCTGGGGTGACAGTGCAGCACCATCTCGGGTGCTGCTGATCTGCGGCAGCGCACGCAATGACGGCACCTGCCCCGGCGAGGTCTCCAAGACCTGGCGACTGACCGAAGCGGCCCGCCACGTTGTCGAGCGCGCAGGTGTACAGGTCGATGTGCTGGATTTGAGTCTGGTCACGTCGGAATACGGACGCAACATCCACCCTTGCAAGGGCTGCGTCTCCAGCGCCATGCCGCTGTGCCACTGGCCCTGCAGTTGCTACCCCAACCATGCGCTGAATCAGGCCGACGACTGGATGGCCGAGATCTACGAGCGCTGGGTGGCGGCGCATGCCGTGATCATCCTGGCGCCAACCTACTGGTACCAGTCGCCAAGCCCGCTCAAACTGATGATCGACCGCATGGTGTCAGCCGACGGCGGCAACCCCGATCCGACAACAACCCACGGCAAGCACGTGGCCGAGGCCAAGCGCATGGAGCAACAAGGCTGGGACTACCCCAAGCACCTTGCCGGCCGAGTCTATGGCGTTGTGGTGCACGGTGACGTCGCTGGGGCGGAGTCACACCGCCACAACCTCACAGATTGGCTGGATTGGATGGGGCTGATCGATGCCGGCGCTGCGGCCAAGCTCGACCGCTACATCGGCTACTACGAGCCTTACTACAACAGCCACGACGCGCTCGACAAGGATCAGGCCGTCCAGGCGGAGACACGCAATGTCGCCAACGCCGTAGTCGAAGCCGTCAAGGACTTGCGTGCAGGGCGGCTGAACCAGCCCGACAAGCAGGTCCAGTGGCCGCGCACGAAGTGACCTTGCGCACGCAACTGATGCAAGGGGCAGGCATCTGCCGCGTGTGGCAACTTCGGATCGCTGACACGCACATTGCCGGCAGACCTAGAATCCCAGGGATGTCGAAGAGCACCCCGACCGCCAAAGACCTCTCGCCTGCCGCTGCAGCAGGCCCCGGGAACTCGTCGTTCAAAAACGAGTACGGGCAGGGTCGGCGCAAGCTGCTGGACGCCGCGACCCGTCTGGTGGCCCGAGAAGGCAGCGCCCGCCTGACACTGCGCGAACTGGCCAAAGAGGCGGGCATGAGCCACAACTCGATTTACCGACACTTCCAGAGTGTCGAAGACATGATGCCCACGCTGATCGGGGACTTCACCCTTCAGCTTCGGGACGGGCTGCGACAGGCGCGCAGTCAGGTGCCTGCCAATGACCTGCCGTCGCGCACGGTGGTGGGCTGGCTGCTGGACTTTGCCTTGTCCAACAAAGATGCCTTTGTCGTGGCCATGCGCGAACGACACGGCCCGATGGGCCCGGCCAGGCAGGCCATTGAACAGGGCACCCTTCAGATCGTGTCAGACATGCGCAGCGACCTGAGCGCCGCAGGGCGGCTGCCACCACTGCCCGATGACAAGCTGGACCTCGCCCTGAGAGTCATCGTCCAGCAGACCTTCCAGCTTTGCCTGTCATGCATCGAGGCCCCCGAACGCCGAGGGGCCCTCCTGGCCGAGGCTGAGCTGATTTTTGCCTGGTGCCTCACCGGCGCCGTGGTGGTTTCGGGTCAGCCCAAATAGTTGGCGTTCAGCTGACACCCAAGCGCTTGGAGAGTCGTGGCAACTGGGCCAGCGCATTGCCGCGGTCCACCTGCAAGCGCTCTGACGAGTTGAACGTGTCGTTCAATTCCGAGTTCGGATCGCCGGGCCATTTGAGCGCATAGACGATGCCCGCGTAGGGATAGTCAGTGCCCAGCAGGATGTGACTGACCTCGGTCACTTTGCGCACCGCAGCCATGGCCGGCGGCGCGGCTGACAAGGCCGTGTCGTAGAAGAGCTTCGCATAGGAACTGCTGCGCGGGTTCAGATTCAGGGCCAACAAGGCGCTGCGGTACGACAAGAACGGAATGGTGCCTCCCGCATGAGCCAGTTGCCAGCGGACAGATGGGTAGCGAAGGAAGATGCCCTTGTAGAGCATGTTGGTCACGGCCCGTGTGGTCTCAAAAGGAAAGTCCAGCACAAAGTTGGGCATGGACAAATCCGGGCGCACCGGCGGTGCAACGGGGTGGATGAACACGTAGGCCCGCAGGTCGTTCAAGGTGCGCATCAAAGGGTCCAGGCGGGGATCCCCCAGGTAGATGCCTTTGTAGCTTGAATACACGCCGATGCCGTCCAGCCCCAAGGTGTTGATGGCGCGCACAGCCTCTGCACAGGCCGCAGCCACTTCGCTGGGGTCGTCAGGATTGCCAAGGGGCAACGATGCAAAGCCACCGAACCGTCGGTACAGCGGTGAGGCCGAAGGCACGTTGATCAGGCCGTCACGGATGTAGTCATTGACGCGCCGGGCCATCTGCTCCCGAGCGGCGCGGTCAGGCAAAAAGGCAAAGCCCGGCTCGGACAAGGACACCACCTGGGTCTGGATGCCGAACTTGTCCATGAAGTTCACGGCGGCACTGGGTGACCAGGCCGGAATGGGGATGCCCCCATCGCCCGCCACATCGTAGTCGCTCATGGCCTGACGATAGAAGTCAGGGATGAGGTGGGCATGCACGTCGATGCGCGACGGCACGGTTCCCGCCATCACGACAAGCGGGGTCAAGCCGCCGACCGCCGTGGCGCCCAGCCCGACAGCGGCTTTGAGAAGACGTCGACGATCCGTGGTGCTGGGTTGCGTGTGGTGTGCCATGGGTGTTCCGTTCCAGGTGCTGAAGTCACAAGATGCGAACAAATGTACACATCATGCAAGAAAACAGCTTCTGGGGTTTTCACCCCCCAACAATCCCCATCAATGGCCCGTGACCACCCTGCGCGCTGCACGACCATTGATCAAACACCCCAACATCTGGCGCAGCTCCATTGGTGGCGGCAACCGCGATCGCGCCGACGAGCGGCCATGTTTTCGTGCTCAAGCGTTCGTTCGTTGGTGTACCTGCCTCACTTGGGCTGGTTTTCAGTGGACTTGGCGTCGGTTGGGTTGTTCCATGTCTGGCGGGGGATCACCGAGTTGGCGCCGCTGAGCTGCAACTTGGCGGCGGACATCACGTTTTGCACGGCAGACGTCAGCAGCTTGTGCGCGGTCGGGCTCTCGGGCTGCAGGCGGGCGCTGCGCTCGGCCGGATCATGGCGCGGCAAGATGATCGGAAAAGCCGCGCCACTGAGTGGTCCTCCTGCTACCGAATCATGGCGGTAGTGCACCGGCATGCGCTTGGCTGAGGGCTGGTAGGTGACGTCGTCACCCGTCCAGCGCAACGCCAAGGCACGGCGGCGACGCGTGCGTGAGGTGTTGCCATAGGAGCCGTGCAAGGTCAGAGGATGGAACATCAAAATGTCGCCCGGCTCCATGTCCCAATGCAGCAACTCGTACTTGTCCAGATTGGCATTGATGTCCGGGATGTCGTCCATCTTCTCGTCGATGATGGCCGCCACATAGTCGGGCGACAGGGCCTTGAAGCGCTGCGGCCACTTGTGTGAGCCCTTGACGTAGAGCAGGCCGCTGTTGTCCTTGTTGACCTTGTCCAGGGGGATCCAGAAAGAGGTGATCTGTTCTCCGCGGATGGGCCAAAAGCTCAGATCCTGGTGCCAGGGTGTCGGGGCGTCAGTACCAGGTTCTTTGACGAACATCTGGTCATAGAAAAAGCGAACCTCTTTGGACTGCATCAACTCCTGGGCCCAGCGTGCGAACGGGCCGTAGTAGATCAAGTCACGCAAGACATCGATGCGTTTCCACAGAAAAATGTCCATCTTGTAGCCCTCGACCTTTCTTGACATGAACTTGCCGAGGAGGGACTGCTCACGAATTGCGTTTTCAAGCCCCTCTTCAACCATCGCGACCCAGTTGGGGGCCAGGGCCTGACGCAGCATGATCACGCCGTCTTCGTCATAGCGAAGGATCTCTTCGGCGGTCAGTGTGCGAAGCGGATATGCAGGAAAGCTCATGGATGCCTCTTTCATGGTTGATGTTTTCATCAACTATGATTTTTATATCATTTATCTGCAATCGCATTTACCCTGAGAAAGGTCATCCCATCACCTTGGGTGGTAGCCTCAAGATGCAAAATGCCCAGCAAACGTCTGCCAGACCCCCATGCCGCCTGTCAAAAAAGCCCCTGCCGATCACAGCCTCCTGGATCAACAGCGAGTGCTTGCCCCCCAAGAAAAAGCCCCCCGCGGCGCCAAACGCAAACGCGACACACGCATTCGCCTTCTGGGTGCAGCACTGCATCTGATGGCGTACCGAGGTGTGGCCGGTGTCGCCATCAACGAAATCACCGAGCAAGCAGACGTCGGGTTTGGTTCGTTCTACAACCACTTCGAATCGAAGGAGGCCATCCATGCGACCCTCATCGAAGAGGTGATCGGCCACTTTGCCGTGGCGTTGGACAAGCTTGGTGAACAGTTGACCGACCCTGCAGAAAAGATCGCGGCATCGGCGCGCTACACGATGCTGCGCGGACATGACGACCCAACCTGGGGAAGGTTTGTCTTTCAAACCAGCTTCAGCAGGGACAGCATGAGCAATGGCCTGGGCAGGTACTTGCTGCAAGACATCAACAACGGCATGTCTGCCGGGCGGTTTTCCGTCGGTGATTTGCCGTCGGTGTACATCGCGGTAGGCAGCACCATTTTGGGTGGCCTCGCTGCCCTGTCAGACCAAGCTGACCTCAACAATGAGCCGAACATCTTTGGCGATGCCCAGACTTTGTCCAAGCGCATCGCGGCCATCTTGCTGTCCGTTCTCGGTTTGCCAAAAGACGAAGCGCAGGAGATCGCCGGCCGCCCCCTGCCGCAGATTGAGCTGCCAGCCAACCCGTTCGCACAGGCTTGAGCATCCTGGCACTCTGAATCAGGTCTTGGCGACGAGGCTTTCGATCCAGCGAGGCGCCAGCCGCATCATCAGAGGCAACCAGCGCGTCTCACCTGGGTAGACCTCTTCTTGCCCGCGCCATGCGGCAGCCAACGTCATCTCGACCACTTGCTCAGGCGAGATTTTTTTGCCCAGGTAGCCCGCTGCTGCAGGCGTGTCTACCGCGGGCGGCGCCACATCGGTGATGGCCACGCCCAGCCCCGTCAACTGGCGCCGCAGGGCCTTGGTGAAGCTGCGCAAGCCTGCTTTCGACGCCGAATAGACGGGCGCTCGCGTGCTGGGCACCAAGCCATATCCGGAGCTCACCATGATGATGTGTGAGGGGGCGGAGGCACGCAGACCAGGCAACAAGCCCGCCGTCATGTGGATGACCCCATCGAGGTTGGCGCGGATTTCCTGAGTCAGATCCTGGCTCAGAAGATCGGCTTGCGTGAAGTCGAGTTCGCGCATGCCACCGGCGTTGTTGACCAGCAGCTTGATGTCAGGGAAAGCAGACGTCGCCCAAGCCACGAAGGCCGCCACCGAGGCCTTATCGCTCACATCGCAAGGATAGGTGTGGATGCCCGGAATGGCGTGCGCCAGTTGACGGAGCTTGTCTGCATCGCGGCCACAGGTCACGACCTGCCAACCGCTGCGATGCAGCGAGATCACAAAGGCCCGCCCGATGCCAGATGAACCACCGGTGACAATGGCCGTGCGGTGGGGGATGGAAACGTCTTGGCGCATGAGCGCTCCTTGATGTGTCAACTGTGTTCGACTCCATCCCTACCGGGGTGATGCCCCCGTCTCATGGGGCCTGCCAAAGTGGTTCTCTCAACTGCCATTGACCACTTTGTTGCGCTGCACGCCCAGGTCGATGGCCCCATCCGGACTTTGAATCCGCGCCTCCACCACATCGCCGGCCTTGAGGTATTGCTCGCGGCCCTCCTGCACCTTGTTGAAGATCGCCCATTTGGTGGCCTCTGGCAGCAACGCGCCCATGCGTTGCTTGAAGGGCGATGGCACCGACAAGGCGCATCCCGCCGGCGTGCCTGTCGACAAGAGGTCTCCCGCATACAGATCCTGCACGCCTGACAGTTCGGTCAAGGTCTCAGCCGGGCCAAACACCAGGTTGGCCGTGGTGTCCTTTTGCCGCACCTGGCCGTTGACGGTCAGCGTCAGTTGCAAGTTGCCCAGGTACTTCATGTCCTGCGGCGTCAACAAACACAGGAACGGACCCACGGGACCAAACGTGCGAAAGCTCTTGCCCTTGTAAAACTGAGTCTGCGGGATCTGGATGTCCCGTGCCGAGTAGTCATTGACGATGACCAGCCCCGCCACAAACTCATGCAAGTTGGCGGCAGTCACCACCGTCTTGGCCAGCACATCGCGCTTGAGGATCAGTCCCAGCTCAATCTCATAGTCCAGAAACCGCACCACGGCTGGTTTGATGAGGTCGCTGTGCGCCGGCACGATGCAACTGGTCGCCTTGGTGAAGATCATGTTGTAGGCCTTGGCATCGGGGTCCATGCCTGACTCGATCATGTGCTGGCGATAGTTGGCGCCCTGGCAGATGAACTGCTGATTGCGCGTCACGGGCGACAGGATCTGAACGGCGTCCAAGGCAAGTGTGGATGCTCGGCTTGCCGTGTCTGATGCCGCGAACTCATGCAACGCGCCCGCCTCATGACTGCGGATGAAGTCTGCCGTGGTGGCGAACTCACCTGGCAGTGGCGTGATGCGGTTCCTGGACACCAGGCCCCATTGGATGCGGCCCTGGTGGGAATAACGAACGGTATGAATCGCCATGGAACGGCCCCTTGTTGAAGACTTGGATGTTGGCTTGAGTGTTGGCTTGGCAACAGTGCCGCTGACAGGCGCAGATGGCACCGCAGCGGATGGCGTTGGCAAGGACAGGGCGCCAAGCGCGGCGGCACCTGCTTTGAACACACGGCGGCGAGATGGCTCCGTCATGGTCACCCCTGCTCGTGCTTGAAGATGTAGCGATCCAGGCTCGCTTTGAGCGCGGTGACATCGCCATCGGCTTGCCATCGCAAGACCAAGCCCAGCTTCACGTCCTGACAGGCCTTGGCACGGGCGTCGCGCACACCGAGCTTGGCGACTTCTTCCATGAACACGGATTCGACCTCTTGCTGGATCAGCGTGGGTTTGAAAATCTTCCCGATCACGGTGGTGGGCAAGACATCAACGATGTGGATCCGCTTGGGGTGCGCTGCACGCTCGGCAATGGTGGCCCTGGCATGCGCCATCAAGTCATCCTCGGTGGCCTGACACCCTGGGCGCAACTGCACGTAGACCACAGGGACCTCGCCCGCGTGAGCGTCGGGCCGGCCCACGGCCGCCGCCAAGGCCACCGATGGGTGCGTGCACATGGGCTCTTCAATCATCTTGGGATCGATGTTGTGCCCGCCACGGATGATCAGCTCCTTCTGGCGACCGGTCAGCCAGAAATAACCATCGGCGTCCACGCGCCCCAGATCACCCGTGTTGAGCCAGCGCTCAAGCAGCCCGTTGACGCCGGGTCGCATGACCCACAGGCCCTTGTTGTGCTCAGGATTGAGGTAGCCCTTGAACAGATTGGGGCCGTTGATGATGATGGTGCCCACCTCATCGACCTCTGCATCGCGAAGGTACTGTCCATCGGCATCGATGATCGCCACCCGCATGTCCTGCCAGGGCATGCGCACCCCGATCGAGCCAATCCTGGGGGCCGCATGCAGTGGCGTGAGACTCGACACACAGCCGGCCTCGGTCAGCCCATAGCCCTCCAGGACCTTGAGCCCCAGCTCCTTTTGGACCCGGTTGAACATCTCGACAGGCATGGGGGCTGCGCCGCACACGCCAAAGCGCAAGCTGGACAGGTCATGCCCCTGCCGAGGCACTTGCAACAGGGCGGCGTACACCGTGGGCACACCTGAGAATGACACCAGCTTGTGATGCGCCACCAACTCCCAGAAGCGCCTGACCACGTTGTCACCACGGTAGCCCTGCGGGGTGGCCAGCAGCACATGCCCGCCTCGCGCCCACAAGGACAACCCGGTGCCGATCTGCGCGTTGACGTGAAAAAGCGGCAGGCCGCAGAACACAACCACATCAGGGCCGTCCAGCTCCGAGGCGCCCACGGCGGCCAGCTCCAGGGCATTGGCCACCTCGGTGCGATGGGTGCGCACAGCAATCTTGGGCATCCCGGTGGTGCCGCCAGTGCAGAAATAGGACGCCACATCGTCCAGGCGCGGCGGTGCAAAAGTCAAGGCGGTGGCACTCTGACCGACCAACTGCCGATGGAAGTCGTGCACCGGTACCGATCCCAGGCGGCTCGGCGTCTTGAGGCGATTCAGCAGGCGCAGCACCGGCGCCAAAGGGTGGCGCAAATAGCGCAATGGGCTGATGCTCAGCACCCCCTTCAGCCCAGGCACCTGGGGCGCGATGCTTGCCACCTTGTCCCACAGGTCGGCGCCCGGGGTGGGCGCGAGAGTCACGATCCATTGAGGCTGCGCGGCCTTGAGCAGGTCCAGCATCATGGCGGGCTCCAGCAACGGGTTGATCGCGAACACAATGCCCGCGGCTTCGCCCCCCCAGATGGTCCAGTGTGTCTCAGGCAAATTGGGCAACACAAAGGCCACCACATCACCACGCTGCACCCCCAGTTGCCGGAACATGTTGGCAGCCTGCGTGATCTTGGCCATCCACTCTCGGTGCGTCCACACATACGGGCGATGGTGATCCTCCGTGCGCAAGAAGAACGACAGCGCTGCACCGTCGGGTCTGACCTTGGCCCCCTCAGACAACAATGCATAGGTGCTGTGCTGCCCTGCCATGAGGTCGGGCATGCGAGCCTCCATGGCTTCGATGTCAGGAAGGCCGCGGATCGGGCTGGGGACAAATGCAGTCATGCGAGAAATTCCGGACTCCGAGAGTCAAGTGGGTTGAGGTGGCTTGTGCAGGGTTCGCACCAGCAGGGATTCGGGCGGGAGGCTCACGGCGCTGATGGGCTTGTCCACCAATTTGCGGGCGGCAGCACGGGTCATGCCCAGGCCCAGAAGGATGTGAAACGTGATCTCCTGCGGATACGCGTCCGTCAGGTCGCCGCGCATGCTGAGCGACAACAGGGCCGCACTGGTGGTGCCCACCACCAGGTCCAGACCCAGCATCGGGTCGGCCAGATGGAAGCGCCCCGTCGCCGTGGCCTCCAGCAGGTCGCGCAGCAGGTAGCCCAGTGTGGGCATGTGGTCCATGCTGCGGGTCATCCCCACGCGAGAGATGAAGCGCCCCACCTGAGGGAAGTGCCTGGCCGTCTGCAGCACCATGCGCACACCACAGGCCAGTCGTTCTGCAGGATCTTGTCGATCGGCGATGGCCATGTCCACCAGGGACAGCAGCTCATTGCCCACGTCCTGCTGCACCGCTGCCATGACCTCTTCGGTGGTACGGAAGTAGTTGTAGAAGGTGCCGCGCGAGACCTGCGCCTGCTCGATCAGATCCTCAATGACGGTGGCGTCAACGCCCTTTGAAGAAAAAACCTCCATGGCCGCCTCGATGAGGCGTGTGCGCATGCGCTCGCGTTTTTCAGCCGCAACGCGGGTGCGGAAATCAGGTGTGCTCATGTCAGGAGGTTAGCGGATCCAGATCAGTAGAAACGACAACATTGTCATAATGACTATTGTGTCATTATGATGCCAATTCCAGATCCACAGCAAGCCCACCACCTCAGCACAAACACCTATGAGTCACACCAAGGTCTTGAGGGCCCCGCCCGAATTCCCCGAAAGTGCCTTGCCTGCGCATGTGCACAAGCTCGCACGTCCTGTGGCGCTGCAAAAAGCCACCCAACTGGCCTTTCTTCGCTTTGACAAGGCGGACCTGGACGAAGCACAACGCTTCTGGACCGACTTCGGGCTGATCACCGTTTCACGCACGGCCGACAAGTTGGTGATGCGTGGTGCCGGTTCAGCGCCAGCCATCCTGATGGCCTCCAAGGCCAAGGTCTCTCGCTACGTGGGGGCAGCCTTTGTGGTGCCACCAGACACCGATTTCGAGCGCCTGCAACGCGACAGCGGCGCGCGGCCACTGGCAGCCCATGTCGTGCCAGGCGGTGCCCGCGGTGTGAGCCTGTTGGACCCCGATGGCAATGAGGTGTGGCTGATCACCGATTGGGGCACGGTGGACCCTTTGCCGCTGCGCGAGCCCAAGCACCCGCACATGAATGCCTTGGGACAGACGCCCCGGGTGAATGCGACCGTGCGTACGGACATCGAAGCGGCCACCGTGGGGCGCCTGGGACACGTGGTGATGCAGACCACCGACTTCCACACCATGGCCGACTGGTACATGCGCCAACTGGGTGTGATCCCCTCGGATGTGCAGTACCTGGACGACGGTGCGCCCTTTCTGACCTTTTTCCGCCTGGACCTGGGCAACACCCCAGCAGACCACCACACCGTGGTCATCGCAGGCGGGCTGGAGGCCTGTTACGAGCACAGTGCCTGGGAGGTCAATGACCTGGACGCCCTGGGGCAAGGTCAGCAGGTACTGCGTGTCAATGGGCATGACCACATGTGGGGCATTGGCCGGCACCTGTTGGGCAGCCAGTTGTTTGATTACTGGCGAGACGCCGATGGCTATGCCTTTGAGCACTACACCGATGGTGATGTGTTCACGGCAGACCGAGAACCCCATTACGGGCCGTTCACCACCAGTGCGCTCTGGGCCTGGGGCCACGATGTGCCCGCCAGCATGTTCCCGGCCAAGACGCCCGCCATGTTGTGGCGCGTGATCAAGCTGCTGCGCTCAGGCCGCGTGACCTTGAAGCGCCTCTTGATGATGGGTCGTGTGGTCGATACCCCGGCTCGTCCGTGGAAGTAACAGGCGTTCATCCAAACCACCTTCATTCAAACGAGTTCGACATGGCCACTTCAGTTGTTCGCTACGCACATCCCGCTCAACCCGGGCAAGCCCTTTGGGGCGTGCTGTTTGACCGGCGCATCGCGCCTTTGCCCGGCACTTACGCCACCACGGCAGACCTCATCCGGCACGGGCAGCCCGAGGCACGGGCCATGACGGCTGCACAGGCTGCCGTGTCCCTGGACGACGTGACGGTCCTCTCCCCCATCACGACGAACCAGCAGTTCCTGTGTCAGGGTGCCAACTACGGCAGCCATGTGCGGGAGTCCGGCAAGGATCCGTCCGACATGCCCTTCAACACCTTCTTCACCAAAGCGTCGTCATCGCTGACGGGGCCCTATGAGGATGTGGTTCGACCTGCCCATGTCAAACTGCTGGACTACGAGATCGAACTGGGCCTGGTGATCGGGCGCGACTTGACGACAGGCGTCCAGGTCAAGCCAGACCGACTGCATGAAGTGCTCGCGGGCATCACCATCGTCAACGATGTGTCCGCACGAGATGTGCAGTTGCCCCAAGGCCAGTTCTACA
>Ga0209066_10002435_pt1 | contig 22552 bp, 23 predicted proteins | sample All_14_2_FD_187198 | JGI IMG/M metagenome (GOLD analysis project Ga0209066, IMG submission 187198) | Freshwater microbial communities in response to fracking from Pennsylvania, USA - Allegheny Zone_MetaG_DW_15 (SPAdes) (version 2) ... | reverse complement strand
TTGCCAAACGCGCCAGTGCGAAGTACGGCGTGCCGGCGCGCGACATCCTGGTCGAACTGGGCCGGCGCGGCATGGTCGGCGGGCAGGAAGACATGATCGAAGACACCGCCATGACCATGGCGCGTGAGCGTAAAAATTCAAACAAGGTAGCCGCATGAAACCGCGACACCGCAGTCAGATGGCTAGCACACTGCGTAATTTCTCAAATTAAAGGAGACAAACTCATGGACACTTTACGGTATTGGCTTGTCGTTCCAACAACAACATTCGCTGGTGTGTTGGGCTTTGCGCTGGGCGGCCACTGGATATGGCTTGGTATTGCGACCTTCCCGGTGTTGTTTTTTCTGGATTTGGTGCTGCCACGCGACCTCGCGGTTCGCCGGATCAGCATGCCGTGGCTGGTCGACGGGGCGCTTTATGCCCACTGCCTTTTTATCATAGCGGTGTGGGTGCTATTCGTGATGTCCGTCGCCAATGGTTCAAATCCACTGAACGGCCCCGATGCGGCCTGGTCCATAGGCGGCAGCATCGCCACCCTGGCATGGCTCAGTGCCGTGCCCAACCTGCCGGTGGCGCATGAGCTGATGCACCGGCGGCACTGGTTCCCGCGCCGCGTGGCGCAACTCGTGAGTACTTTTTACGGCGATCCGAACCGCGACATCGCGCATGTCAAAGGGCATCACCTGGATCTGGACACACCGGCGGACTCGGACACGGCCTATCGCGGTGAACTCATTTACACCTTCATTTTCCGTGCCAGCTACGGTGCTTATTCAGAGGCGATCAAAGGCGAAGCGCAACGCTTGCGCCGGCTTGGCTTGTCGCCATGGAACTGGCGCAATCGCACCTACCAGGAAGTCGTGTTGCTGGCCCTGGTTCCTGTCCTTTGTGGCTATTTTGCGGGCGTCGCCGCCGCCGGCGTAGCCGTGGCTTCGATGGTGATCGCCAAGGCCCTGGTCGAGGCTTTCAATTATTTTCAGCATTACGGACTGCAGCGCATGCCGGGCGCGCCGATCGGGATACAACACGCTTGGAACCATATGGGCGCCATTGCCCGACCGATTGGCGTGGAGATTACCAATCACATCAATCACCACCTCGATGGACACACCCCGTTCTACGCCTTGAAACCGGAACCCGAAGCGCCGCAGATGCCCTCGCTTTTTGTCTGTTTTCTCAGTGGCATCCTGTTCCCGCCCCTGTGGTTTTCCATGATCGCCAAGCCGCGTCTGGCAGAGTGGGACCGCCAGTTCGCCAGCCAGGCCGAGCGCAAGCTGGCCGCAGAGGCCAATCGGCGCGCGGGATGGGTCTGAACGACTCGCTCGACTGACGCAGACGCGGCCTTGCCCTGTCTTGCTCGAACGTACTTACTGGTTACTGGAAGTTCTGATGTTTAAGAAGTTATTTGGCAAGCGTGAAGTGCCCGTGGTCGAAGTGGCCTCGCACGGCCTGAAGTTTGAGGTGCCACGCGGCAAAACGCTGCTCGAAGCCGCGCAGGATGCCGGTATCGGCTATCCCTGCGACTGCAAGGTGGGCACCTGTGGCACCTGCCGGTTCAAATTGCTTGACGGCAAGATCAGTGAGCTCAACTCGGCGGCGGTCTGTCTGAGCGGCGAAGACTTCCAGGACGGCTGGCGCCTGGGTTGCCAGTCGATTCCCGTCACCAGTCTGCGCATCCACCTGGCAGGTTTGGTCAGCGAGGTCGGGCCGCCGCCCAGCTTGTTCGAAGGCACGGTCGCTTCGGTGATCCCGTTGACGCACGACATTGTCGAGTTGCGCCTGCAATTGAATCGGCCGCTGACGTTCATCCCGGGCCAATACGCCGATCTTCGTATCGATGGCATCGGTGGTGCGCGCAGCTATTCCTTCGCTGAAGCGCCTGAGCAAGGCAGTACGGATCGTCCTTGTTTTCATGTTCGCCGGGTGCCGGGTGGTGCCTTCACGACCTGGCTCTTCGAGGGTGACAGGGTGGGCTTTGCGCTTACCCTGCGCGGGCCGCTTGGGCAGTTTCGCCTGCGTCAGGCGGACGGCCCGATCGTGTGCGTCGCCGGCGGCAGCGGCTTGGCACCGATCAAGTGCATGCTAGAGATGGCCTTGCTTGACCAGTGCGTTCGACCAGTCACTTTGCTCTACGGCGGGCGCGAGCAAAGAGATCTGTACTGCCGTCATGCCATCGCTGAACTGGCCGCCAGTTGGCCAGCACCGTTTGACTATATTCCTGTACTCTCGTCCGAGGATGCGCAGAGCGATTGGACGGGTCAGCGCGGCTTGGTGGCTGACAAGCTGGTTTCTCTACCGGAACTGGGCCAATCGCAGATCTACCTCTGCGGGCCACCGCCCATGGTGGACGCGGCCGAGTCGATTGCACTGCGCGCTGGCGTGCCGGCCGATGCTGTGTTCGCCGACCGGTTCTTCGACCGCAGCAAGCCGGGGCAGTCAGTTCTGGCGCTGGCATTGCGTGAAAGTGGAGCCCATTGAGCGCACGACGCAGTCTCACCCATTTTTTAAATCACGGCTCAATCGTCCTATGAAAACCTATACCTTCACCAATGAGGAGACACGATGAAAAACGACAACCATCGATCCACGTTTCGCCAAGGCGACGCCATCGACGCTGCCGAATGGGCCGCAATGCGTGGTCGGCTCGACCGGCGCGGCTTTCTGGGCGTGCTTGTCAGCGCCGGCTTCTCGTTCGCGACGGCTGACGCCATGGCCCAGCAGGCGGTGGCGGTGCAGGCCAACCAGGTAGCGCTCGCGAACGCCTTGCAGGCAAGCTACGACTACATCGTCGTCGGGGCAGGATCTTCTGGTTGCGTGGTGGCGCGGCGGCTGGCAGAGAATCCGGCGGCCAAAGTCTTGCTCATCGAAGCCGGTGGCAGCGACGACGTTGACAGCGTCAACAACCCCGGCATCTGGTTCACCAACATTCGATCGCCCCTTGACTGGGGATTCACGGCCGAGCCTTCCAAGGCCGTCAACGGCAGGGCGCTGATTCTGCCGATGGGCAAGGTCATCGGTGGTGGCAGTTCGATTAATGGCTCGATTTACGCGCGTGGTCATAAGAACGATTACGACGGCTGGGCCCGGGAATCCGGTGACGCCATGTGGGGCTACGACCATGTGCTGGACATCTATCGGAGAATCGAAGACTTCCAGGGCCCGGCCGACGCGCAGCGCCGCGGCCGTGGTGGGCTGTTCCATTCGCAGATCGCCAACGACCCGAACCCCGTCGCCCCCGCGATGGTCAGGGCGGCCAAGAGCGTCGGGATTCCCAGCTTTGACGACATCAACGGTGCCATGATGGAGGGCTCCGGTGGTTGCGGGCTGGCACAGCACACCATCAAGGACGGCCGACGCCATAGTGTGGCCAAGGTTTATCTTCACCCGGTGATGACGCAAGCCAATCTGACGGTTCTGACTGGCGCCGAGGTAGGGCGGTTGAATCTATCGGGCAAGCGTGTCACAGGCATCGAGATGACCTGGCGTGGCAAGACCCAGAAGATAGGGGCAAGCAAGGAAGTCATCCTTTGTGCGGGCGCCATCAACAGCCCGCGCATTCTGATGCATTCGGGCATCGGTGACGAAAAAGAACTCAAGACGGCAGGCATCCATGTGGCCCATCATCTGCCGGGTGTCGGGCGCAACTTTCAGGACCATGTGCTGGTGGCAGGCTGCATCTGGGAGTATCCCAAAGCGATACCGCCGCGCAACAACGCGGCGGAGTGCACGCTTTTCTGGAAGAGCGATTCCAGGCTTGCGAGTCCAGATTTGCAGCCGATCCAGGTCGAGATTCCGTTTGCCAACGAAGTCACCGGCAAGCAGTTCAAGATGCCACCGGCCGCCTGGAGCATCGCCCCCGGTCTGGTTAAGCCGAAGAGTCGGGGCCGGCTCACGGTGCGCGGTGCCAGCCCGAAGGACGGTGTGCGCATCGAGGCGAATTTTTTGCAGGACCCTGCTGATCTGAAAGCCCTTGTCCGGGCCGTCGAGTTGAGCCGCGAGATCGGGAATTCCCTCGAAATGCGCGAGTTTGTCAAGCGCGAAATCATGCCTGGCCCGATGAAGGGCAAGACCCTGGAAAACTTCGTGCGCAATGCGGCCAGCACGTATTACCACGAGGTGGGAACCTGTCGCATGGGGCGCGATGAACTTGCGGTCGTCGATGCACAGTTGCGCGTGCGCGGCATAGACGGGTTGCGTGTGGCTGACGGTTCCATCATGCCCGAGATCACCGCAGGCAACACCATGATGCCCTGCGTCATCATCGGCGAGCGCATGGGCGAAATTCTCAAGGCAGCCTGACAAGGGTCGCCATCTCACTTCAGATAGCCCTATGAAGTGCATCCGTGAAAGCGCTGCATTGAAGCAGCGTTAACTATTTCATCACAACAAGGAGATACAAGATATGAACGCACCCGTCCAAACAGAACGCTGGAGCGGCAAGATTTTCACCGGTAGCTGGGTTGCCGCTCAAGGCGGCGTCGCCACTGTGATCGAGGCCGCCACTGGTGCGGCGCTCGGCGAAGTCGGCGTTGCCTCGCCAGAGGACGTGGACGCGGCAGCGCGCTCCGCCCAGGCAGCCCAAAAGGCGTGGGCCGCCACACCGTTTGACCAGCGCGCCGCCATCGTGCGCGAAGCGGCGCGGCTGCTCAAGGAGCGCGCTGCCGAGTTCACCCAGTGGAACGTGCGCGAGTGCGGCTCCATCGTGCCCAAGGGGGAGTGGGAAGTCGGCATCACCCATGAGCAGATGCAGCAGGCCGCGGCCTTGGCCGGCCTGCCCAACGGCATGATGTTCCCGTCCAGCGTCCCGGGGCGAACCAACTTGTGGCAGCGCGTCCCGCTCGGTGTGGTGGGCGTGATCGCACCGTGGAATTTCCCCCTGTTCCTGGCGATGCGCTCGGTGGCGCCAGCCTTGGCGCTGGGCAACGCCGTGTTGCTCAAGCCCGACCTGCAAAGTGCCGTGACCGGCGGCGCCTTGATTGCCCGCCTGTTCGAGGATGCCGGCTTGCCGCCGGGCGTGCTGCAGGTCTTGCCGGGCGGTCCCGCCACCGGCGACGCCGTGGTGCGCCATCCCTGCGTGAACATGATCTCCTTCACCGGCTCCACGGCGGTCGGACGCCAGATCGGCGAATTCTGCGGACGGGCGCTGAAGAAGGTGGCGCTTGAGCTGGGCGGCAACAATGCCATGATCGTGCTTGATGATGCCGACCTCGACGGCGCCAGCAGTTGCGCCGCCTGGGGTGGATTTTTGCACCAGGGACAAATTTGCATGGCGGCGGGCCGCCATCTGGTGCACCGCAGCGTCGCCGACGCCTATGCCGCCAAGTTGGTCGAGCGCGCGAAGAAGCTGTATGTGGGCGACCCCCATGCCGGCCCGGCGCACCTGGGCCCGTTGATCAATGACCGCCAGACCGAACGCGTGCACCGCATCGTCACCGAGTCGATTGCCGCCGGCGCCACCTTGCTCGCCGGCGGCACCCACGAAGGGCGCTTCTACCAGCCGACCGTCTTGTCGAACGTGGGTGTGAACATGCCCGCCTTCGCCGAAGAGATTTTCGGACCGGTGGCGCCGATCACGGTCTTTGATACCGACGAGGAAGCGGTCGCCCTGGCCAACAGCAGCGAGTATGGACTGGCCGCAGCGATTCACTCCAGGTCGACCGCCCGCGCCTTGCGCATGGCCTCGCAACTGAAATCCGGCATGGTGCACATCAACGACCAGCCGGTCAACTGCGAACCCCAAGTGCCGTTTGGCGGCATGGGGGCGTCGGGCAGCGGCGGCCGGTTTGGCGGCCCCGCCAGTATTGACGAATTCACGCAAGCCCAGTGGGTGAGTGTGAGCGAGAAAGCGGCGCAGTATCCGTTCTGATTCGTCGTTCGGTTTTTGATCACAGCGAAGCTTGTCATGCACAGCCGTCAGACGGTTTGTCGTTCGATGGCTGTGATCAAAGCATGGATTTTCATAAATATCGATAAAAACTAGGGTTATCGATAATATTAAATTAAAAAAATAAAAATATAATTTCTCGATAGTTCGTTTGAGGAAGAAAAGGTTGATTTTCTTCAAGCTGGCTTTTGAGTTTGGCGGAATTTAAACAGGCTAGCCTGTTTGTTTTTTTGCCCAAGTTCAGACGAGATCAGGATCGACTCAACCCCCCTGGTAACAACAAAAGGAGACAACATGAAAGTATTGAAAAATACCGTTTTGGTAACTGCGATGGCTATGTCGTTCGCGGTTTGCGGGCCCGCTAGCGCCCAAGGCAAAGATCTGAAGGTGGGTCTTTTGCTACCTTTTTCGCAGGTTTTTGCCGTGTACGGCGAGGCCATCAAGGAGGGTTTTGACCTTGCCATCGAAGAGGCTGGTGGACAAGTCGCGGGCAGGAAGATCGTGGTCTTTAAGGAGGACAACAAGGAAGATCCCAAGGTCTCGCTGCAGATGGTGCGCCGCTACACCAAGGACGACAACGTTGATTTCATCGTTGGGCCGATTGCTTCGCATGTGGTGGCGGCCATCCGCGACGAGGTGCACCGTTCCAAGACCTTCCTGCTGGTGGCCAATGCCGGCAACAACGAGATCACCGGCAAGAACTGCAGCCCGTACATTGTGCGCACCTCGTTCTCGAACTGGCAGGTCAATCACTCGATGGGTCAGTACGCAGCTGAAAACATCGGCAAGTCGGCGCTGACCGTCAGTGCCAACTACGATTCCGGCCGGGAGCAGGCGGGGGCATTCCGCCAGGGCTTTATTGAAAAGGGCGGCAAGGCGCCCCTGGAGGAGTGGCCGGCCTTGGGCACGGCTGACTTCGCGCCGATCATCACCAACATTCGGGCCAAGCAGGGCGACATCGACATGGTTTGGTCGTTCCTGGCCGGTAGTGCTGCGCCGCGATTCATTACGCAGGTTACTCAGGCCGGCGTGCGCGGGCCCAAGCTTAAGCTCATGGGCCCGGTCTACATGGCCGATGAACTGTTCTTCCCCGCGATCGGCGAGGCGGCGCTCGGCGTGCTGGTCAGTGGCCATTACATGGCCAGCCTCGATACGCCGCGCAACCGCGCCTTTCAGGCCCGTTTCCAGAAGAAGTACAACAAGGTCGCGCATGTCATGCACGTGCAGGGTTACGACACGGCCAAGCTGATGCTCGCCACCGTGGAGGCGCTCAAGGGTGATCTGAGCGACAAGGCCAAGGTGCGCAAGACCTTGACCGGCATCCAGGTGGATAGCCCGCGCGGCTATTTCCGCATCGACCCGAGGACCGGCAACGTGGTGCAGAACATCTACATCGGCGAGGTCATCAAGCGCGCTGACGGTGCGCTGGGCCACAAAATCCTCAAAACCTACGAACAGGTGACCGACAAGGGTGAGGGCTGCGTGCTGTAAGGCCGATCAGCTATTTCCCTCCGCGCTACGGCTTTACTGGCGTGCGCGGCTTGCCCCCAACACTTGCCACCACCATGCAGATCATCATCGAACAGCTTCTCAACGCCTTGCAAATGGGTGTGCTGCTATTTCTCATCTCGTCCGGCCTGTCGCTCATTTTCGGCCTGATGCACGTTGTCAACCTCGCGCATGGGGCTCTCTACATGGTGGGTGCGTATTTCGGCATCACGATTGCACAGGGCCTTGGCAACTTGTACCTTGCCGTGTTGCTGGCGCCCTTGCTCACGGCGGTGGTGGGCGTGCTGGTCGAGCGCACCTTGCTTTCGCGCACCTACGGCCGTGGCATGTACCCGCAGGTGCTGCTGACACTCGGGCTGGTGTTTTGTTTTGACGAACTGGTGCGCATCGTTTGGGGGGCCCCGATCCAGACGCTGACGCTGCCGTCCGGTCTGGCCGAGTCGGTGACGCTGGCCGGTGTCTCGCTGCCGATTTACCGGATCTTCGTGGTGGGGGTCGGCGTGCTGGTCATCGCCGTACTGCTGCTGGCATTCGGTCGCTCCCGCCTGGGTGCCATGGTGCGCGCAGGTGTTGATGACCGTGAAATGGCCGAGGCCCTTGGCATCAATGTACGCCGGCTCTTCGGCGGCGTATTTGCCGTGGGTGCGGCCTTGGCCGGTCTGGCTGGCGTGCTGGCGGTGCCGATTTTCAACGCCTATCCCGGCATGGGTAGCGAGATCCTGATTTCCGCGCTGGTGGTGGTGGTGGTCGGCGGCATGGGCTCGCTGGCCGGCGCGCTGATCGCGAGCCTGCTGATCGGTGCGGCGACCGTGGTCGGTCAGGTCTTTGCCGCCGAGTTCTCCACCGCGGTGATCTATCTGATCCTGGTGGCGGTGTTACTGATTCGGCCGCAAGGCATCATGGGGAGTGTGGCCCGATGAATAACAAGTACAAGTACTGGCCGCTCCTGGCGCTGCTGCTAATCGCCGTCGCGCTGCCGCATTTCACGCGCGGCACGCAGACCGAGTTCGCGATCGAAATCCTGATCACCGGTATGTTCGCCCTGAGCCTGAACATCCTGATCGGTCGCCTCGGCCTGATCAGTTTTGGCCACGGCCTGTTCCTGGGTCTCGGTGCCTACCTGGCCGCCTTCATGTTGCGTCATGTGGCCGAGAACCTGTTTGTGTTGCTGGCGGTGGCGCTGCTGGTGGGTGTCGTGGTGTCGCTGCTCGTGGGGGCGATGGTGCTGCGGCTGGGGGGCGTCGGTTTTGTCATGATCACGATCGCCTTCTGCCAGTTGTTCTATGTGCTGGTGTTGTCGACGCAAGCCTGGTCGGGTGGCATCAACGGCATTTCATCGATCCCGCGTCCTTCGCTGTGGGCGGGGGATGGTGTGCCTGACTGGTTGTCGCTGGACAACGGCATCACCTTCTACTATGTCGCGCTGCTGCTGCTGATCGCGTTGTTGCTGGGCCTCAAGCGCCTGGACGCTTCCCCGCTGGGCGCGGTTTTTTCCGGCATCCGCCAGAACCCCATGCGCATGCGGGCGCTCGGCTACCCGGTGCGGCGCTTTCAGTTGATCGGCTTCGTGATGGCCGGTTCGGTGGCTGCGGTGGCCGGATCCTTGCACGCGAGCCTGTTCAGTCTGGTGGACCCGGCGTTGCTGTTCTGGACCACCTCCGGCGAAGTCATCCTGATGGTGATTCTGGGCGGTATCGGCAGCCTGTACGGCCCGCTGGTCGGGGCCGCCTTGTTCCTGGCGTTGTTTCATTATCTAGGCGCGCTGACCGACCATTGGCGTCTGGTGCTGGGCATGATTTTTGTGTTAATGGTGCTCTATGCACCCAACGGGCTGGTGCCGCTGCTGGCGAATGCCTGGCACCGCTGGTGCCGCCCGGGCTCGCAGCGGCCTGGCGCCGACGCCGTACCGGCGTTGCCGAAAGAGGGGATCTGACATGACGGCACCGGTACTGGAAACCCGCGGCCTGACGCTGGCCTATGGCCGCTTCCTGGCCTTGCGCAACGTTGACTTGCAACTGCTGCCCGGCCAGCGTTACGGCGTGCTCGGCCCGAACGGCGCGGGCAAGACGACGCTGCTGAATCTGCTGACCGGCACCCTGGCGGCAACCTCGGGATCGATCCATCTCGACGGCGCCGATATCACGGCACTGTCGGCCGAGCGGCGCAGCCATCTCGGGATTGGCCGCAGCTTTCAGAAGACCAGTGTGTTCACCGAATTCAGTGTGCTGGAGAACGTGCGACTGGCGGTACAGTCGCGCGAGTTGCGGCGCAGTTTTGATTTTTGGACGCCGCGCTCGCGCGACCGCCACCTCGACGAGCGTGCCATGGCTTATGTCGAGAAGGTCGGCCTGGCCGCCAAGGCTGCGGCACTGGCCACGGCGCTGTCGTATGGCGAACTGCGCCAACTCGAAATTGCCCTGGCGCTGGCCACCGAGCCGAGGCTGTTGCTGCTGGACGAACCCACCGCCGGCATGAGCGAAGAGGAGACTCATGCGGTGGTCGACATGCTGCGCGCCAGCCTGCCCCGGGCGCTGACCCTGGTGATCATCGAGCACGACCTCAAGGTGATCGAAGGCCTGACCGACCACGTGTTCGTGTTCGAACAGGGCGCGTTATTCGAACAGGGCACCCCGACGCAAATTCGCGACAGCGCGCGGGTGCAGGAGATTTATTTCAAGGGGCGCCATCTTGATTGAACTGCAGAGTATTTCCGCAGCCTACGGTGTGACTCCGGTACTGCACGGAGTCAGTTTGCGCGCCGACGCGTCGACCTTTCTCGGCCTGATCGGCCGCAACGGCGCGGGCAAGACCACCACGCTTCGCAGCATGGTGGGCTTGATGCCGCTGACCGCCGGCCAGGTGCTGTTTGACGGCCAGCCCCTGGCCGGGCGGGCCACGCACGAAATCGCGCGTCTGGGTATCGCGTATGTGCCCGAGAACCGCGGTGTGTTTCCGTCCCTGACCGTGATGGAAAGCCTCACGTTGGCGGCGCGGCCACCCGCCAACGGCGCGACTGGCTGGACGCTGGAGCGTGTGCTGGACGTCTTTCCCCGTCTTGGCGAGCGCCGGCGCAACCGCAGCGACGCCTTGTCCGGTGGCGAGCAGCAGATGCTGGCCATTGGCCGTGCGCTGCTCACCAACCCGCGCTTGCTGATTCTCGACGAACCGACCGAAGGACTGGCGCCGTTGATCGTCTACGAAATTCAGTCGGTGCTGCGTTCGCTGCGCGGCAGCGGCATGGCGTTGATCGTGGTTGACCAGAACCTTGATACCGTGTTCAACGTGGCCGACGAGATTGCGGTGATGTCACGCGGCGCCGTGGTTGCGCAGGGGCCCAGTGCCACGCTGCGCGCCGACCAGGTCTTGTTGAATCACTACCTCGGGGTGTGACGCACCGCCGCTGTACCCACACCCACCTTGCCCCGAATTTCAGTCCATCATCTCGCCCACTTGCAAAAGGAAAATCCTGCATGAAAGACATTTCCAAAGTCATCAAGCTGCATGTCGATAACACGCAAAACCTGTTCAAGGTGCCGCGCGCGTCCTTTGTCAGCACCGATGTGTTCGACGCCGAGCGCGACGCCATCTTCAACCACTGCTGGCTGTATCTGGGGCACGCCTCGGAGCTCACCAAACCGGGTCAGTTCGTCACCCGCACGGTGGCCGGGCGCAACCTGATATTCAACCGTGATGGCGATGGCCAAGTCAACGCCTTCATGAACACATGTCCGCACCGTGGCGCCACGGTGTGCCGCGACCGCGCGGGCACAGCCAAGAATTTTCAGTGCTTCTACCACGGCTGGGTGTTCGGCAGCGACGGCACACTCAAGAGCCAGCCCGGCAAGGAGTCCTACTGCGAGGGCTTTAACGACCATGGCGGCGCCAACCTGGTGCGGGCCCCCCGGCTTGAGGAATACCGCGGCTTTTACTTTATCGCCTTCGACCAGGATATCGTCGACCTGCCCACCTACCTGGGCAATGCGCGCGAATACATTGATCTGGTGGCTGACCAGTCCGAAGCCGGCATGAATATCGTCGGCGGCACGCAGGAATATAGCATTCGCGCCAACTGGAAGCTGCTGGTCGAGAACAGCATCGACGGTTACCACGCCTCGACGACGCACGCAAGCTACCTCGACTACCTGAAGGGGACGGCTGGTTCGCTGGCCGCCGTGGGCTTGGTGGGCGTCGGTCGCGACCTGGGTAACGGCCATGCGGTGATCGAATATACCGGCCCCTGGGGCCGGCCGATCGGGCAGTGGATTCCGGTCTGGGGCGAGCAGGGCAAGGTCGACATCGAACGCATCGTTGACGGTCTGACGCAAAGATTCGGCGAGGAGCGGGCCCAGCGCATGGCCCTGAAGAACCGCAACTTGTTGATCTTCCCCAACCTGATCATCAATGACATCATGGCGATCACGGTGCGCACTTTTTATCCGTTGGCCCCTAATCAGTTGCATGTCAATGCCTGGGCGCTGGCGCCGGCGGACGAAAGCGAATGGTCGCGAAAATCGCGGCTGGAGAACTTTCTCGAATTCCTGGGGCCGGGCGGCTTCGCCACGCCCGACGACGTCGAGGCGCTGCAGCAGTGCCAAGCCGGCTACGAGAACATGCGCGAGGCCGGCTGGAACGACATCTCCAAGGGCATGAGCAAGGCGCAGCCGGCGATGGACGACGAAATCCAGATGCGCGCCTTCTGGATCGAGTGGAACGCCCGCATCGAACAAGCCAACAACGCACGCTAATAAAGAGTCCCATCATGCAAGCACAAGCATTCACCCGCGGCGAAATTGAAGACTTTCTGTACCACGAGGCGGCCCTGCTCGACGATTGGCGGCTACAGGAGTGGCTGGCCCTCTACACCGCCGACGCCCGCTATGAGGTGCCGTCCACCGATCTGCCCAAAGACGCATCTTCGGAAAACAACCTTTTTTACATCGCCGACGACGCCTTCCGCCTGAGCGAGCGCGTCAAGCGGCTGATGAAGAAAACCGCCTTTTCGGAATACCCGCGCTCGAAGACGCGCCATCTGGTGAGTAATGTGCGCATCCTGGAGAGCAGCGGCGATCGCTGCCGGGTCAGCAGCGCCTTTGTCACCTACCGGACCAAGTCCAGCGTGACTGATACCTATATCGGCAGCAGCGAACATGCCATCGTGCGCAGCGACGCCGGCCTGCGCATCGCCAAGAAGCGCTGCACGCTCGACCTCGATTCATTGCGCCCGCAAGGGCGCGTCAGCATCATTCTGTAAGGTAGTCCGTCATGAGCATCCCTTTTCGCTACCGCAAGCTGGGCTATGTGGCCCTGAATGTGACCGACATAGAACGTTCGGTCCGTTTTTATACCGACATGGTCGGGCTCGATCTGTCGGAGCCGCTTGGCGACGGCCCGGCGTTTCTGCGCTGCGGCTCCGATCACCACCATGTTGTGCTGTATCCGGCCGCCGAGCCGGGCATCAAGCGCGTGGCCTTCGAGCTGGAGAGCCGGGCCGAGATGGAGCGTGCGCGCAAGCACCTCGCGAGCCTGGGGCTGGCGGTCGAAGATATACCGGTTGAAGAACGCGCGGCGCTACGCCAGGGCGACGGCCTGCGTTTCGTCGAACCGAACTCGGGCCTGACCTTCGAGCTGTACACCCGTGTGTTGCAAATGGCGCTGCCGTTTCGCCAGAGTCTGACCAAAATCGTCCGCCTGGGCCATGTGGTGCTGTCGGTCGAGCGGTTTGACGAGTTGACTGACTTTCTGACCACGCAGCTCGGCTTTGCGGTGTCCGATTTCGTCGAGGGCCGCTTCGCCTTCCTGCGTTGCCAGCCCAACCCTTTGCACCACTCGTTTGCGATCGGCCGCTCGGCGGCGGGCAACCACCTCAACCATGTGAACTTCATGGTCAGCGACATGGATGACATCGGCATCGCGATGAACCGGCTGCAAAAGCATGGGGTGCCCATCGTCTTTGGGCCGGGCCGCCACCAGCCCTCGGGCAGCATCTTCCTGTACTTCCTCGATCCCGATGGCATGTCGTTGGAGTACAGCTTCGGCATGGAGGAGTTTCCGGAAAAGGGTGCGCGCGAGCCGCGCATGCTGGAGGCGCATCCGCTGGCGCTCGATACCTGGGGCAGTGTGCCGCAACCGGCCTTCGGCAAGGTCGGCGCGATTGAGCCGGAGGTGCGGACATGAACCCCACCAATACATCGAACCCTGAGCCACAAGAGGCCCCTTGGGTCACCCGGGCCCAACCTCACCACGGCCGCGTGGCAGTGGTGACCGGCGCGGCGCGTGGCATCGGGCTGGAGATTGCCTTGCGGCTGGCGCGCGACGGCGCCCGCCTGGCGCTGGCCGATACCGATGGCGAGCAGTTGGCAGCCGCTGCCCAGGCGGTGCGCCAAGCCGGTGCCGAGGTGATCACGCAGGTTGGCGACCTGTCGCTGGAAGCCACGGCCAACGAATTGATGGCCGCCACGCTAACCGCCTTTGGCCGCATCGACATCCTGGTCAACAACGCCGGCGGCGGCGTGATCCTGCCGTTTCTTGAACACACGCCCCAGACGCTCAAGCAGACCATCGACCGCAACCTGTGGACGGTGCTCTGGTGCTGCCGCGCCGCGCTGCCGTTGATGCAGGCGCAGCGCTATGGCCGCATCGTGACGCTGGGTGCCGACTCGGTGTACAGCGGTCTGTGGGACCACGCCGCCTACAACGCCGCCAAGGGCGGTGCGCATGCGCTGGCCACCGGCCTGGCGCGCGAGTTTGCGCGCGACGGCATCACGGTCAACACGGTCGCGCCCTGCGCGGTCAGCACGCCGCAACTGGTCGAGCTGGGGCAGAAGGATCCGGCGCTGGTGGATAAATTCCTCAGCATCATCCCCATGGGCCGCGCCGCTGACATGGCCGAGGTCTCCTCGATGGTCAGCTACGTCGCCTCCGAGCAGGCCTCGTTCGTCACCGGACAGGTGATCAGCGTCAACGGCGGCAGCACGATGCGCTGATGACAGGCGTGAAGCCCGCGATGACTCAGGCAGATTCGAGGGATACCGACTGGCCGCGCGTTGCGCTGCTGATGCTGTGTGGCGTGTTTGTGGCCACGCAGGTCGGCAAGCTGCCGCCCGCCATGCCCGGGCTGCGTGAACACTTCGGCGCGAGCCTGGTGCAACTGGGCTGGATTTCCTCGGTGTTCAATCTGGTCGCCGCGCTCGTCGCGCTGGCCACCGGTCTGGTCGCCGACCGTGTCGGGCGGCGGACCATGCTCAAGCTCGGCCTGTTGGCGCTGGGGATCGGCGCCCTGCTCGGCGCCAGCAGTGGCGGTATCGGCTGGCTGCTGGTGTCGCGGGTGATGGAAGGTCTCGGCTTTGTCGGCATCGTCGTGGCCGCGCCGGCGCTGATGCGCGAGGCGGCCGGGCTGTCACGCCAGCGCCTGGTGCTCGGCTTGTGGAGCAGCTACATGGCGTTGGGCATGACGGCGATGCTGCTGGCCGCACCGTGGTTGATCGGCCTGATGGGCTGGCGCGGCGGGTGGTGGACCGGGGTGATGGGGTCAGCGCTGCTGTTGCTGGTGGTCTTGCGTGTTTTTCCGGGCAGCGGGCGCGCATCAGCGGCGCCGCAGGCCGCCTCCGGCCTGTTGCACGGTCTGCGCGTGGCCACGCCGTGGTTGCTGGCCGGTTGCTTCGCCATCTACACGCTGCAATGGATGGCGATGATGGTGTGGCTGCCCACTTTTCTGCACGATGAATTCCAATTGGGCCTGGGGCAGGCCACCGTCATTGTCGCGGTCGTGATCGTTGCCAACGCGCCGGGTAACTGGCTGGGTGGCTACCTGTCGCAGCGCGGCCTGGCGCCTGCGCACCTGATTCTGGCCTCTGGCCTGGTCATGGGGGTGACTGGCTGGGCTGCTTTCGCCGCCGATCTCGATCCGGCGTTGCGCTTTGCGCTGTGCGTGGTGTTCTCCTTCATTGGCGGGGTGCTGCCGGCCTCCATTTATGCCTGTGTGCCCGCCGTCGCCGCGCGGCGGCAGAACTTTGCTTCCGTCAACGGCCTGGTGGTGCAAGCGTCGAATATCGGTGCGCTGCTGGGCCCGCCGCTGGCGGCGGCCCTGATGGTGAGCAGCGGCTGGCGCGGGGTCGGACCGGTCTACCTGATGACGGCTGCGGTGTCGGCGCTGTTGATCTTGCTGGCCGCACGGGCACCTGAAATGCGGCCGACTGCAAGCGCGAGGAGGATTCATGGCTGACGTGTTCAACGCAACGCACGCGACGCACGCGCCGCGCGGCAGGGCGCCGACGGTGGTGCGGCCCAAGGTGCGGCGCACGCAGGAGGCGCGCAGCGACGAGATGAAGCAGCGCATCCTTGCCGCTGCCTTCGAGGTGTTGAAGGAGCGCGGCATCGCCGGTTTCACCACGCCCGAAGTCGCCCGGCGCGCAGGCGTTTCGCGCGGTGCGCAGGTGCATCACTTTCCGAGCAAGCACGAACTCGTGGTCGCGGCCATGGAGCATGTGTTCCAGTTGGCGCTCGCGCACGGGCTTGAGCTGGCGAAAACCGCGAAGCAGTCGAATCGACCGCTCGAGGCCTTGATCAAGGACGCGTCGGCGTTTTATTTCAGCGACTATTTTTATGTCGGACTGGACATGCTGCTGGCCGGCGGCAAAGACCCGGCACTCAAGGACGCTGCCGTGCAGGTGGTGCGCAACTACCGGCGGCCGGTCGAGCAGACGTGGTTGTCGGTGATGCGCGAACTCGGTTTGCCCGAGGCGGCTTCCGAAGACCTGTTGCTGCTCACCGTCAGCCTGGTGCGCGGCCTGGGCATTCGTGCGCTGTGGTCGCCCGAAACCGAGCGTGTGGCGCAACTGCTGTCGCTGTGGCAGGCCATGGTCGGCGCCTACATCAAATCCACTGGCCCGTTGCTGCACCAACCCGAACCCCTCTAGGAGCACTGATGATGAAACCCTCAGCCATCCCCGCTGGCAATGTCGACATCCATACGCACGTCGTGCCAGCGGAGTTTCCGTCCTATCTCGGCCATCGGCTGGGCGCGCGCTGGCCGTCGATGGCCGAGGCGCAGCCCTGTCACCGCCATGTGATGCTCGATGGCAAGGTCTACCGCACCGTGTCGCACCAGTGCTGGGACTGCGCGGTGCGGCTGGCCGACATGGACGCCATGGGCATCGCGCGTCAGGTGCTCTCGCCCATGCCCGAGTTGCTCTCGTATGGGCTGGACGGCGACGATGGGCAGGTCTTCTCGCGCTTTCTGAATGAGGCGATTGCCGGCATGGTGCAGGCCGCGCCGACCCGCTTCACGGGTCTGGGCGCGGTGCCGCTGCAGGACGTGGATATGGCGATCCGGGAGCTGGATTTTCTGCTGCATCAGCTCGGTCTGGCTGGGGTCGAGATCGGCAGCAACATCAACGGCGTGAGCATTGGCGATGCGCGCTTTCTGCCGTTCTTCGAAGCCGCCGAACGCTGGGGTGCCGCCATCTTCGTGCATGCGCTGCGGCCGGCCGGCATGGAGCGGCTGGTCGGGCCGCCCATTCTGGAGCAGGCGCTGGCCTTTCCGGGCGAGGTCGGCCTGGCAGCGGCTTCGATGCTCACCGGCGGCACGCTGGCGCGCTGCCCGCGCCTGCGCATCGCCTTCAGCCATGGCGGCGGCACGCTGGCGCAGTTGCTGCCCCGATTGCAGCATGCCTGGGAGTGCTTCCCCGCGCTGCAGGCGGCCATGCCGACGGCGCCGCGCGAGGCCGCCCGCACCATGTACTACGACAACCTGGTTTATGACAGCGCCACCATCGCCTACCTGCTGCAGACCTTCGGGCCGACGCGGCTCATGCTTGGCAGCGACTACCCGTTCGCGATCATGGACCCGGACCCGGTCGGCCGCCTGGCGACCCTGGCGCTGGACGAGCCGGCGCGGGCACTGCTGCGCCACGGCAACGCGGCGCGCTGGCTGGGCCTACAGGCAACGGCGGCCTGATGCTGATCGACACAGGGATGCTGGTTAACACCTATTCTTTTTTATTCTTATTGAGTAAAAATATTAATATTTGGAGGGGCGGACAGTGAAGGATCCAAGCGGGATGATGGCGACGGCAGCGCCGGTGGACGCAGTCAGCCGGCCGCCGGTGGGTGTGGTGATTGGCGACCCCTGCGGCGTGGGGCCGGAAGTGGTGGCCAAGGCCTGGGCGTCGGGGCGGCTGCATGCGGTGTGCCGTCCGGTGCTGATCGGCAGTGCCGCCGCCATGCGGCAGGCGATCCAGATCGCCGGGTTGACGGCGAGTGTGCGCGTGGTCGCCGGGCCCGAGGACATTCAGGACAGCAGCGATGTGCTCGACATCATCGACTCAGGCGCACTGGCGCCGGCCGACATCACCCCGGGCTTTGACAACGCAGCCTGCGGCCTGGCGGTTGCCACCTGGCTGGACGAAGCCGACCGCCTGGCGCGGGCCGGCCGCCTGGGGGCCACCGTCATGGGGCCGATCAGCGCCGAAGCCATGAGCATGGCGGGCGTGCTCGACCGTGTCATCAACGTCAAGCCCGGCGAGAGCTATCTGCTGCTGGCTTCGGGCCCGCTGCGGGTGGCGCACTTGACAGACCACCTGCCGCTGCGCGAAGTCTCCGGCCTGATCACGGCCGAGCTGATTGCGCGCGCCCTGCACCAGCTGGATGCCGCGCTGCGCCAGTGGGGTATTGCCCAGCCCCGCATCGCGGTGGCGGGCTTCAACCCTCACGCCAAGGGGCTGGAAGACGAAACGCAGATCAAGCCGGGTGTGGCACAGGCCCGCGCCGAGGGCATTGACGTGGTCGGCCCGGTCAGTCCCGACACCGTGTTCCGCCAGGGCATCGAGGGCCGTTACGACCTGATTCTGGCCATGTACCACGACCAGGGCCATATCGCGATCAAGACCTGGGGCTTTTCCGGCAACATCGCGCTGGTCGTCGGGCCGCCCTATGTGCACGCCACGGTGGCGCATGGAACCGCCTATGACATTGTGGGGCGTGGCGTGGCGGACCCGTCGATGGTGCTCAACGCCATTCTCACCGCCGCCTCGCTGGCGGCCGGGCGTGGTTTTGCCAGCCTGACATGAGCATGACCTGCACCTTGAAACAACTTTATCTGGAAATCAGGAGTCTTTTGTGAGTATTGTGAGTATTAGCAAGCCCATGACCTTCATCGCGCGCACCACGGACGTGGAGCCCGGTTGCGCCCTGCAGGTCAATCTAGGGGGGCGTCCCCCCGTGGCCCTGGTGCGCCTGGACGATGAATTTTTCGTGATCGACGACACCTGCACCCATGGCGAAGCGTCCCTGTCGGACGGCGAGATCGTCAATGGTGACATCGAGTGTCCGTTTCACAGTGGCTGCTTTGATATCCGCACCGGTGCCGTGTCCGCCTTTCCGTGCGCCAAGGCCTTGACGGTGTATCCGGTCAAGGTCGACGGCGACCAGGTGTTCGCGGCGCTCGATGCCGGCACCTGTGCCGATACCCCGGGCTGAATTTTTTATTGTGATGGAGGCTAAACCGCCTCCTGTCGATCAACCTGAAGGAGAACATACGATGGATGCTGCCCCGAAACCCCTGCTGGACGAGTTCATTCACCACGAAGACGGTCTGCGTGCTGTAGACCGTCGCATCTTTGTGGACCCGGAACTGTTCGAGCTTGAACAAAGCCAGATATGGGAGAAAGTCTGGGTCTACGTTGCGCACGAGAGTCAGTTGCCCAAACCCAAGGACTATCTCACCAGCTGGATCGGTCGCGCACCGATTGTCGTCAACCGCGACAAGACCGGTCAGCTCAATGCCTTCGTCAATATTTGTTCACACAGGGGCGCCACGCTGTGCCGGACCTCCAAAGGCAGCGCCAGCAACTTCGTCTGCTCGTTCCACGGCTGGGCTTTTGATGCCCGGGGTAATCTGCTGGCGGCGATGAACGAGGAGGGGGCCGGCTACCCCGAAGGTTTTGACAAGAGCAAGCGCGGCCTGACCAAAGTGCGGCTGGAGAGCTACCGTGGCTTTCTGTTCGCCACGCTGAACCAGCAAGCCGAGCCGCTGGAAGACTACCTGGCTGAGAGCAAAACCTTCATCGACATCGTGGTCGAGCAGTCGCCCCAGGGCATTGAGGTGCTCAAAGGCCGCTCGATCTATACCTACGAAGGCAACTGGAAGATGCAGGCCGAAAACGGCGTTGATGGGAACCACGTCGACACGGTCCATGCCAACTACGTGCAGATGATCAAGAACCGCGCCAAGATCAACGCCGAGGGTTCCGCCCTCAAGGTCATGGCGGTGGGCGACTTCAACCGTTTTCGTGGGGGCTACTACGACCTCGGCAAGGGCCACACGCTGCTGTGGTCCACCGTCACCAATCCGCAGGACCGGCCGCTCTACGCGCGCCGCGAAGAACTGGCTGATCGCATGGGCCAGGAGAAGGCCGACTGGGCCATTAACCGTTCACGCAATCTGCTGATTTATCCCAACATGTTCCTGATGGACCAGATGGGTACGCAGATCCGCATGTTCCGGCCGCTGTCGGTCGACAAGACCGAGGTCACAATTTACTGCTTTGCGCCCGTCGGCGAAGCGCCGCTCGAGCGCACCAAGCGCATCCGCCAGTACGAGGACTTCTTCAACGCCTCCGGCATGGCCACGTCCGATGACCTGACTGAGTTCAACGAGACGCAGAAGGGTTGCAACAACCACAGTGTCATCCGCTGGAGCGACATGTCTCGCGGCATGGCGCACGAGCTTGCTGGCCCCGATGACCTCGCAAGCGGATTGGGCATCACACCGGCATCCAGTGGTGTGAAGGCATCTGACGAAGGTATTTTTGTTGCTCAGCACCAGCGCTGGGCCGAGCTGATGAAGACACCAAGCACGGGAGACAAATCATGAGTGATTGCGCATTGCTGAATTCTGTGACCGCCTTGCTGTACCGCGAGGCTGAATATGTCGATGAGCGCCGCTGGGACGAATGGCTGGCCCTGTTCGACCCCCAGGCGGAGTACTGGATTCCGTCCTGGGATTCAGAAGACGAGTACACCCGCGACCCGCAGACCGAAATCTCGCTGATGTACTACGGCGACCGCACCGGCCTGGAAGACCGCGTGTTCCGGCTGCGCACCGGCCGATCGGCCGCCTCGACGCCGCTGCCGCGCACCTGCCACATGGTGTCTAACGTGCGCGCCACCCTGGACGCAGAAGGCCGCTGCATCGTCAAGGCGAACTGGGTCACGCATCTTTTCCGCAACAGCGTCTCGCAGAGCTTTTACGGGCACTACGAATACCTCCTGCTGCCGCAGGGCAAGGACGTGGGCGGAGACTGGCGCATTGGCAAGAAGAAGATACTTGTGCTCAACGACCTGATCGATACGGTGCTTGACATCTACAGCGTTTGACGCGACTCACGGAGGGGCCATGGCCACCACCAAAAAGACAGAAAAAAAGACCGCGAAACAGACCAAAACCCGGGCTGACCCCCAGCGAAGCCGCTTGCGCTTTACCGGCAAGACCGCCGTCATTACCGGTGCGGCGCAGGGTATTGGCCGTGCCGTGGCACTGACCATGGCCGGGGAGGGCGCCCATGTCGTGCTGGTCGATCGATCGAAGATCGTGCTGGAAGTGCGCGACGAACTGCTGGCCGCCGGTCACCGGGCGACGGCCTTGCTGGCCGACGTTGAAAAATACGAAGACTGCAAACAGGCGATAACCGAGGCGCAGTCGCTGGACGGGCGCATTGACATCCTGGTGAACAATGTCGGCGGCACGATCTGGGTCAAGCCGTTTGAGCATTACAGTGAGGAGCAGATCAGCGCCGAGATCAATCGTTCGTTGTTTCCCACGCTGTGGTGCTGTCATGCGGTGCTGCCCCACATGCTGGCGCAAGGCGGTGGCAGCATCGTGAATGTCTCTTCGACCGCCACGCGCGGCATCCACCGGGTGCCCTACTCGGCGGCCAAGGGCGGGGTCAATGCACTAACGGTCTGCCTGGCGTTCGAGTATTCGAAGCAGGGTATCCGGGTCAATGTCGTTGCTCCGGGTGGCACCGATGTCGGGCCCCGGCGCATTCCCCGCAATGCCGAATCCATGTCGGAGCAGGAACGCACCTGGTACCAGGCCATCATCGACCAGACCCTCGACGTCTCCTTCATGAAGCGCTACGGCACGCCCGATGAACAGGCAGCCGCCATTTTGTTTCTGGCTTCGGACGATGCCAGCTATATCACCGGCGTGACGCTGCCGGTGGCCGGTGGTGATCTGGGCTGACGCTGTCAGTCAGTGCCAGTCGCCGTAAGCCTGACCGGCCAGCATGCCTGCCAGCGGCGAGAGTTCGATCAGCTACTCGCTCTCGTCAGGTGTAAGCACGGACTTGACCAGCCGGCGAAACTGTTCCTCCAGGCGCTGCTGCTGCTCCAGCAGGTTGCTGGCCGGGCACCCGCTGTCGTGGCGCTGGCGCAGCACGGTGCCATTCTGGGTCTCGATCACCACCTCGCTGAGGGTGAGATCCGGGCATTGGGGTGTGAGCAAGACCTGCACCCGATTACGCAGCGCCACCACTACGCTGATGATCCACCAGGCGCATGTCGCGCTTGACGGATCGCGAAATCCATCAACTCTCATCACCCAGCGTCGTCTCTGTCCTATCTTCGCGATTGGCCGTGAACAGGGCTTGGGATTCAAGTACCGACTGCCACAGTGGTTCGTGAGCGTCCAGTCAACCCATCTTGACCGGCCGCACCCGGCTCATTTGGACAGCAGCTGTGCACCGATGTAGGCCACGCACTCCACGAGGTTGAGGCAGGCCAGCCACCGTGGGATCGCCCAGCCACGCATGCCAATGTTCGATAGGCAGTTGGTGGGCGATGATGGTGGCGCGCTGGCCCACCCGGTCATCAATGACCTCCAGCAAATCGGCAAGCGTGGCGGCATCCAGGTTGCCGATGCCCCAGTCGTCCAGCACAAGCACGTCGATCTTGGCGAGTTGCTGCAGCCAGCGTCGGAAGCTGCCGGCCCCATGCAAGATGCGCGTAAGCGGACGGCGATCCCACCCCGCCCGTACGGCGTAGCCGTTTCTCTGAGAAGGCGTTGTCAGGCTGGCTGCCAGCGGTGCGGCAGCAACTCGCCGATCTGGCTAGCGCACTGCATCGGCAGGCGTGCCATCACATCGCGCAGGTAGGCGTAGG
>Ga0209066_10002434_pt1 | contig 22558 bp, 17 predicted proteins | sample All_14_2_FD_187198 | JGI IMG/M metagenome (GOLD analysis project Ga0209066, IMG submission 187198) | Freshwater microbial communities in response to fracking from Pennsylvania, USA - Allegheny Zone_MetaG_DW_15 (SPAdes) (version 2) ... | reverse complement strand
CAGGCGCCCAAGCCCGCCGCCCCGGCGATGAAGCCCTCGGCCCCGGCCGTGCAGTTCACCTCGGCTGCGGACCTGCCGGCCCGCCCGGTCGATCCGCGCGGCGAGGAGCGCGTGCGCCTGACCAAACTGCGCAAGACCATCGCCACGCGCCTGAAGGAAGCCCAGAACAACGCCGCCATGCTGACCACCTTCAACGAGGTGCAGATGGATGCGTTGATGACCCTGCGCACCGACTACAAGGACACGTTCGAGAAGAAGCACGGCGCCAAGCTGGGTTTCATGTCCTTCTTCGTGAAGGCCGCCATCGTGGCCCTGAAGGAATTGCCGGCGGTCAATGCCGAAATCTTCGGCGACGAGATCATCTACAAGAACTTCTATGACATCGGCATCGCGGTGGGTACGCCGCAGGGCCTGGTCGTGCCGGTGCTGCGCGATGCCGACAAGCTGTCCTTCGCGGAAATCGAACTGGCCATCGCCGATTTCGGCAAGCGGGCCCGCGAAGGCAAGCTGACCATTCAGGAAATGATGGGCGGTACCTTCACCATCACCAATGGCGGCGTGTTCGGCTCGCTGTTGTCCACCCCGATCCTGAACCCGCCGCAATCCGGCATTCTGGGCATGCACAAAATCCAGAAGCGACCGATCGTCGATGCGAAGGGCAATATCGTCGTGGGCAATATGATGTATCTGGCCCACAGCTATGACCACCGCATCATCGATGGCCGCGAAGCCGTGACCTTCCTGGTGCGGATGAAGGATGTGCTGGAAGACCCGGCACGCCTGCTGCTGGATGTCTGATCCTGAGACTCACAGCTCCCAGTATGATTTCGGATCGTCCCGCGTCGGCAACGGCGCGGGATTTTCCTTGCCCGCGCTGCGTTCCTGCGCGGCGGCAACCGCCTTCGCGGCCTCGGCCAGGCCCTTGCGCCGCTCCTGCAGCAACTTGTCCAGCGCGCGCAGTTTCTGATCGATCTGGCTGGCATTGACGGGCAGGCTGGCCAGTTGATCCACCCCTGCCTCGATCAGCATGCGCACCTCCCGGCTCGTGGGCTGGGCGATCAGGGCAAGAATCGCCGCGCCGGCTATATCCCGCCCGACGGGTGCGCGTATCAGCCCCGCGAAATCCTGCAGGGCCTGCCCCGTTCCGGCGGAGGCGATCAGCACGGAATGCGGGCCAAGCCCGGTCAGCAATAGCTGCGCCGCCGGAAAATCGCGCGCGACATGTGATACCGACAGATAATCCGCGCGCAGGGTCTGGCGCAGCACCGGCGCCAGCCTGCCATCCGGATCGACCATCACGATACGCTTCAACGCCACGGCGGTTTTGTCCTCCTCGCCTCACCCTGCGGGGATGCTAATAAAGAACAGGCCGGACGAACAAGAGCGCGCCTGAAAATACGTCCCTGGGTGGTGGAATTGCGCTGAATCACTTGCGAGGAAAGGAAAATTGGGTAGGGTGCGGTCGCCTTGCGAAATGGCCTGGAAATGCGCATGATGCCCGCCGAAAGACAGGGCGGGCGCGGGAGCAACCGGGTCCCTTGCTGGTGTGTACCAACGATATTGAGATGGGAGGTCGCGTGCATCATGTCGGATACCCTTTTCCCGGTGAATCCCGAGACTGCTAAATCCGCCTGGATCGATGCGGCCAAATATGCGGAGATGTATGCCCGATCCGTCTCGGATCCGGACGGGTTCTGGGGCGAGGAAGCCAAGCGCCGGTTGGACTGGATGCGCCCCTTCACCAAGGTGAAGAACACCAGCTTCGACAGCCACAACCTGTCGATCAAATGGTTCGAGGACGGCACGCTGAACGTCTCGGCCAACTGCATCGACCGCCACCTTGCCAAGCGCGGCGATCAGGTCGCGATCATCTGGGAAGGCGACAACCCCAATGTCGACCGGAAGATCACCTATCGCGAACTGCATCGCGCGGTCTGCAAGCTGGCCAATGCGCTGAAGGCCAATGGCGTGAAGAAGGGCGACCGGGTCACCATCTACCTGCCGATGATCCCGGAAGCGACCTATGCCATGCTGGCCTGTGCGCGCATCGGCGCCATCCATTCGGTGGTGTTTGGCGGCTTCTCGCCCGAAGCGCTGGCCGGCCGCATCTCGGACGCGGAATCGAATTTCCTGATCACGGCCGATGAAGGCCTGCGCGGCGGCCGGGCCGTGCCGCTGAAGAAGAATGCCGATGAAGCCCTGACCCATGCCGGCACCGAAAGCTGCAAGAAGGTGCTGGTGGTCAAGCATACCGGCGGGGCGGTGGAATGGCATTCCGGCCGCGACGTCTGGTATCACGAGGCGGTGGAAACGGCCTCGCCCGATTGCGCGCCGGAGGAGATGAGCGCGGAAGACCCGCTGTTCATCCTCTACACCTCCGGCTCGACCGGCAAGCCCAAGGGCGTGCTGCACACCACCGGCGGCTATCTGCTCTATGCCGCGATGACGCATCAATATGTCTTCGACTATAAAGAGGGTGACGTCTACTGGTGCACGGCCGATGTGGGCTGGGTGACCGGTCACAGCTATATCGTCTATGGCCCGCTGGCCAATGGCGCCACCACGCTGATGTTCGAAGGCGTGCCCAACTACCCCTCCGTCTCGCGCTTCTGGGATGTGGTCGACAAGCACAAGGTCAGCATCTTCTACACCGCGCCGACCGCCATCCGCTCGCTGATGCGCGAGGGGGAAGAGCCGGTGCAGAAGACCTCGCGCGCTTCGCTGCGCCTGTTGGGCTCGGTCGGCGAGCCGATCAATCCGGAAGCCTGGCTGTGGTATCACCGCGTGGTGGGCGATGGCCGCTGCCCGATCGTGGATACCTGGTGGCAGACCGAAACCGGCGGCATTCTGATTTCGCCGCTGCCCGGCGCCATCGCGCAGAAGCCGGGCTCGGCCACCCTGCCCTTCTTCGGCGTGCAGCCGGAAATGGTCGATGCCGAGGGCAAGATGCTGCAGGGCGCCTGCGAGGGCAATCTGTGCATCGCCGATGCTTGGCCGGGCATGATGCGCACCGTCTATGGCGATCATGAGCGCTTCGTGCAGACCTATTTCTCGACCTATCCGGGCCGCTATTTCACCGGCGACGGCGCCCGGCGGGACGAGGATGGCTATTACTGGATCACGGGGCGCGTCGATGACGTGATCAATGTCTCGGGCCATCGCATGGGCACGGCGGAAGTGGAATCCGCGCTGGTCGCCCATCCGAAGGTGGCGGAAGCGGCCGTGGTGGGTTACCCGCACGACATCAAGGGCCAGGGCATCTATTGCTATGTCACGCTGAATGCGGGCGAAGCGCAGACCGATGAGCTGATCAAGGAACTGAAGGCCTGGGTGCGCAAGGAAATCGGCCCGATCGCCACGCCCGACGTGATCCAGTGGGCGCCGGGCCTGCCCAAGACCCGCTCGGGCAAGATCATGCGCCGCATCCTGCGCAAGGTGGCGGAGAATGAGTTCGGCGCGCTGGGCGATACGTCTACCCTCGCCGATCCCAGCGTGGTGGATGACCTGATCCGAAACCGCGCCGGGAAGTAAGCGGGCGGTTCAGCGATGGAATGTGAAGGACGGGCGGGGCCGAAAGGCTCCGCCTGTTTTTGTAAACCGTTATTATTTCTACATCGGAGACGCCAATGTTCGCTTTTGTCGATGAAAGTGGAAACACTGGTTTACGTCTATTTGACCCAGATCAGCCGCATCTCTATTATGGAGTGCTTACAAGCCGCAAAAACATAGATTTATTAGGACGATCTTTTGTAAATTCTTTGCAAAAAAGACTAAACGTTCGCCGTCTTCACGCAAATGAGCTCGGCGTCGCGCGACTAACCACCATATGCGATCCATTGATAAACTTCAGCAAAACCCATGATCTACGATTTTCCTTATATACAGTAGCAAAGAAGGATCATGCCATTATATGCTTTTTCGATCAGGTGTTTGATTCAGGATTGAACGATGCTGTTCCTCCAATACATTATTGGACACCATTGCGATACATCCTACTTCTGAAGGTTTCCGCCCTCTTTGATGACGACCTTGCAAATACCGCATGGGCTGCCAGAATAGAACAGAATCCCGCACGCAGCGCTGCCGGACTACAAACAGTTTGTGCAGAGCTACTGACGCGCTTACATCGACTGCCGGATAAAAGATCACAAGACCTAATTTCAGGTGCGCTAAAGTGGGCTACAAAAAACACGCAAGAAATTAGTTACGGCGCAAGCAATCGAGAATCGACCCTTCAACTTTCTCCCAACTTAATCGGCTTTCAACAGGTTCTTCAAGGTTTAGCGCAGGACTCCGCCAGAAGAGAGGTTCAGGTCAGAAGAATCGTTGTAGACAGACAGTCTGAGTTCAACGCGGCACAACAAGAACTGGCCGAATACTACCGCGCACTGAGAGGATATAAGCGTCAACCTGGTCCTGGCATGCCGACATTTGATTGGTCAAATATGCCAGAGGTTCCTCCGACATTTCTTCCTGGAGACCAAAGCCCCGGCCTTGAGCTCGTTGACATAACCCTATGGATTGCAAAGAGATTGATTGAAAGCAAGCCAGTTTCCAAGGAGCTTGAAGAACTCTTCTGGACACAAGCAAAAAGAGGTTATCGCGACGAGGTGTCGCTTGCTGCCATTAATCGCAGGTGGCAACATCTTCTTGATTTGCCCGAACCAGATAGCCCCTTGCCACCAGACATGACCTCCGCAATTGAAGAAATGGAGAGAAGAAGACAATACGCCGTATCCATGGCAGAAAATCAATAAAGCCATCTATTAAATTCGCAACAACAATATTTATAGAAATAATTATACCCGCTCTCTTTTCTACAACACAGAGATTTTTTTTAATATTAATTGGAAATCTATATAATATTATTCTATAGGAATTTTTCAAATCGAAAAATACTTCCGTTATTTCCCCTTCGCTTTTGACAAAACGGCAGCCTTAATTTCAGCATCGTCAAACTCGCAGGTTTCCAAGCCTCGCGCCCCAGAAAAATCCGCTTCGTCAACGCCGGTCGCACCTCGGAAGTCTGCATTCTCAAACACGCATCCTACAAACGACGCTCCTGTTAAGTCAGAACCGTCAAATGGTCCCCAACTAACTTGGCTGACGGCGTAGTCGCCGGTTTCAGGGTCTCCAATAATCTCATCGTGTGAATCCGGAGGTGCCTCCGTCCATTTCAGAGATGCGCCATTAAATTTTGCCTCTCTCAAGTCCGCATTGATAAAATAGCAATCTTCAAACCTTGCATATCGTTGAACATTAAGGGGCAATCCAGAGAAGGGATCATAAGGCGAGAAAACCACCGACCAACAATCCACATCCGAAAAATCTACTTTCTTCAAGACAACAGAACCATCTCCAACACGCTCACCCCAGGTTCCATCGTAGAAGGTCGATCCCTTTAAGCTTGAAATATTATTATGTGAAAAGGAAAAATCAGAGATTCGAGCACCCGAAAGATTGATGCCCGTTACGCCCATCTTGTTCAATCGTCGAATCGCACCTGCCAACCGGAATCTCGCTTCTTCGCTATCCCAACGTTTATAGTCTTCGATGATGTCGTGCTGAGTTTGTCTTTGGAGAATTTTTTGTCGGCGATGCTCAAAAGATGAGAAAATCAGCAGAATGAATACGATATCAAAAATCAGACCACAGAACTCGACCCATAAATCAGAGAAGAATTCCGGTATCCAGATGCGCCAACCTACTGCAACAACAAGGCAAAACACCAATAATCCGAGGACAACAGGGAAATTTGTCTCTCGTGAAAACTTGCCCCATGCCAGACCAATTTTCTGCCGCCAGCTTTTTGATTTTCGTAAGCCTTGCACGCGCAATGTCATGCCGCTGCCTCCTGTTCTCCAACCGGCATAAGCGCCTCGTGAAGAAGAGCTTCAAGGAGGTGAGCACGGTTGCTTTCTCTGTTCGCCAAAGCGGCCTCTAATTTGTCGCAAAGGGCCATGAGGGCATCGACCTTGGCCACGATACGGTGTTGTTCGGCGAGAGGTGGGAGGGGGATCAGGACTGACGTCAGGATTTCAAGGTTGATGTTCTTCTGCGCCGTCGCTGGGGCAAACTCCAAGAGGTTCGCCTTTGCTGTGCGCACAAAGTATTCGAAATATCGCGCACTCTCAAAGGCCGGTGCCGGAACGAACCCCACAACGCTGTCGGGGAAGCAGGCATCGAAATCAAGGATGCCGCTGTCGGCGATGTTCGCTGCAATGGTGATGCACAGTGTGCCTTTGGGCCATAGCATACTCTGCGCCAGGCCGACGTCGTTGTATTTGTTCGAGTAGGTTGTGACCTTGCCGCCAGATCGAGCAACGTCACCGGTCTGGATCATCAGATGGGTTCCGTCTGTGTAGAGCACCGGATCGTTCCGTGGGCGATGCTTCGACTTACCTCGGCCAAACTTACCCAACTCAGGAAAACGCGCCCAAGTCCATCCTTCTGGCAATTCGAAGGGCGCGTCGGCTGGATCAACAGCGGCAAGCTGTTTCGGATTTCGCCCGCGCCCGCTCCCTTTATCCCTGAGGCCAACCGCGATCCGCTTCAACAACTCGGAGGCCGGTTCGTCAGTTGGGTCTTGCTCCACCAATTTCCCACGCACAGCAAGGTTGAGGATCGTCTGGCGAAGGGTTTTGATCTGATCAGGACGTGAAGTGAGAGCAGGAAGCGATGCGAGAGCAAAGCGGGCGTGGTTTCGGAAATCCACCGGAGCTGCGGCAGGCGCTGTCAGGCGGGCGAGGCTAGCGACGGCAAGACGGTCTCGGGTGGCCTCTCGCGCCGTGCGAACCGCCTCCAGCCGGTCCAGCAGCCCCATCAGCTCATCGACCTTCGCCACGATCCGCATCTGCTCAGCGAGAGGTGGGAGGGGAACAACGAACTGCGTTATGTCCGTGAGCCGAAAACTATTCTTAATGCCTCTCTGAGGAGCATTGAACTGGTCTTGCGCAAAGGGCGAACGAAAAAGCTCCGCCAGGTATCTGCCCTTCATTTCGGGCACCGGCCGAACCATCGCCGTATGCTGATTGATGTATGCTTCGCCAAAACCGTCCGGGACAAGCCCGAGCATGCCGACATCGCCGGTGATAGAAATCAGTATATCCCCGCCCTCCAACCGGGTCCGGGTGCCCTCGCCATCGGCAGGCGGGGCGACACGTTGAATGTTTTCCAGACGAAGCCGATAATGATCCTTTGAGAGGTTCCCCATCCGAACGAAGATCGCGCCTTCATTCGCATAGAACTTTGCCCAATCGCGCGAGCCGCTCGTGACGAATTGGCTTAGATTTCCGAGACGCACCCATTCCCAACCAACTGGCAAACTGAAAGAAGTTTCCTCGCCATCGATGGGCGGTAGCGCTTTATGTTTTCTGGTCTCCCCATTCCTAACCAATCGCGCCTTCTCTGCCGCGATCCGCTTTAACAGTTGAGACGCCGGCTCGTCGCTCGCGTCCTGCGCGACCAGCTTTCCCCGCACAGCGAGGTCCAACACGAAGCGACGCAGGCGGGCAATTGAATCAGGCCCCTCAGCTACTTTTTCGTAGAGGGCGAGCAACCGGTCGGAGTTCATGGATGTGCAAATTCTTCGAAGAGCGGAGCATCTTTCAAGCGAAACTCAATCTCATATGACTTGAACGACACAGACGGCGCAACTTCCAGCGCATAAAGAAGCTTGAGATCACCTTCTGTCGCGACGATAAGGCCCGTCACCGCCTCCCCACTTTCAGCGACGTGCTTCTGCACCCAGCCCATATATCTCAGAACTTGGCCTAATACTGCGTCTGATGATCTGTCTCTTTTCAGCTCTATTACCAGCCATGCCCCATCGCGTCTGTGTCGAGCCAACAAATCAATGCGCCCGACAGGCGTGGGAAACTCATAGCCAGCCTCCGGGTCACCATCGAGAGAATAGATGGTCCAGTCAGCGGACAGATCGAGGTTATCCCAATTATAGAACATATAGTCGTGAAGATGCCGTTCCAGCGCGAAACGACTAATCTTGGCAACTGCTTTCTGCGAAAGGGGCCCCGTAATTGTAGCGCCAGAGGGTAAAGGTTCATTGTCCACCCCCTCCTCGTCGCCTGAGATCAGAAACCACCAGAGGGTGTCCAAGGTCCAGAGATCAACGTCGAGGGCGCTTGCGATATCTACAAATACTGAATTGATGGCAGCATAGCGTTCTCCGAAAGTCGCCCCGCGCCGAAATTCAGGCATTAGCCCCAGCGCTACCAAACCGCTGTTCGAAGTATTATTCCAGACGCCATAACGAGCCGGATACGCAACATGGAGGATGGCGGTGATGATGCCTTTTCCCATGCCCTTGATATTAGTGATGGGCAGCATGCGTTCCGAAATAGGTCTGGTTTCGTCCACAAGTAGTCCCAACGCAGCGCGCGTAGCTGTCATGTCTGAGCAGACACGGTTGACTTGGCGGCTCAGGCCAGACCAGTGTCGATTGTTTTCGATATATAGAAAGGAACGTAAAACATTCTCGTCGATATTTTCGATTGCACCGCGCTGAAATACAGGACCATAGCGCGCAATTACCTCATCCTGAGCCTCATTTACTTCACGTATTTCGGGATGCCCCAGCATTTCTGCCTTGGCCGCCCGAAGCTTGCCGAGGATTATTTCTGAAATCGTCATCGTGCGAGCGCCTCTGCCAAGATTGCTTTCAACTGATCACGGAGCGCTGCCACCTCAGCTTCAGCGGCGGTCAAGTCTTTCAGCAGCGCCTCGGGGTCGCCGTGATCCTCGGCCACCGTGTGCGGGTTTTTGATGTCGAGGTTATAGCCACGGGCCTTCACCTCCTCCGCACTAACTTTCCAGGCGCGTTCGCTCTCCACCCGCCCCTCACGACGCGGCCCGCCCCACCAGGCAACGCATTCGTCCAGATGCTCCAGACGAATGGGGCGGGTCATGGAATAGGCCTTCTGCCCCTCCGGCACCCGATGCTCCCAGAACCAGATGTCCTGCGTCGGTGTGCCCTTCTCGAAGAACAGCAAGTTCGTGCCGATGGAGGCATAGGGCCGGAAGACCGAGTTGGGCAGGCGCACGATGGTATGGAGATTACACTCCTCCATCAGATGCTCCTTAAGCCGGGTTTTGACGCCCTCACCAAACAGCGAGCCGTCGGGCAATACCACTGCCGCGCGCCCACCGGGCTTCAGCAGGCGAATGATCAAGGCAAGGAAGAGATCGGCTGTCTCGCGTGTGCGGAAATGCTGGGGGAAGTTGCTCTCGATCCCGTCTTCCTCGCGCCCGCCAAAGGGTGGGTTGGTGAGAATGATGTCCACACGCTCGTCCTTTCCCCAGGAAATGAAGGGCCGGGCCAGCGTGTTGTCGTGGCGCAGGAAGGAAGCATCCTCTATCCCATGCAACAGCATGTTGGTGACCGCAAGCATGTGGGGAAGCTGCTTCTTCTCCACCGCGCGAAGGCTGGCCTGCATCAGGGCCTCGTCTTCCGGTCGCTTCACGCTATGCTCGCGCATATGACGGATGGCACAGGTCAGGAAGCCACCGGTGCCGCAGGCAGGGTCGAAGAGGAGTTCGCCCGGCTTCGGGTCCGTCATCTGAACCATGAAGGAGGTAACAGCGCGTGGCGTGTAGTATTCGCCCGCATTGCCGGCCGATTGCAGGTCGTTCAGAATCTGCTCGTAGATGTCGCCAAAATGCTGGCGCTCGGTCAAATTGTTGAAATCGATGCCGTTGATCTTGTTGACCACCTGCCGCATCAACTGGCCGGATTTCATGAAGTTGTAGGCGTCTTCGAAGACATCCCGGACGGTTTTGGCACGCGGAACAACTGGCGGCAGCGCTTTCAGCGTGGGGAAGAGGTCGCCATTGATGAAGCTCAGAAGCTCGTCTCCGGTGATACCCTCGGGATCAGCCGCCCAGGCGCGCCATTGCAGGCGGGCGGGGATAGGCGAGCGATAGCCATCCCTCAGAAGTTCGAGTTCCTGGTCCTGATCATCGATGATCTTGAGAAAGAACATCCAGCAAAGCTGGCTGATGCGCTGTGCATCGCCATCCACGCCAGTATCCTGGCGCATGATGTCCTGAATGGATTTAACAAGCGTGCGAACGGACATTGGCTATCTGCTTTTCTGGAATTTTAGATGCGGCTCATTCCACGCTTCCAACTCAGATGCAGTTAAAATCTGCACTGGCCGAAGATCTTGGACAAGATCCGCGAGCTTCTCAATACCTGCGTCAGACACAAAATCAAATTTGAAATTGGCGTTAACAAGCGTTTCTATAAGAATGCGAAAGCTCCAAGAGAGCGCGAAGTCTGACCAATAATTTTCAAAATTACTTGAGGAAATTGTTACTGCCCCATAGCTTCCCCAAACTCTTCGTTGGAGTTCTTGAGGAGAGAAGTGCACTGCTCTGGAAGTGCCTTGATACAGGTATTTATACTGCTTCTCTCGCCCAACGCTTCGAGCAACGTAGGCCACAGACGGCTGCGACGCACCACTGCGCCACCCCAAAGAAGCACCAATCTTTACAAGCGCTGCATTCGAGTCTTTTAAACCCTTCTCAATTCGCTTCGACAATTGACTTGTGAACCCGATATTTCTGATTCCTCTTTGACCTAGGTATTCCTTCTGTGCGCTATAGCTATCGAGAACCTCCTTTCTTGTCATTGATCGGACGATCTCAATACTAACATCCTCATGCTTTCCTAGATACTCGATCCAAAGTAATTCTTCATATGCAGGCCTGAGCATAGTAACTCCAAAGGCACCGTGCCCAGCATCGATTAACGCCAAAATTGCTTCAGTTGCTTCAAATTGGCGAACTATGGCTGCTCGTTTCACGAATTCAAGTGTTTGACTATCACTTGGGCCAATCCAGGAATACCTCGAAAGGCTCGTCACCAGGGGAGCAACGAGGTCTCGGACATTAACACAGACATTTTTAAGTTGAAGGTCACACGCCTTCAATTCAGAGAACTCATTCATAAAGCACCTCTAGCAACTCGCGCGTAGCCCGCTCAAAGGCAGGTTTCCCGCCGAAGGCACAGATCAATTCCATGGGCGTGCCTATGCTGGAGAATGGCGTGATGCGCAGCACATTCGCATCGTCGAGATTCAGCACACCCTCGTCCGCGTATTTTACAAGCAGCGCATCGAGAACGGCGCGGGCCTTATCCCCGTATTTCGTGAAGACATCGCGCTTCTTCACATTTTCAGCACGTTCGCGCCGGGTCAGCGGCTTCGCATCGAAAGCGACATGACAAATCAGGTCGAACGGGTCGAGATCGCGTCCCAACTCCTCAATGATGGGGAGCAGCGGTAGGCCTTCTGCTTCCAGTTCCTCCAGAATGGCCTGTTTGCGCTCCGCAGCGTTCCAACGCTTTAGAAAATCGTCGAGGCTGGCAAAACGCTTGAGTAAAGCCCGCTTGGTGAAGTCACGCAGAGATTCCGTGATCAGCTTGCCATTCTCATCGAGATATTCCACGCGCTCCGCAACGATGCTCGCGCCAACTCCATCGACATAAATTTTCTTTCGCGTGCCGCCGCCCTGTTCCTCATTCGTCTGTCCCGTCGGGTCATCCGAGACCAATTCTCCGTCGCCATCGCCAGCGGGTTCGTCGTCTTCCCCCTGCGGCTCGGGCGGGTCAATCGGATCGCCAGGGGCCGGGGAGTAAATTTGGACCGGGTCCCCATCGAAATCGGGGTCAGCGAAATGACTGGTTGCCCCCCGGAAGTCGATGAGCGTGAAATAGAACTTGCGGGTGTCTTCATGCACACGGGTGCCACGGCCCACGATCTGCTTGAACTCGGTCATGGAACCAACCTCACGATCCAGAACGATCAAGCGGCAGGTTTGCACGTCAACGCCGGTGGAAAGCAGACGTGACGTAGTGACGATGACCGGCCATCTGGATTCCGGGTCCATAAAGTTGTCGATCTCCGCTTGCCCTTCGGCATCGTTGCCGGTGATCCGCATGACATAGCGCGCATTCTCCGCGACAAGATCAGCGTTTTCGTTGATTAGCGCCTGCCGCATTCGGGCAGCGTGTTCCTGATCCACGCAGAACACGATGGTTTTCTGATAACGGTCGCCGCTCTCTTTCAGGAACTGCGTTACCTTTCGTGCGACGAGCATCGTTCGGTCGTCGATCACAAGCGTTCGGTCGAAATCCTTGATGTTATAAATTCGGTCCTCAACCTCCTCGCCGTCGCGGTCGAGTTGCCCCTTCTCGGGGCGATATCCTTCAACATCCCGATCAATATGGACCTTCACCACCTTGTAAGGCGCAAGGAAGCCGTCTTGGATTCCCTGCTTCAGCGAATAGATGAACACGGGATCGCCAAAATAAGCGATGTTGGAGACGTATTTGGTCTCCCTGGGTGTCGCGGTCAAACCAATCTGCGTTGCCGACGAGTAATATTCGAGTATCTCACGCCAAGCCGAATCCTCAGCAGCGCTTCCACGGTGGCATTCATCAATCACGATAAGATCGAAGAAGCCGGGGGAGAATTCCCGAAATAGCTTCTGCCGCTCTTCCGGCCCAGTGATGGCTTGGTAGAGACCGAGATAGATTTCAAAGGCTGTGTCGATACGGCGCTTCTTGTCGAGCGCGAGGGTCAAATCCTCCGTGCTGCCATCAACCCGCTCAATGGTCTTGGCACGGGTCGAGAGCTTAGCCATCGCTCCGCCGAAGGGACGGAAGTCATTGACCATGGTTTGATCAACCAGGAAGTTGCGGTCCGCCAGAAACAGGATGCGCTTCTTCCTTCCGGCTTTCCACAGTCGCCAGATGATCTGAAAGGCTGTGTAGGTCTTGCCCGTCCCTGTCGCCATGACCAGCAAGACGCGATCTTGACCCTTGGCGATAGCTTCGATTGCCGCGTTTATCGCGTTGACTTGATAATAGCGAGGCGCTTTGCCCCCTCCGTCGTCAAAATAATCCTGCAGGAAGATCCGTTCCGCCTCACTATCAAGCCCCTTCCAGGCACGAAACCGCGCCCACAACTCTTCCGGCGAAGGGAATTCATCAAGAGAAAGGGTTGCTTCGCGCGGATTGCTGACCCCTGTTCGATCATGGAACACAAAGCCATCCCCGTTCGATGAAAACACAAACGGGATTTTTAGCGTCTCAGCATAGTCGAGCGCCTGTTGGATTCCGTCTCCAATGCTGCGGGTGTTGTCCTTCGCCTCAATCAGCGCAATCGGGATGTTGGGCTTATAGTAGAGGATGTAATCGGCACGCTTTCCCTTCCCCCGCGTGACGAGCTTTCCGCGCACAATGATCCGGCCCTTCGTGAAGCTAACCTCCTCTCGAATCTGCAACATCTCATCCCAGCCCGCACTACGAAGGGCCGGGGTGATAAACTTGGTGCAAATATCCCGTTCCGAGAAGACGCGCTTGTCCATGCTGACTAGGTGCCTACCGTTTGAAATAGCTTGCATTTGACAGCGCAGACACCCACCTGCGCCACGTCAGAAACAGCCCCTAATTTCCGCAGAGTTCGTTGTTCGTTTTGCAGGTTTCCATCCTCTCCCCTCAGTAGGATGAAAGGCTATGCCGTAAATCTATTGCTATCAAGCCAAGTGCTGCGCCCTGCGTGCCATTCAGCCACCCCGTTCATCTCAGAGACCAGAGTAGCGCCATGCCAAAGAAAAGCCGGGACAACGTGTATTGGAGGAAGCGTCTGCAGGCAGAGCATCCCGCGATCTATGAACGGCTGGAGCGCGGGGACATTCCATCCGTCAGCGCGGCGAGAGAAGAGGCGAAGTTGAAGCGTCAACCCTCCCCCATGTTTCAGCTCAAGAAGCTCTGGGACCGGGCGACGGAAGAGGAGCGCCGGGAATTCCTGACTTGGGTCGGCGTTCCGGTCATGGAAGCGCCTCCGGCACCGTCGCATGCTATTGCAACCTCCCCAAAGTCGAAGTCAGTGCGCCGTCCCAAACCAGCGCCCGCGAAAACGACATCACCAACCGAGCTATTTGATCGCTTCGGTAAGCTTCGTCCCGACATTCGTGACCGCATTCATCGCTGTTTGGTGCTCAAGGGACACTACAAAGGGGGAGCTCATCAGACGGCCCGCGCAATGGAGAAAATGGGGTTCAGCCCATACGATCCGCGCCTTGGCAATGCTATCAAGGGCGCCCCGGTGATGAGCTACGATGGCTTTATCGCCCCGCTTGCCAAATGGCTGGCGGATACGGAAGCAGAGCTTGGTCTAGCCGCGCCCGAATAGCCGAATTCGACCTCATGAGGCTTCCCCGCCACACTCGGCGCGCAAAGTCCTGCATGCGCCATCCCCTCCTTGTGCCGCCTTCACCGGCATCCATGACTGGAGCAACGCGAGCGCCGTTGTGACGCTAGCGATTGACGCGTCAATCCAGGCGCGTCCGTTTAACTGTCATGGGAAGATCGCATATGCCGACCGCTCAACGCATGATCTATTGCAGCCACGAGAAGCGCAAAACCGTTCACCTCGTCCAAAAACGCAACGGCATCTTTCACCTGATTCTGACTGTGATAACCGGTGGTCTTTGGCTACCGATCTGGCTCTACGCAAGTATCACGACCAGCCGCCCTGAATGCACGGTCTGCGGCAAGAAGAACTGGGGATGATAGAAAATTCTGATCCCTCGGCCCACAAGCCTCTCAAGGATTTCGCATCCAATGAAATCACAAGGCTAAGATCAGCATCGCGTCTGCCCGGAACCGCAGCTCTTTCTGGGATATCGCGGCATGCCCTGGTAACCAACACCAGAAATATAATCTTTCAATACACGCGGAACTGTTCATAGTGAGCGGGGGACAGTGTCGCTTGCATCAGCTACCAATGGGGACTTTTATGAATAAAAGCGTAGTGGCTTTCTTGCTTCTTGGCCTTTCTGCATGTGCCGGTAAATTAGAATACACTCCACCAATTGGGAATGGAAACGTCGTTACGCAGATATCAGTAGATAAATCAAAAACTGAATTGTGGGATAGCGTTATCGCAAGCCTTAGCAAAGATTTTTTCGTGATAAATAATATCGAAAAAGATTCGGGCTTTATAAATGTTAGCTATTCCGGAGCCCCGTCGTCATTCATCGATTGCGGGGAAATTTCTTCTTATGTAAAAAATGCCGCAGGCGAAAGAACCTACCGTTTTGGAGGAGAAAAAGAAAATCAAATATATGAATTAATGACCGATGGGTTGTATTTTATAGATAGAAACATGAAACTTGAAGGCCGAATTAACCTAGTTGTCCGGGAAGATTCTGCATCCGCATCAACTTTGACAGCTAATGTCCTTTATACCGTCACACGAACAGTCCGCATCCGATCTGCCGCCGGGGGACAAGGTGCCTTCAGCGACAGCGTCACATTCAACAGCAAGGGCGTCGGTATGTTTCCCTCTCCGTCCTCCGGAAGAGAAGGTTTAAGATGCGTGCCGACAGGAGCGCTGGAGCGAAGACTGTTACAAGCTGGCTTGCCTCCTCTAGACAGCGTCCGTTTGGTCCCACCGCTTCCAAGTGCTCAATAGCTTCGTCACACTACCAGCCGCCCGGAATGCACGATCTGCGGCATGGCCTGCAAGACAAACTGGGGCTGAGCCAGACGAGAGCGCCCCGCTAGGGTTTCCGCCGGGGCGTTCTCGCTCGTGCAGCAGGACGCGTCATAGATCGCGGGAAACACCTGCTCGGCGCGTCCTCAATCCCGGAAGCACTCCAACAGAGCGGACAGTGATTTAGGGCTGCCAGTGCGCATCTAAAGCGACCAGCGCCAATGAGACCATCCTGATCCTGCCGGGAGCATGAATAAGCCGCAGGAATGCGCACTGTTTTTGCTGGAAGGGAAGAATCTCCGGGCGTGTGATTTCGATGGCACCAACGCGCCGAACGCTATTCCCATCGCATTGGGATCAGCTCATTCTTCGAAGTAATCCAAATCAACGCGCTTTAGCTCGAAAACCGCTTCATTCCGGAGCCCCACGCCGTGCTTGATCATAAGCTCCGTTAATCGATCTCCGTCGATCAAGATGATGCGTTGCTGAATGCGATTGGCGAACTCAATGGCGTGCGCGGTGTAACTGCTGGTCGTGACGAAGACACCCTTATGCGCACCCTGCCCCGCCAAGGCCCCGGAAAACGCCTGAACCTTCTCGCGCCCGATGACATTGCCGAGCTGATACGCGTTGCTGATCGCTTCAATCGCGTCGTTAATGTTCTTCTCCCGGCCGTCTTGGGCAAAACTCCAGCAGCGGACGAAAGCAGGATTGAAAATCTGGAATCGTCACGCTGATCTCCCCGGAGCGATTCTTTGTGGCGCTTGGGGGAAGCGTATAGCGACGAGTAGAAGATGGGCAAGCCTGACAAACCGTTGGGACGTGGCAAAGCACGCACCGGCGCGCGAACCTCTTCGAGAGCTACCAGCAACCCCGAAGGGTCTTCCACGCGCCACGGAGCTTCTGGCGCGCTCCCCGGAGTCAATTAATTCTGGAGAGCAAAGCCGCCAAAGTCCCGGTCATCTTCCAAAGCCAGCCCTTGAGTTTACTCATCCGAGAGACCAATGGGACCCGGCAAGATAAGACTGCGCCCGGAGCCGTGATACTTTTCAGGCGCGATTTCGCAAAATAGGGTCTCACGGCGGTATCACTAGCGTATCAAACTCGGCATTTTTTAGAATATGTTCCAAGAACAATACCTTATGGTTACAATAAGGTGCGCCTCCTGGATGCCGTGCGACGATCAAAATCCGGGGATTGCTCCCGTGTGAAACGCAATGGCTCAAGGAGCGCCGGAAACAGGGGTAGCGCTGATCCTCATTTGCTTCACGGGGCTTTTCAAGCCGGAAGAATTTTCAAGGCTAGGATAGCCATTTGCAGCGAAGAAGCGAACGTTGAAGAAAAAACAGAAGATCGGGATGTTCTGCTGCATCCCCGGGATTGTTGCTTTGCGAGCTTCGATACCTGGTGAGGGATGCTTACCGTTCCGGCAGATGTTCGTGTGATGGTTGCGCTGGCGCAAAATTTTTAAATTATATGTTAGAATAGGGAAAGAGTGAGATATATACTAAGTAATCTAATTATATACTATTATATTAAATATATATCTCTATACGCGTGCTCGCGCATATGCGCGCGCGACCCCCAAAATCTGCCCGCGGGAAACCGAATTTCAAAGTTCCACACTTCGAGATTGCGACAACGAGGACAAATCTGATCCGGCTATCCGCGCTATCCGCAGCCGTCCTTCCGGCCGCTTCAACTATGCGCGCACGTTCGAGCAATCGACTTCAATCAGGTCTTAGCACACAGATCAGCACTCAAACTTAGCGCGCCGGAAAAAACAGCGCCAGGAGCGCTGCAAACCTATTTTGGCTATAGGGAGACTCGACGGGGCTCTCCCTGCCCTCACGGAGCGCCAGAAGCGATCCTAGACGCTATCCGGCTCGGGGAGCTGGAGCAATCCAGAACCCACCCGGAATTCGCCCAGGCATTTGATGTAATTATGCTTTTCATAGGATCGTGCTTTCCATGAAAGACATACTTTCTCTGCCCCCCGGAAGGGTTACGCCCATGAGACAGTCCACAGGCGCCAGGGGGATCACTCGCACTCGATTCCGTTCTAGGACTTCGCTTCGGCACAGGAACTTGCGGGCGTCGAAGGCTCTTCGCTTGTTGTCCGGAACGGCTCGCGGACTTCGTTCATCCAGATATCGCGAGCACGAGCGCGAACGGCATTCGTTGCGGCAACGAACTTGCCCGAAGAGAAAGCCTCGCCCTCAAGTTTAGCAGCGTTCATCATTCTGTGCGCCGTATACGCGGCTTGCTTGCTCACATACGCAGCGCGTTTCGGATAACACTCCCCGATGCGCGGCGCTTCACTTTCTTCACTGTCGAGTGCGCTGTGAAGGGTGCGGACAATCTGTTGGTCTGAAAGATGCCCCGGAAGCAGAAGCGATCCATGCGGATGTGGAAGATGATGAGTCTGCCGCCCGCCTCTTGGCTTCGAATAATCGATCTTCAAGCGCGTGTTCATTTCGAGAACCAAGTAGCATTCCACGCTGATCCCATGGTGGCGACGGAAGGCTTGCTTGATCCTGTTCAGAACACTTGAAGCGGGATTTGTGGACGCTTTGAGGTCAAGCAGCAGCTTCTGCCCAAATCTGCCATCAAACACGACGACACGTCGCGACGTATCCAGCGAACGAATCGAGGCTTCGAAGAAGTAAGGAAGAACTTGCTGCGGGATTTCTTTCCAGCGAGGAAGCGTCTCAGGATATCCAATGGAACCGACGTGCGTGAACAGCCTTTCCCAATCAACGGTCATGAAGAGAGAACGATCTTCCTCATCCACTCTCCGGCTATCAAACAGAGGTCTCTTCCCGTTGAATGCATTCTTGTCTGACGTGATAAGAGATGAAGAGATGGATATAGCAACTGGCGAGCCATTAAAGGCGTAAGCGGCATTCATACGCGAAGCCAGCATAAGTGCTGCAATTGCAGCCTTTTTGTTCCTTTCGGAATGCGTGCTGGCCTTGGACTTTTTTCCAAGCGGCTCAGCACCGCCTCTGCTTGCAGTCGCACGTCTGCCCGAATGTCGAGCGGAACCGATCTTCCGACGCGTGGCTCTGAGAAAATCCAAAGCGGACAAAGCATCCTCCAACTGCAATTGAAGTTTTCAGACCAGTATGAGCAACGAGAGGTCCGCCGCTCCCTACAATCTGTCTACGAGCCCCTCGACCCGGAGATGTGTGTAGCGCTTGAGCATTTTGAAAGAGCGATGTCCGCTGATCGCGCTCACTTCCATTGCATCGAAGCCCTTCTCGAACAGACGCGACACGGCTTCATGCCGGAGATCGTGGAAATGCAGCCCCTTGATACCGGCAAGCATGACAGCGCGCTCCCAGCCCTTCTTGACGGCGTGCTGCCCCAGGGAGAACACCTGCTCCCGATCCGGCACGCCACGCTTATAACCGCTATCCATGATCGCCCTTGCTTGCTGCAGCACGTCCACCGCGCGGGCTGAGAGAGGGACGTCACGCGCATCACCGTTCTTCGTCATGTCGAGATGCGCCACCCGGCGCGTCAGATCGATATCGGGCCAGCGTAGGGACAGGATTTCGCTCTGGCGCATGCCTGTCTCGATAGCGAAGATGAAAACCAGCGGCATAAAGGGATTGCGTGCCTGACGCGCGGCATCCAGCAAGGCTTCTTCTTCGCCCGGTTCAAGGCGTCTGTCGCGCCCGCGCGGGTTTTGCGGCCTGCGGATCAGCTTCACCGGATTGTTGAGAAGATGGATACCCCATTCGCGCCGTGCGATCTCTATCGCGTGGCTGATGATGCTGAGATCACGATTGACCGTTCCCGGCTGCACCGTCTTCAAACGGGCATCGCGGAACGCTGCAACCGCTTCGCTGGTCAGTGAAGCCAGCGTGTAATGCGCGATGTCACAACGCAGCAGCATGCGTATCTTATCCTGCTCCGTCTTGCAGCCGCGCTTCTTGGGGCTGATTTCCGCGCTGTAGCGTTCCAGTAGCTCGCGCATGGTCAGCTTCTCGGCCCGGCGTGTATCGATGCCGAAGGCCCCGCGATCCAACAGCGCTTCAAGCTCACGTGCCCAGCGCTCTGCATCGCTGCGCAGGTCAAACGACTTGGCACGCGGCGGCAGCCCACGGCGGCGCACCTGTGCCTGCCAGCGACCCCGGAGCTTTCTGATAGACGCCATCGCAATCCTCCTTGAAACTGCATGTGCTGACACCTCGATAGGATGCCGGCACAGTCCCGCCAAGGAGGGATAGGCGCGGTTACAGGATTAGATCGGGTTGACGCGTCAATCCACCACACGCCTCAGGAATTTGGACACGTCTAACCATGCTCGACGACAGAGCTACATTACCCGTGTGTGTGATCGATATCGGCGCCCCTCGAAATTCGCGAGGACAGAGTAGTTTTGGTTGGGCGATAAGCAGTGCTCAGCAGATAGCTTCAGGCTCCGACATTGACGCTTGCGCGCGGACTTTGGACGAAGCCTTATCTCATTCTTCGGTTTCGCTTGGTATAGAAGCGCCACTGACTCTGCCCTTGCGGAACGTGGCTGGGACGCTCACCAAGGCGCGGAGCGCAGATGGAGCTTTCAGGGGGCAGCCAGCGCGATCCTGGTCGGCAGGCGCGGGGCCCACGGTGGCAATCATAGCTCTTCCTATCCTGCACTACATGTTAACCCGCTTGCCGCATCTGCGGCGCATTGTATTGGACGAGACTGTTCAGCAGGTTTCCGGGGACCTCTTGGTCTGGGAAGCGTTTGTGACGTCAATCAGCAAGGGACAGGATCATGCTGACGACGCATCGCTTGCACTCAGAGCATTCCAAACGGGAAGCGCGCACCGATTTGATGAGACGGAAGACTGTTTGAATACGGTCGCAATTGTTGCTTCAAGATGCGGGATAGAAACGGTCCCCAGCGGTGAAGCTGCTCTTGCTTTCCATATCCCAATTTATCGGCTCTGACGGGACCAGGACGCCAGGAAGCCGGTGTTGTGGCCCTGGTGTGCCGCGACACAATTCCACCGCTCCTGGCTCATCTGCTCGAGTCCAGGAAAGTGTGACGGCTCAACAGCTTCCAACACGTTGAAGTCAGGCCCTTTTCTGTTCCGCGGCCACTTGGGCACGGCGGAAGTGGAATCCGCCCTCGTCGCCCATCCGAAGGTGGCGGAAGCGGCCGTGGTGGGTTACCCGCACGACATCAAGGGCCAGGGCATCTATTGCTATGTCACGCTGAATGCGGGCGAAGCGCAGACCGATGAGTTGATCAAGGAGCTGAAGGCCTGGGTGCGCAAGGAAATCGGCCCGATTGCCACGCCCGATGTGATCCAGTGGGCGCCGGGCCTGCCCAAGACCCGCTCGGGCAAGATCATGCGCCGCATCCTGCGCAAGGTGGCGGAGAATGAATTCGGCGCGCTGGGTGACACCTCTACGCTGGCCGATCCCAGCGTGGTCGATGATCTGATCCGGAACCGCGCCGGGAAGTAAACGGGCGGTTTGCTCACCATCAAGAAGCCCGCGTCCTTCGAGACGCCGCCTTCGGCGGCCCTCAGGATGCGGGCTTTCTATTTGGTCTTTTTGTTTTTCTTCTTCTTTCCAATCCCCTCACCCTGAGGAGCCCGCAGGGCGTCTCGAAGGGTGTGCGGCATCACGCCGGGCGGGGCGAAAGGGCAAAGCTGTTTGTTTATATACCTTTACGTGTAAAACTGTCAGACAGGAATTTCATTTCCGATCACAGAATGCGACGCGGATGCTCAAATTCACGCTAGACACGAACTGCATCATCGACGTTGACTGCAAGCGTCCATCCGCACCTGCCGTCATAGCCCTTGCGGATGCCGCCAAAACAGGCCGAGCCGATGTCGCCCTGGTCGCATCAAGCGCCTCGGAACGCCAAGCCGGGGACTATTTCCTCGAGAATTTCGAAGTCTTTCAGGACCGCGCTTCGTCGCTGGGGTTCGGCAACTTGCCGATACTCAGACCTATAGCACGATGGGGAATGGCATTCTGGGGCCATGGGGTCTGGGACGGCCCTGAACTAAGAGCGCGCGAGAATGCGATCTACCGGGCTCTCTTTCCCCAATCCCCTTACGAGTGGGCGGATTACGCTACATCAAAGGGTGTTGACCCGGAGGACAAACCGTCTCCAGCCTATTTTCGCTGGCGGAACCAGATATTAGATGCGCAGGCCTACTGGGCACACGAGAATGCGCGTAGGGACATCTTCGTAACGTCGGATGGGCGGTTCAAAGTTCTGGAAGAGAACGGAGCCTTCCCGAGCGCACGAATATGCCTGCCTGAGGAGGCCTTGGCGACGCTGCAGAGGGCACTTTAGCATTCCGAAAACTTTCACATAGGAGCGCTTCTGCCGCATCCTGCGCAAGGTGGCGGAGAATGAGTTCGGCGCGCTGGGCGATACGTCTACCCTCGCCGATCCCAGCGTGGTGGATGATCTGATCCGGAATCGCGCCGGGAAGTAGGCGGGGCGGTTCAGACGGGTGATTGAATAGCCCGCGTCCTTCGAGACTCCGCCTTTGGCGGCCCTTGAGGCATGCGGGCTTTTTATTTGGTCTTTTTGTTTTTCTTCTTGTTTCCAATCCCCTCACCCTGAGGAGCCCTCAGGGCGTCTCGAAGGGTGAGAGCCCCCCTTCCCGCCTCGCTCCTCGCGCCCTATAAGCCGGGGCATGGAGTATGATGCGATCATATTGGGGGCCGGTGGGGCCGGGCTCATGGCGGCGGCGACGGCGGGCCAGGCCGGCGCGCGCGTGGCTGTGCTGGACCATGCCCCGGAGCCGGGCAAGAAAATCCTGATTTCCGGCGGCGGGCGCTGCAATTTCACCAATACCGGCATCGCGCCGGATTGTTTCCTGTCCGACAATCCGCATTTCGCCAAATCGGCGCTGAAACGCTATACGCAATGGGATTTCCTGGCGCTGGTCGAACGCCATGGCATCGCCTGGCATGAGAAGACGCTGGGCCAGCTGTTCTGCGACGGGTCGGCCCGCCAGATCGTCGCCATGCTGCTGGCGGAATGCGAAAAGGGCGGGGTCGGGGGC
>Ga0209066_10002433_pt1 | contig 22564 bp, 23 predicted proteins | sample All_14_2_FD_187198 | JGI IMG/M metagenome (GOLD analysis project Ga0209066, IMG submission 187198) | Freshwater microbial communities in response to fracking from Pennsylvania, USA - Allegheny Zone_MetaG_DW_15 (SPAdes) (version 2) ... | reverse complement strand
GCTCTCGGTCCGGGATAACATGATCCTCGCCCTGCAGGCGCGCCGTGGATTCGCCCGCCCGCTGAGGAAGCAGGCCAAGGACGATCTGGTGGCCCGCTACATGGAGGCGCTGGATATCCGGCCGCGTGACCCCGCCGCGCTGGTGAAGAACCTCAGCGGAGGCAACCAGCAGAAGGTGCTGCTGGCCCGCTGGCTGATCACCGCGCCGCAACTGTTCATCCTCGACGAACCGACCAGGGGCATCGATGTGGGCGCCAAGGCGCAGATCCAGAAGCTCGTCACCGATCTGTCGGCCGACGGGATGGCGGTGGTGTTCATCTCCGCCGAACTCGAAGAAGTGGTGCGAATCAGCGACCGGATCCTGGTGTTACGCGACGGACACTGCGTCGACCAGATCGGCGCCGACTGCTCCGTCCAGACGCTGACCGAACTGATCGCCGGGTGCGGTGCGCCATGAGACGAAAAGTATTGGCTTCGCCGCTGGTGTGGCCGTCACTCGCGCTGCTCGCGCTGCTGGTCGCCAATGTCGCCATCACGCCGAGCTTCTTGACCATCCGGATGCAGGACGGGCATCTCTTCGGCAGCCTGATCGACATCCTGCGCAACGGTGCGCCCACCTTGCTGATCGCCCTGGGGATGACGTTGGTCATCGCGTCCCGTGGCATCGACCTGTCGGTCGGCGCGATCGTCGCCATCAGCGGCGCGCTGGCCTGCGCCCACATCGCCGCCTCGGCCGACCCGGGCAGTCCCGCCACCGCCGTCACCGCGGTGGGGATCGCGCTCGGCGTCGCCGTCGTCCTGGGGTTGTGGAACGGCATGCTGGTCTCGATTCTCGGCGTCCAGCCGATCATCGCCACCCTGGTCTTGATGACCGCCGGTCGCGGAATCGCGTTGCTGATCACCGACGGTCAGATCGTCACGATGAACAGCGCCCCGTTCAAGATGCTCGGTGCCGGCTACGTGTTCGGGCTGCCGGTCGCGATCCTGGTGAGTCTGTCGGTGTTCGCGGTGGTGGCCGTGCTGACCCGGTGTACCGCGCTGGGGATGCTGCTGGAATCCGTGGGTGTCAACCCCGAAGCCAGCAGGCTCGCCGGTGTGCGGCACCGCTCCATCGTGTTCGCGGTGTACGTGTTCAGCGCCCTGTGCGCCGGCGCCGCGGGGCTGATGATCGCATCCAACATCTCCGCGGCCGACGCCAACAACGCCGGGCTGTGGATCGAGATGGACGCAATCCTGGCTGTGGTGATCGGTGGAACCTCGCTGCTGGGTGGGCGATTCAGCCTGACCGGGACGATTCTGGGCGCGTTGATCATCCAGACGTTGACCACCACCGTCTACACGGCCGGCATCACACCGGAGACCACGCTGGTGTTCAAGGCGCTCGTGGTGGTCGCGGTGTGTCTGCTGCAAGCCCCGAAGTTCCGCGCGATGGTGTCGCAGCGGCGTGGGCGCCGGGTGACGCCACGGCGTCCGGCGGCTTCGCCACCACCACAGGCCGGTCCGCGAGGCGCCGACCACATCGCCGCGGCGCAGCCGCCGACGTCGGCGATGGTGACCAAATGAGCACGGCCACCCTGGCCCGTCCGGGCTTCGCCGCCGACCTGCTGCGACGTGCCCGCGGGCGGTACCTGTCCCCGTTGGCGTCGCTGTTGCTGTTCGTCGTGATGTTCACCGTCGTCATCACCACCTATGACTTCGCCAGCCCCGCGCAGGTGTTTCTGAATCTGCTGGTGGACAACGCTTACCTCATCGTCCTTGCGGTCGGCATGACGTTCGTGATCCTCACCGGCGGTATCGATCTGAGCGTCGGCGCGGTGGTGGCGCTGTCCACCGTGATCCTGGCGACCACGCTGCGGGCCGGTTGGCCGATGCCGCTGGCCGTCGGCGCCGTGCTGGTGGTGGGGCCCGCCCTCGGTCTGCTGATGGGTTTGGCCATCGAGTATTTCGACGTGCAGCCGTTCATCGTGACGTTGGCGGGCATGTTCCTGGCCCGCGGCCTGTGTTACGTCCTCAGCGTCGACTCGCTGCCGATCAAGGATCCGACGCTGCGCACGTTCGGGCTGAACTACGTGTACCTCTACGAGGACAAGTACATCCGGTGGGCGGTCGTCGTCGCGCTCGCCGTCACCGCCGTGGCGGCATACGTCCTGCACAAGACCCGATTCGGCCGCACGGTGTATGCCGTCGGCGGCAACCGGCAGTCGGCACAGCTGATGGGCCTGAGCGCGGCCCGCGCGCGAGTGTCGGTCTACGCGATCAGCGGGTTGTGCGCCGCGCTGGCCGGTCTTCTGCTCGCGGTGCAAAAGCTCTCCGGCTACAGCCTCAACGGCATCGGCCTGGAACTCGATGCCATCGCCGCCGCGGTGATCGGTGGTGTACTGCTCTCCGGCGGTGTGGGGTTCGTGCTCGGGTCGGTCATCGGGGTACTGGTGCTCGGTACCATTCAGACCTTCGTCACCGCCGCAAACCTGGATTCGTACTGGACGCGGATCATGACCGGGGTCCTGCTGCTGGTATTCGTTCTCGTTCAGCGTCTAGTGGTGAGGAAGCCCGGATGAGCAGTCAACCCAACCCGCCGGTGGCCGGTAAGCCAGTCATGGCCGATGTCGCCCGGCTGGCCGGTGTCAGCCACCAGACGGTGTCCCGGGTGATCAACGGGTCACCGAGCATCCGTCCGGAGACGAAAGCCCGCGTCGAGCAGGCGATCTCCGAACTCGGCTACCGCCCCAACACCGCGGCCCGCGCCCTGGTGACCCGACGGTCCAGAATCATCGGCATCGTCGGTACCAATGACGCGCTGTACGGGCCCTCGAGCATCCAGCGTTCGGTGGAGGAAGCGGCCCGCGCGGCCGGCTATTTCTCCAGCATGGTGCCGTTGGCGGACCTGACCCGGGAGGCGCTGCGCGATTCGCTGGATCACCTGGCCCGCCAATCGGTGGAGGCCATCGTGATGATCGCGGCCCAGGAGGACGCCCTTGCCGTCGCGCATGCGGCGGACCCTGGCGTGCCGCTGATCGTGGTCGAAGGGGATCTGTCCGGTCGCGGCCTCAGTGTCGGTGTGGACCAGATCGACGGTGCGCGCCGAGCCACCCAGCATCTCATCGATCTCGGGCATCGCGACATCGACCACGTGGCGGGCCCGGCGAGCTGGACCGAGGCCAAGGGCCGCCGCCTCGGGTACGAGGAGACCCTGCGCGACAACGGCCTTGCGGTACGCGAGTCGCTGGCCGGGGATTGGACCCCCGCACGCGGCTACGAGATCGGCTGTGAACTGGCCCGGCGCCGCGATGCGACCGCGGTATTCGTGGCCAACGACCAGATGGCGATCGGCGTGTTGCACGCGTTCGCGCAGAACGGAATACGGGTGCCCGAGGACGTGAGTGTCATCGGATTCGACGATATCCCCGAATCCGCATATCTGAACCCTGCGCTGAGCACCATCCGGCAGGACTTCAAGGCCGTCGGGCAGCGCGCGATCGAGTTGGTGATGGCCACCCTGGACGGGGTGGCGCTCGATGTTCCGCTGCTGTCCCCCGAACTGATCGTCCGCGACAGCACGACCACTATCCAGGAGAGTTCATGAGCCCCGAGAAGTACACGGTAGGTGTCGATTTCGGTACCTTGTCCGGGCGAGCGGTGGTGGTGCGGGTCAGTGACGGCCACCAGCTCGCCGCCGCCGAGCATGCCTACCGGCACGGCGTCATCACCGACACGCTGCCCGGGAGCACGCGTAGCCTGCCCGCGCAGTGGGCACTGCAGGTACCCGAGGACTATCTGGACGTGTTGCGCACCGCCGTCCCGGCCGCCGTGGCCGAATCCGGGGTCGATCCGGAAGACATCATCGGTATCGGCACCGATTTCACCGCCTGCACGATGGTGCCGGTCCGCGAGGACGGGACGCCACTGTGTCAGTTGGAGGGATTTGCCGACCGGGCGCATGCGTATGGCAAACTGTGGCGCCACCATTCCCCGCAGCCGCAGGCCGACGAGATCAATGCCCTGGCCGCGCAGCGGGGCGAATCCTGGCTGCCCCGGTACGGCGGACTGATCTCCAGTGAGTGGGAGTTCGCCAAGGGCTTGGAGATCTTCGACGAGGATCCGCAGGTCTATCAGGCGATGGATCATTTCGTCGAAGCCGCCGACTGGATCGTCTGGCAGTTGTGCGGAACCTACGTGCGCAATGCGTGCAGTGCGGGTTACAAGGGTATCCGGCAGGAAGGCCAATACCCGTCACGGCAGTTCCTCGCCGAATTGCGGCCCGGTTTCCAAGATTTCGTGACCGAGAAACTGGATGCGTCGATCGGGGTCCTCGGCGACCGAGCGGGTTCGCTCACCGTCGAGGCGTCCGAGTGGACCGGCCTGCCGGTGGGCATCGCGGTCGCGGTCGGCAACGTGGACGCGCATGTGACCGTTGCCGCGGCCGATGCCCTGGAGCCCGGCCACCTGGTCGCGATCATGGGCACCTCGACCTGTCATGTGCTGAACTCCGATGTGTTGCGCGACGTCCCGGGCATGTGCGGAGTGGTCGACGGTGGAATCTCGGCGGGTAGTTGGGGTTACGAAGCGGGGCAGTCGGGAGTGGGGGACATCTTCGGCTGGTATGTCGACAATTGCGTGCCCGAGAGCTTCCAGGTCCAGGCGCGCCGCCGGGGCATCTCGCTGCACGACCACCTGACCGAACTGGCCGGTCGCCAGCAGGTGGGCGAACACGGTCTGGTGGCGCTGGACTGGCACAGCGGGAACCGGTCGGTCCTGGTGGATCACGAGTTGTCCGGCGTGATGATCGGGCAGACCCTGCACACCACCTGCGTGGACATGTACCGGGCGTTGCTGGAGGCGACGGCATTCGGCACCCGGATGATCGTGGAGACCTTCGTGAACTCCGGTATCCGGGTCGACGAGTTGGTGGTCGCCGGCGGCTTACTGAAAAACCATCTGCTGATGCAGATCTACGCCGATGTCGTGGGGCTTCCGCTGTCCACGGTCCCATCGACGCAGGCGCCGGCGCTGGGATCGGCCATTCATGCGGCGGTGGCCGCCGGTGCCTACCCCGATGTCTACGCCGCCGCCCGGCGGATGGGGAGCCGCACCCGCAACGCCTATCTTCCGATCGCGCACAACGTTGCGGCCTATGACCGGCTGTACCGCGAGTACGTGGCAGCCCACGACTGGTTTGGCCGTGGCAACGACATGATGCGCCGGCTGCGGCGCATCGCAACCCCCGAGCCGGTGGGAGCCTCCCGATGACGATCACCTCCGATATCGATCGGGTCGTATCCGAACTGCGCCAACAGGTCTGCGATCTGCACGCCGTGCTCACCCAGTACGAGCTGGTGATCTGGACGGCGGGCAATGTCTCGGCCCGGGTACCCGGCCGCGATCTGATGGTCATCAAACCCTCGGGTGCCGAGTACGCGTCGTTGCGTGCCGAGGACATGGTGGTGTGCGACCTGCACGGCAATCTGGTCGACGGGGTGCTCAGTCCGTCCTCGGACACCGCGGCGCACGCCTACGTGTACCGGCATATGCCCGAGGTGGGTGGTGTGGTGCACACCCATTCGACCTACGCGACCGCGTGGGCCGCGCGCGGTGAGCCGATCCCGTGCGTGCTGACGATGATCGCCGACGAGTTCGGGGGTGACGTTCCGGTGGGTCCGTTCGCGTTGATCGGCGATGACTCGATCGGGCGCGGGATCGTGGACGTGCTCCGCGACAGCAGATCTCCCGCGGTGTTGATGCGAAATCATGGCCCGTTCACCATCGGCCGGACCGCGCGCGACGCCGTCAAGGCGGCGGTGATGGTCGAGGATGTGGCCCGCACCGTGCACATCAGCCGCCAGCTGGGGCCGGCGCCGACCATCGACGCCGCGGCGGTCACGGCGCTCTTCGACCGTTACCAGAACGTGTACGGCCAGCCTTCCGACGTCTTGCAGGAGAACCCATGATCGCGTCCCGACTCGTCAGCAGCCAGGTGTGGCTGGTCACCGGTAGTCAGTCGATGTACGGCCCCGAGACCCTGGCGCAGGTGGCCGAACAGAGCCGCCGGATCGCCGAGATGTTGGACGGCAGTGCCGAGATCCCGGTGGAGGTCCGCTGGCTGCCGGTCGTCACCGATCCGGAACAGATCGCCGGGGTGCTGGCCGAAGCCAGCGCATCGGCGGAGTGCGTCGGGGTCATCGCCTGGATGCACACCTTCTCGCCGGCCAAGATGTGGATCCGCGGGCTCAAGCTGTTGCGCAAGCCGCTGCTGCATCTGCACACTCAGTTCGGCGTCGAGTTGCCCTGGCAGAGCATCGACATGGATTTCATGAACCTCAACCAGGCGGCCCACGGAGACCGGGAGTTCGGGTACATCCAAACGCGGTTGTCGACCTCGCGGAAGACCATCGCCGGGCACGTCAGCGATCCACACACCCGCTCCCGGATCGGGTCCTGGGTGCGCGCGGCCCTGGGCACCGCCGAGTTGTCCACGCTGAAGGTCGCACGGTTCGGCGACAACATGCGTGGTGTCGCGGTCACCGAGGGCGACAAGGTCGAGGCCGAAGCGCATTTCGGTGCCTCGATCGAGGCATACGGCGTCAACGACCTGGTCAATGTGGTGGAACGGGTGCGCCCCGCCGACGTCGACAAACTCGTGCGCGAGTACGAGCACACCTATCGGGTCGATCCGGAGTTGTTGCCTGGCCGTGACCGGCACACATCGTTGCGGCACGGCGCGCAGATCGAACTCGGTCTGCGGAAGTTCCTCGTGGACGGCGGATTCCACGCGTTCACCACGAACTTCGAAGACCTCGGCGGTCTGCGTCAGCTGCCGGGACTGGCCGTGCAGCGGTTGATGGCCGACGGCTATGGCTTCGGTGGGGAGGGTGACTGGAAGACGGCGATGATGTTGCGCACGGTCAAGGTGATGGCCGAGGGCCTGCCGGGCGGGACGTCGTTCATGGAGGACTACACCTATGACCTGACGCCCGGACGCGAACGTATCCTGGGCGCCCACATGCTCGAGGTGTGCCCGAGTATCGCAGCGGGGACGCCCACCCTGGAGGTGCACCCGCTGTCCATCGGCGATCGTGACGACCCGGTCCGGCTGCGTTTCACCGCCGCCCCGGCCGATGCGGTTATTCTCGGGATCTGCGATATGGGCAGCCGATTCCGTTTGGTGGCCAACGAGGTTCGCGTCACCGAACCGGATCAGGAGCTGCCGAATCTTCCGGTGGCCTGCGCGGTGTGGGAGCCGCGGCCGTCGTGGTCGACGTCGGCGGAGGCCTGGCTGATGGCCGGTGCGCCGCACCACACGGTCCTGACCACCGCTGTCGGCACCGAGGTGATCGACGATTTCGCGATGATGACCGATACCGAACTGCTCATCATCGACGACACCACGACCGTGCGCGGTTTTCAGCACGAGCTGAGGTGGAATGACGTGTATCACCGTGTCGCTGCCGGACTTTGAGCGGGCGGGACGTTGATGCGCGTCGCGCGGCTGCATGCGGTTGGCGATCTGCGGGTCGGCACCGAAGATGATCCCGGTGACGCCCCGCCCGGGTGCTCGCTGCTCGCGGTGACCTCGGTGGGCATCTGCGGTTCGGATCTGCACTGGTTCACCGGCGGGGGTATCGGGGAGAACCGGATCGAACATCCCGTGGTGCCCGGCCATGAGTTCGCGGCGCGGGCCGTCACCGGGCCATACGCCGGCCGGCGGGTGGCTGTCGATCCGGCGATCCCGTGCCGCATCTGCGAATCGTGTCTGGCGGGTCACCATAATCTCTGTCCGACAGTGCAGTTCGCCGGACACGGGACCCTCGACGGCGCGTTGCAGGAGTACCTGGTGTGGCCGGATCACCTGCTGCATCCGCTTCCCGATGAGCTCAGCGACGACGCGGGGGCGCTGCTGGAACCGCTGGGGGTGGCCATTCACGCGGTGGACGTCAGCCACCTGCAACCCGGCGCCGATGTGTTGGTGGTGGGTGCCGGCCCGATCGGCGCCCTCGCGGTCCAGGTCGCACTGCGTGCCGGCGCGGCGCGGGTGTTCGTGACCGAACCACTCGCGCACCGGCGGGCCACCGCGTTGCGCCACGGTGCCACCGCCGCGTGGTCACCCACCGATGGTGCCGGGGAGGTCATGAGCGCCACGCGGGGGCGCGGCGTCGATGTGGTCATCGAGCTGGCCGGGTCCGACGCCGGGATCGCCACCGCCGTGGCCGCCGTCCGCCCGGGCGGACGGGTGGCGCTCGCGGGCATCCCGTCCGAGGATCGGTCGTCGTTTCCGGCCGCCGCGGCGCGCCGCAAGGGCCTGACGTTTGCGATGGTCCGCCGGATGAAGGACACCTATCCGCGTGCCATTGCCCTGGCCGTCGACGGTGTGGACCTCGATGCGCTGGTCACCGGGCGGCATGGCCTCGATCAGGCGGACGAGGCTTTCCGTGCGGCGGCCCAGCGCCAGGGCGACAAGGTCGTGGTGGCGGTGTCCGCTGGCTGACCGGTTGCCAGGGCAAGTTACCGGTCAGTAGGCTCGAAGGGCCGACGGGTGGGAGCTGCAGTGGTCGAAACGAAGTTCATCGAGATGCACGGTATGCGCCAAGCGGTCGTGGACGAGGGTGACGGTGACGAGGTCCTGTTGCTGATCCACGGCATGGCGGGCAGCGCGCAGACCTGGCGTGCGGTGTTGCCCCAGCTCGCCAAGAGATACCGCGTGATCGCGCCCGACCTGCTCGGACACGGTCAGTCGTCGAAGCCTCGCACCGACTACTCGCTGGGCGCGTTCGCGGTCGGCCTGCGTGATCTGCTCGACGAACTCGGCGTCGAATCGGCGACGGTTGTCGGCCAATCCCTGGGCGGTGGCGTCGCGATGCAGTTCCTCTACCAACATCCCGACTACTGCCGCCGGCTCGTACTCATCAGCAGTGGCGGACTCGGTCCCGATGTGGGTTTGATCCTGCGCCTGCTGGCGGCGCCGGGAGCCGAGTTCGTGATGCCGGTGATCGCGCCGTCGCCGGTGCTGCGGGCCGGAAACGCCGTGAAGTCCTGGCTGAGCTCAGCAGGGTTGCGCTCCCCGCGGGGCGCGGAAATATGGAGCGCGTACTCGTCGTTCGGGGACAGCGAGACGCGTCAGGCATTCCTGCGGACCCTGCGTTCGGTGGTCGATTATCGCGGTCAGGCCGTTAGTGCCCTGAACCGGCTGAATCTGCGCGAAGGTCTACCGATACTTGCGATCTGGGGCGAGCAGGACAACATCATCCCGGTCGACCATGCCTACGCGGCGTTGGAGGCCCGCCCGGATTGCCGCCTCGAAGTCCTGCCTGGCGTAGGGCATTTCGCGCAGGTCGAAGCACCGGACAAGGTGATCGACCTTCTCGACGAGTTCATCTCCACGACAGAGCCCGCCAACCCGACCCGCTGATTCGCTCCTTGTGTCGCGTGGGCGCGCGGCGGCCATTATTACGAGACTCTTGAATTCCGGAACTAAGGAGTCCAGTATTCAGGTGTGACGACGAGCACACCGACAGCGGCGCCCCGACGGGGCCGACCCCGCGACGACCGGCTGGACGCGGCGATCGTGGCGGCGGCGGTCGCCGAGGTCGGTGCCAAGGGGTGGGGTGGGGCGACCATTGAAGGCATCGCCACTCGCGCCGGCGTCGGCCGCGCCTCCATCTACCGGCGTTGGGGTAGCAAGTACGAGTTGTTCCAGTACGCCGCTGAATCGATCACCCAGTCGTCGGCCGGTGTGGACACCGGATCTTTCGTCGACGATCTGTTCGCCGCGCTGCTGCCCATCGCGGACATGCTGACCCAACCGGACCTCGCCGCACTGCTGCCATCGCTGCTCGCCGAGGCGACCAACGATGAGGCGGTGCGCTCCACGGTGCGGACCTTCGCCGGACGGTGCCGGCAGCAGGCGGTCGACGCGGTCGAGCGGGCCCGCGACCGGGGAGACGTCCCGCCGTCGACCGACGCCGATGCCTTGGTGGACATGCTCGCCGGTGGACTGGTGTACCGACGTCTCCTGCTCGGTGAGGCGGCCGACGCCGCGGCCATCCGCGCACTGATCCGGCAAGCATTAGGGGAGTGGACATGACCCATGTCCTGGACGTCGATCTCACCGATCCGGCGCTGTACACGAATGGTTTCCCGCACGAGGTCTTCACCGAACTGCGGGGTCGCGGTGCGATACACCGGCACGCTGCCGTCGAGGGCCGGCCGGGGATCCCGTCGATTCCGTTCTGGTCCATCGTCACCCACCCGGAGATCCAGCAGGCCAACCGCGACTGGAAGACCTTCGCCGCCGCCGGAGGCCCGATGATGGAACCGAACCCGTTGCTGTCGGCGGGACGGAACCTGGTGTCGATGGATCCGCCCGATCAGGCCGCGATGCGCCGGATCATCACCTCGGAGTTCACGCCGCGCATGATCGGCAGGCTCGAGCAGCTCATCGCCGCCCGCACCGCACGGATCCTCGAAGCGGCCGCCGGTGACATCTGCGATTTCGTCCGCGATATCGCTTATCAGGTGCCGATGCATCTGATCGCCGACATCGTCGGGATCCCCGAGTCGGACCGGCCGTGGGTGTTCGAGCGGGTCGACCATCTGCTCAAGGCCGGCGATCCCTACCGCGGCTACACCGAGGACGACCGGCTGGGATTCCAGGTCGAACTGTTCGAGTACGCGCAACGACTGAGCGCCGAGAAGCGGGCGCATCCGACCGACGATGTGTGGACCAAGCTCGCCGGCCAACTCGACGGGTTCGAACTGGACATGTTCTTCCTCATCCTGTCCATCGCGGGCAGCGAGACCACGCGTAATGCGCTGACCCAGGGCCTGATTGCGTTGCTGGACAATCCCGGGCAATGGGCCCAGCTGCGGTCGGACCAGCAGCTCGCGCTGACCGCCGCCGACGAGGCGATCCGCTGGGCGAGCCCTGTCCTGTTCTTCGGCCGCACCGCCACCTGCGATGTGACCGTGGGCGGGCAGGACGTGAAAACCGGTGACCGCGTGCTGTTCTGGTATCCGTCGGGTAACCGTGACGAGAACGTGTTCGTTGATCCGTTCCGGTTCGACATTCGCCGCTCGCCGAACCCACACCTGTCCTTCGGCGGGGGCGGCGTGCACTACTGTCTGGGCGCGAACCTGGCGCGCAAAGAGGTCGAGGTGGTGCTCGGGACCCTCGCGGCCGGCTATGACATCGAACTGGCCGGGCCCGCGGTGTGGGCGGGTGGCGGGCCGGTGCACAACGTCGGCATCGGGATCGACTCGCTGCCGGTGCGGGTGAGCGCGCGCCACTGACGTGCGGTCACCTGGGCCGGACTCGAGCTGCGGCGCCGCGCGGTGACGGTGAGTTGTGCAGCCGGCCCGGTGACGATTGCGCCGTTACAACGCGCGGAAAACGTCAGGCGACATTCGTGTCTGCGACGTTGCGCTCGCCCGGCGCCTGCGCGCACGACGAGCATTCGGCCGAATCGATGTCGATGTGTCCACAGCTGGTGCAGATGAAAGGGATCATGGCCGGCCTTCGGGTCAGTGGTAGGGCGCCGTATCGCGCCATTGCCACGCAGGTACCCCGCAAGCCCGCGGGTCCAAACCGGCATCGGGTAAACGGGAGGTGAACGTCGGGTGGCACCGCAGGCCCGATCCGGGGGTTCGGTGCCACCCGGGCCGATCAGTAGTCCCAGACCGCCGGGATGAACCGGAAGACGCCGCCGGCGGCCGCCACATGGCAGACCGACGGGAACGGCAGGTGGGTGGCCACGAGCTGCTCGCGGGTGGCCGCCAGCTCGGTCAACAGCTGGATCCGGACCCGTGCCGACTCCTCCGGGTCGTGTTCGAATCCGTTCTGCCATTCGGGGTTGTCGAACCCGGGCTGGAACACCGCATCACCGGCGAACGTCAACGCCTCGCCACGCGATTCGATGCGCACGATGCTGTGCCCGGGGGTGTGGCCACCGGTGCGGCGCAGCAGTACGCCGGGCGCCACCTCGTACTCGTTCTCGAAGGTCCGCAGCTGTCCGCGGTAGAGGTCCAGGAACTGCGCGGCGGTCTGGCGTAGCACCGGCGGGATGGCGGCCGGCATGACGGTGCGGGTGAAGTCGGGGGCCGCCCAGAACTCCGCCTCGGCGGTGGCGACATGCACCCGCAGGTCCGGCCGCAGTTTGTTGCGCAGCCCGTCCACGAGCAGCCCGCCGATGTGGTCCATGTGCAGGTGGGTGAGCACCACATCGGTCACCGAGGACGGTTGGATCCCGGCGGCCACCAGGCGCGAGCTCAGCTGCCCGGCGCGCGGGAAGTCCGGGAACTCGGTGCCCAGTCCGGAGTCGATGAGGATGGTCTTGCCGCCGCTGCGCACTACGGCCACGTTCAGCGGCCAGTCGAGGATCTCCGGTGGCAGGAACATGTCCTTGAGCCAGGCCGAGTACTCGGCGGGTTCGGCGTTGGTGGCCATCGTCGACGCGGTGATCGGCAGCACCCCGTCGCTGATCACCAGTACATCGATATCGCCCACCTGCAGTGCGTAGCGTGACGGCACCAGCTCGTCGAGCCCCGTCCCGGTGAGGTCTGCAATATTGTCCACGCTCATGGTGTGTCCTCCTGATCGTCGTCTCGACGAAGGTGCGGGCTGCCCTTCTACCCGCTCGAACGCACGCATTCCGCAGAGTTTTCCCGTTCAGGCATCCTGGAGGTATGAACTCGTCTCAGGAGGCCGTGCCTGACGCTCTGCTCGCGGAGTTTCACGTGTTGCGCGAGGAGTTCTCCCGATTCATGTTCGCCTACAAGTTCGGCATGGACGAGGTGAGCACCAAGGTCTCCATCCTGCAGCAGGAGTTCAAGCACCTGCAGAAGTACAATCCGATCGAGCATGTGACGAGTCGGCTCAAGACGCCGGAGAGTGTGCTCGACAAGATCGCCCGCAAACAGTGCGAGCCGCGCTTCGAGGAGATTCGGGCCAAGATCACCGACATCGCCGGTGTCCGGGTCACCTGCTCGTTCACATCCGACGTCTACCTGATCTCCGAAGCGCTCATGCGGCAGCACGATCTCACCGTGCTGCAACTGAAAGATTATGTGGCCGCGCCCAAGCCGAACGGCTATCGCAGCCTGCACCTGATCGTCGAGGTGCCGGTCTTCCTGTCCAGTGGCGTGGTGGATGTTCCGGTCGAGGTGCAGATACGCACCGTGGCGATGGACTTCTGGGCCAGTCTCGAACACAAGATCTTCTACAAGTACTCCGGGGACGTGCCGCCCCACATCGCGCGCAGCCTGCAGGAGGCGGCCACGACCGCGGCGCGACTCGATGAGGAGATGGAGAGTCTGCACCATGACGTGCACGGTGCGCTGCCGCCCGTGCCGGTCGAGATGGCCAACGGCAGCATCCCGATCCCGGACGCCGTGCTGGCCCGCTTCGCCGCGCAGCGGGTGGCATTCGCGCCACTGATCTAGCCGGCCGGCGAGAAGCGTTGCCGCGCAGGCGCCTGTTCGCGCGCTACGTCTGCGGAGCGCCCAGCGGGAACTGCGTGATGGCGCGTTCGAGCACATCGCGCAGCGTCCCGGCCGTGGGAACGTCCAGCCAGAACTGGACCGCGGTGTGGATGGCGGCGACGACGGTCGCAGCGGCCAGGCGCGGCGCGAGGTCGACGGTCGGGTCGGTGTCACTGCGAATGCCGACCTCGGCGGCGATGAGTCGTTCGATTGCGATATCGGACCTTCGCTCCTCCGCGTACAGCGAGGGTTCGGAGCGGATCAGCCGACTGCGGGCCATCCAGTCGCGATCCGGTTCGTCGGTGAACAGCGCGAGGGCGGCCTCGCGGAGGGCCTCGTGCAGCGGCTCCTCGGCGGGCCGGGCGCGAAGGGCTGCGCAGAAGACGTCGGTCCGGATCGCCGCGACGCCGACGATCGCCGCCTCCTTGCTCGGAAAGTAGTTGTTGAACGTTCTGGGTGAGACGCCGGCTGCTGCGGCGATGTCCTCGGTGCGGACCGCTGCGACGCCACGGTCGACGGCGAGCCGGAGTGCGATGGCACTCAGTCGGGCACGCATCTCGCGTTTCTTTCGTTCGCGCAACCCGAGCGTGGTTGCGCCGTCGGCGCCCATGGAATCCTCACTCATCGCGAGATGCTATCTGAGATGCATAGTCGTGCAGATACTTTGGTGATTCGCCGGATATTCGCGACAGCACCTTCGGAAGTGGGCTGGAGAGAAACAGGTTGCGTCCGGCGATGCTCAGCCGGGTTCGTGGCACCGTGATGTAGGTGAACAGATGGGCCTGCTTGCCGGTGACCAGTGGACGTTGTGCGGCCTCGTACCGGGCGAACGCTTCGTGCGCAGAGCGGTGGGCTCCGAGCTCGCCGGCGAGTCGGTAGGCGCCGGTGAGCGCCAGAAGCGCCCCCGCCCCCGACGCCGGTGACGCGCAGTAGGCGGCGTCACCGACCAACACGACGCGCCCCGTGGACCACGACGGGAGCTTGATCTGGTCAAGAGCGTCGAAGTAGAAGTCGGGCGCGCTGTCGGCGGCATCGAGCAACGCGGGCACGTGCCAGCCGAGATCGCCGAACGCGCCGCGCAGCAGGCGACGCTGCTCGTCGGTATCGCGGTAGTCGTAGTTGATCGGGTCGTCGCTGTGAAAGATGAAGTTGATCAGGCCGTGGCCGGGCTCGCCCCGGTACACGGCCGCCGACCTTCCCGGCTCGTTGTAGAACGTCGTCCAATGACGCTCGCCCACAGCGAGATCAGCACTGGCAACCGCATAGTAGTGATGCTTGAACACCCGAAACCGCGCCTCCGGGCCGAACGTCAAACGCCGGACACCCGAGTGTATTCCGTCCGCACCGACGACGATGTCGAACCGTCGCGGCGGCTGCTGGGCGAAGGTGACATTCACCCCGGTGTCGTCCTGCTCGAGCGCGGTGACGCTGTCGCCGAAGATGTACTCGACGTCGGATTCGGTTGCGTGATAAAGCAAGTGCGAAAGGTCGCCACGGGTGATCTCGATGTCCTCGGAGCCCACCAACTTCTCGATATCGGCCGCTGCGTAGCGCGCGCGTTGGCGGTCATTGCGGTCGACGAACCGCATGCCGTTGTTGGCCAGCGCGCGGGCCCTAATCGCCGGGCTGAGCCCCATGCGGTCGACGACCGCCAACGCCTCGGCCCGGATGTCCACGCCGTTGCCGCCGCGCCGGAGTTCGGTTGCCTGTTCGACGATGGTGACCTGGAAACCTGCGCGGGCAAGCCAGAACGCGGTCGCAGGTCCGGCGATGCTGGCGCCGGCGATGAGGATCTGAGTGGGTGGCACGCGACCATCCTGCCAAATTTTTGCGCACTACGCATAATTGCGCGATAAGCAATAAAACTGATGGCTGGTGCCGATACGACGTCGGAGATCTTGTCACCGAGGAGGTCAGCGAGCCGGTCTCTTCCGCAGTCGCGCGAGCAGTGATGCATATTCGTCCTCGCGGTGATAGATGCGGCACCATGCGTGGAGGCGCTCGAGTGTCCCAGGCGGAAGCGCAATCTGGCCATGCAGCGCGACGTGAAGTAGCCGGTGGATGGCGGCCGAGTGATGTGCACTCCCGAGGTTCATGAAAACCACGGCGCGCTGCTCGACGCTCAGGTGTGCGTTCAGATTGTCGGCAAGTTCCCATGCGATCTGGCGATCAGTCGTAGCAATCACGTTGTCTCACCTTCTGTCGTGCCGGTGCGCGACTACTGGACGCGCTTCTCTCGGCCGTGCCAGGCGCGTTCGCGCAGGACGTATTTCTGGGTCTTGCCGGTGGATGTCTTGGGCAGCTCACCGAATATCACGTGCTTGGGTGCTTTGAACCGCGCGATGCAGGCCCGCACGTGCTCGATGATGTCGTCGGCGGACACCTGATGGCCGGGCTTGAGGGTGACGTGGGCGGCAGGCACTTCGCCCCACTGGGGGTCCGGCACCCCGATGACCGCCACGTCGAGGACGGCGGGGTGCTCCATGATGACCTGCTCGACTTCCACCGAGGCGATGTTCTCCCCGCCGGAGATGATCACGTCTTTACTGCGGTCGCGTAATTCGATGTACCCGTCGGTGTGGCGTACGCCGAGGTCGCCGGTCCTGAACCAGCCGTCGGGTGCAGCCGCCGCGGTACCGGCCGCGTCGTGCAGGTACCCGAGCATCACGTTGTTGCCGCGCAGCGCGATCTCCCCGATGGTCTCGCCGTCGGCAATCACGTCGCCACCGTCGTCGGCGAGCACCCGAATGTCGCACGAGATCATGTTCGCGACGCCCTGTCGGGCCTTCATCCGCGCGCGCGCCGCCATGTCGAGTCCGTCCCATTCAGGGCGCCAATCACAAATGGCGGCCGGTCCGTACGTTTCGGTCAGTCCGTACAGATGCGTGACGTCGAAACCGAGTGTCGTCATCCTCCGCAGGATGGCCGGTGAGGGCGGCGCCCCGCCGGTGGCGATTCGGACCGGTGTGCCGGTGACGGTGTCCGCCTCGGCCGCGTAGGCGATCATGGAGAGCACGGTCGGGGCACCGTTGAGGTGTGTGACGCCCTGACTGCGGATCAGGCGCCAGACCTCGGCGGGGTCCACCCTGCGCAAGCACACGTGGGTGGCGGCCGCGGCGGTGACCGCCCAGGGAAAGCACCAACCGTTGCAATGGAACATCGGAAGCGTCCAGAGGTAGACCCCTGACGGGGACAGGCCGGTATGGCCGACCATTGCCAGCGCCTGGAGATAGGCACCCCGGTGGGAGTACATCACTCCCTTGGGTTTTCCTGTCGTCCCCGAGGTGTAGTTGACCGACAGCACGCTGCGTTCGTCGGTCGGAATCCGCCGTAGTGGGGCGGCCGCGGACACCATCTGCTCGTACTCGCCGTCTCGATCATCGCCGCACTGCACCACGATCGGCGGCACGCTCATCAGGGTCCGAACCTGCTCCACGACCTCTCTTCGCGCTGGCCGATCTCGCGTGCATACGGGGCCAATCGCCGTTCGACGGCGGCGCGCGCCTGGGTGCGCAGGCCGATGATCTCGTCGGGTAGCCAGACATCGTGGGTCATGCGGTCCTGGGTCCGCGGTACCGGGGGACCGATGGGCGGGGCGTCCGTGGTCGACATGGGCACTCCTTCGTGGGGTCGGCCCATCATAGCAGTCAATGTTGACTGTTTATTGGCGGAGCGGTTCGCCCAGCAGAAATGTCCGGGCGGTGGTGCGCCACAGCGCGACGTGGGGATCGGTCGCCGGATCGCGGTCGACGAAGGTGTAGGTCAGCGCGATGCCGCGCATGCTGGCGAACACCACATCGCGCATCAGGTCGAAGTGCGGATGGCTGCTGTGCACCGGCCCGAACATGGTGGCAATCACGTTCTGGATCGCACGGCCGAGGCGGCGCTCGGCCGCGGCCACTTCGTCGCGCAGCGCCGCGTCGGTACGTGCGGCCGACCACAGCTCCATTGCGGCCCAGAAGTACGGTTGCCGAAAAGTGCTCCACAGCTGGGCAATTGCATGATCGATCCGCGCCGGGCCGCCAGGGTCGGGATCGTCTGCGCGCTCAAACCAATGCTCCATCTCGGCGATACGTTCGCTGGCGAGATGATGCGCGGCGGCAACCAGCACCGCGTCCCTTGAGGGAAAGTGGTGCAGCAGTCGTCCGCGGGTGACCCCCGCACGCTCCTGGATGGCCACCGTGGTGGTGCCGTTGTAGCCGCGTTCGACGAGAATGTCGACGGCCGCATCGAGAATCAGTGTCCGACTGTCGGCGCGACGGCTCGCTTGGGATTTTCGGGCCGGTGCAGTGGCGGCTTTCATCTACGCATCGTAGCCGGCGTACCTCGCATTTACGGTCAGTGCAGACGGTTAGGTGTTCGACGTGGTGCGGATTCGGGTGGCTTCCGCCCCGCATTGTTGTCTGCTCGCATCCGGTGCGAAACATGTCCCGAGTGGGTACCCCAGCTCGTCGGCACAGGGCCGCGCGGAAACGGGAGGTCGCGATGCTGGGTTGGCTTGATCGTGTTCAGCAGCGCAGCCGTGCGGCCGGATTCGCCATCGCCGTCGTCTACAAGTACATCGACGACCAGGCCAATTACCTCGCCGCATTGATCACCTACTACGCCTTCGTCTCGCTGTTTCCGCTGTTGCTCCTGCTCACCACCGCGCTCGGGGTGGTGCTGCGCGACCGGCCGGAATGGCGCGAGCAGATCGTCGATTCCGCGCTCAGTCAGCTGCCGCTGCTGGGCAACCAGATGAGCGAGCCCAGCGCGCTCAGCGGTGGCACCACCGCCGTGGTGGTCGGCATTGTCGGCGCACTCTACGGCGGTCTCGGCGTCGGTACTGCATTGCAGAACGCGATGGACACCGTGTGGGCGGTACCCCGATACGTGCGGCCCGATCCGATCAAGGCGCGGGTGCGCAGCCTCATGCTGCTGATCGTGCTGGGATCGGCGCTCATCGCGACCACAATGATCACCGCGATCGGTAAGAACTGGTCCGACCTCGGATTCATCGGCACCGCGGGTGTCGTCGTCGCGTCGCTGTTGCTGAACACGGCGGTGTGTGTCGCCGCGTTCCGAGTGAGCACCGTGCGATCGCTGACCATTCTGCAGGTGCTGCCGGGAGCGGTGGTCGCTGCCGTGCTGTGGCAGATGTTGCAGTGGTTCGGCGCCACCTATGTATCGACCGTCGTCGCGTCGGCCAGCGTCACCAACAGCGTCTTTGCGATTGTGCTGGGCCTGCTGGCATTCCTGTACCTGGTCGGCACGTCGCTGTTGATATGCGCTCAGATCAACGCGGTGCGGGTGGATCGGCTGCACCCACGCGCGTTGCTCACCCCGTTCACCGACAACGTCGACCTGACCTCGGCGGACCGGCGCATGTACGCCGGACAGGCAGAGGCACAGCAGGCCAAGGGATTTCAACGGGTGGATGTCAGTTTCGACGCGCCCGACGGCGACGGTGTTTCCCGCGTGGGAGACGGGGGTATTGCCGGGACAAACCACGAGATGGGAGAGCGCTTGTGAGCGTCACCGGTCGGGCACGATCTGCCGCGCGTTTGGGTGTGAAGCTGCAACGCAGGATCGTCATTGCTCAGGCATTGTGGTGGCCGACGCTGATGGTGGCCGGTGCGGCCGTCGGCACCGCCGTGCTGGTCGTCGTCAAACGTCGTGAGGCGGGCCCGACCCGGCCGGATCCGGTCGCAGTGCCGGTGCGGTCTCACGACACGCCCGTCGATGCCTGACGGGCCAGTCGTCGGCTCGCCATCCGGGTTGCCAGAAACAGCACCGCGCCGGTCGCCAGCAGGATGGCACCGAACAACCAGACCCGCGCGGACTGCTGCGTCAACAGCACGACACACGACGCGACCCCCAGGACCGGCACGATCTTCCACACGCGGAAGTGGGCATGATCGACGGTATCGCGGCGCAGGACCAAGACCGCGACGTTGGTGGAGATGAACACGAACAGCAGGAGCAGCACCACCGTCTCGGCCAGGGTGGACAGGTCGCCGGTCAAGGTCAGCAGCATCGCGACGACGGTGGTGGCCAGGATCGCTACCCACGGCGTACGGCGTTGCGGAAGAACAAGACCCACCTGTCTGGGGAGCAGTCCGTGTTCGGCCATCCCGAACGCCAGTCGACTGGACATGATCATCGTGAGCAGTGCGCCGTTGGCCACCGCGACCAGGGCGATGGCGCTGAAGGCCCACGCGGGTACTCCCAGCCCGGAGGCCGACACCACCTCCAGCAACGGCCCGCTGGAACGGGACAAGTCTTGCGGGGCCAGCGCCGCGCCGCTCGCGAGACCGACCAGGACGTAGATGGCGCCCGCGGCAACCAATGACGCGAACAGCGCCATCGGGTAGATCCTGCTCGGATTGCGGATCTCCTCCACGACATTGGCCGAGGTCTCGAATCCGACGAACGAGTAGTAGGCGATGATGGCCCCACCCAGGATCGCCATCGCCGGCGCCGAGCCGGCCGGGAACTCCACCACCCGCGCGATGTCCGCGCGTCCGCGCCCGACCATCACCGCGCCCGCGATGATGACGATCAGCAGACCCGACAACTCGATGACGGTCATGACGACATTGCTGTTCATCGACTCGCGGATTCCGCGCGCATTCAGTGCCGCGACGAGCGCGAGAAAGACGATGGCCGCCGGTATGGCCGGTGCCTCGACGAGAGTGGCGAGGTAGTCGCCGGAGAACGCCAGCGACAGCCCTGCGGCGCTGGTCACCCCGGCAGCCAGCATGCTGAACCCGACCAGGAAGGACACCAGCGGTCGCCGGAACGCACGCTCGGCGAACACAGCCGCCCCGCCGGCGCGCGGGTACTTGGTGACAAGTTCGGCGTAAGAGCCCGCCGTCAGCAGTGCCAGCAGTAGCGCTACCAGCAGTGGTGCCCACAGCGCCCCGCCCACCTGCGCGGAGAGCACTCCCATCAATGCGTAGATGCCCGCTCCGAGAACATCGCCGAGGATGAAGGCAAACAACAACGGTCCGGTGATCCCGCGTTTGAGCTTGTCGACGGGCCCAGCACCGTTGGGCGCACGTCCGATCGCCTGAGATGTCATGTCTGCCCCCGATCCGGTGACCTCCACCGTGAGCACTGGTATGCCCAGCGGCGACCGGCTACACACCAGGTGCCCGGGTCGCGCCGGTGCTCGCCGGCGATTGGTTCGGTCCTGATCAAGGACGAGCGTCTGTGGGTAACCGGATTGAATGGACCAATCTCATGCGCCCATCCTCGATGCCGTGGTCAGCTATCGGTCCGACGGTCGCTACGGCTTCACCCCGCCGGGACACCGCCAGGGCCGTGGTGCCGACCGCCGAGTGCTCGACGCCCTGGGCTGCGAGCCGTTCCGCAATGATGTGCTGGCCTCCAATGGACTCGACGACCGGCGTTCGCGCAACCACTACCTCGCCGATGCCGAGGCGCTGATGGCCGACGCGGTGGGTGCCGAGTCGGCGTTCTTCTCCACCTGCGGCAGCTCACTGTCGGTGAAGGCGGCGATGATGGCGGTGGCCGGCGGCGACGGGGGACTGCTGCTGAGCCGGGACAGTCATAAATCAGTGGTCGCCGGTCTGATCTTCTCCGGGGTTCAGCCGCGGTGGATCAGCCCCCAGTGGGACGCGGCCCGGCATATCTCGCACCCGCCGTCCCCACAGCAGGTGCACCAGGCCTGGGAGGCTCATCCCGATGCCGCCGGTGCGCTGATCGTCAGTCCCAGCCCCTACGGCACTTGCGCCGACCTGCGGTCGATTGCCGATATCTGCCACGCGCGGGGAAAGCCGCTGATCGTCGACGAAGCGTGGGGCGCGCACCTGCCGTTCCACGAGGACCTGCCGACCTGGGCGATGGACGCCGGTGCCGACGTGTGCGTGGTCAGCGTGCACAAGATGGGCGCAGGGTTCGAGCAGGGGTCGGTGTTCCATGTCCAAGGCGACCTCATCGACCGGGCGCGGCTGTCGGCGTGCGCCGACCTGCTGATGACGACCAGCCCGAATGTGATGATCTACGCCGCGTTGGACGGCTGGCGCCGCCAGATGGTCGAGCACGGCCACGACCTGCTCGGCGCGGCGTTACGCACGGCGGAAACGCTGCGCGGCCGGTTGCGCGGCATTCCGGATGTGGCGGTTCTGGACAGCGAACTGCTGGGCCACGAGGCATCGGCGGATCTGGACCGTTTGCAAGTGCTGCTCGACCTGTCGGAAACCTCGAGGTCGGGCTACCAGGCCGCCGACTGGTTGCGCGCACACCATCGGATCGACGTGGGGATGAGTGATCACCGGCGCATCCTGGCGACATTGTCCTTCGCTGACGATGAGCGCACGACCGGCCGTCTGGTGGACGCCCTCACCGACTGGCGCGCGGCCGCAACAACGATGCCTGCCGCCGAGCCGGTGGATCTCCCGTCACCCGAGGAAATCCAGCTGGACACCGAAATGCTGCCGCGGGACGCGTTTTTCGGGAGGACCGAAACGGTGCCGGTCAAGGACGCGAGCGGCCGGATCAGCGCGGAGCAGATCACGCCCTACCCGCCCGGCATCCCGGCGGTGGTGCCCGGTGAGAGACTCAACGACGCCGTGCTGAGCTACCTGCGCAGCGGCGTCGACGCCGGCATGAACCTGCCCGACGCGGCAGACTCACAGCTGCAGACGATCCGCGTCGTGGCGTGAGCAGAGCGCCGGGCACCGCTCGTTCATCCGGCGGGCGGGCGCAAATGTCCTTAGGCTGAGACGGTGTCAGCGCGGACGCTTGTGGCGCCGCCGTTTTCGGCCTGTTTCGACGGCGGCAGCGGGTACCGGCATCAACGTGAGGAACAACCATGGGGGAGCGACTGTCGACCGGCTTCGAGGACGCGGGGTGGGATTTCGCACCCTGGGAGCAGGAGCCGCAATTCTCACCCGGCGAACTGAGCATCCTGCTGGATCCGCTGTTGACGGCTGCTGAAGCAGCCGAACGGATCGGTTGCGCGAAGCGGGATGTCCTGAGGCTGCGCCGCACCGCCTAGTGCTGGGCGGCTTCGCCGTCGGCCGTACCCGGGACGGTGAAGAATCGGTGTCATGAACAAGGTCGTCGTGATCACCGGAGCAGGCAGTGGTAT
>Ga0209066_10002432_pt1 | contig 22567 bp, 12 predicted proteins | sample All_14_2_FD_187198 | JGI IMG/M metagenome (GOLD analysis project Ga0209066, IMG submission 187198) | Freshwater microbial communities in response to fracking from Pennsylvania, USA - Allegheny Zone_MetaG_DW_15 (SPAdes) (version 2) ... | reverse complement strand
CTTCCGAGCACCTCCGCCCCCCGCTCCATCCCGCGCCCCTGCAAAACCACGCGCGCGCCGATATCGTTCGTCTCGATCTGGAGACGCGCGAAATTCGTGACCGGCGGCGTGAAGAAGTACACGGCGAGATCGCTCCCCGGATCGCTCTCTCTGGCCGTGAGGGTGTGATTTGTCCCTTCATACACGAACGAGTCCTCGAGCGTGATCTCCACGATATGCCCGGCTGTGAGCAGCGCGTTGGAAGCGATCACCGTTGCCAGAAACAGGTCGAGTGGTACCGTCTGCTGCCAGCCGCTGTTCGCCAGCAGGCCCGTGGGCGCGCTCTGGTGCGGATCGACGGCGTTGGTCACGCAATAAACCAAGGCGCCGGCCGGTTGCGCAAAAATCATCAGAAGACAAGCCAGCAGCACTGTCCTGACAGAAAGCAGAGGCCTCATCGCACACCTCCTTCAGCCCTCTTGGCTTCGGGCTTCTGTGGTACCGGAGGCCTATTGTGCTCCTTACCCCGCAAACGGGGCAATCTATTTCTTCTCAGGGGCCTCCAGCGCGGACCAGCCGCCGCCGAGGGCCTTGTAAACGCGGATCAGGTTCAAGGTGATGTCGCCCTCGCTCAGGACGATCGCCTCTTCAAATCCGAGCAGCGAACGCTGCGCATCGAGCACGCTGTTGAAATCGACGATCCCGTTGGTGTACTGATTCTGGGCGATCGCCACGGCGGCGCGCGCCGAAGCGGCCGCCTTTTTCAAGGACTCCTGCCTCGCATGATCGCGGCCATACGCGGCCAGCGCGTCACGCAGCTCACCCACCGCCTCCAGCACCGCCTGCTCGTACGCTGCCAAGGCCTGTTCCTGCAAGGCGTTTTGCACCTCGATGTTCGCCCGGATGGAACCCGCGCGGAACACCGGCCAGGAAAGGCTGGGGCCGAGGCCGAAGAACCGGCTACCCGATTCGAAGAACGAGCCTTCGTCCAGCGCCTCAAGGCCGACAGACCCGGTCAGCCGCAAGGTGGGATAGAGATCCGCCTGCGCCTCCCCGATGCGCGCGCTCTGCGCCGCCAGCCGCCGCTCCGCGGCCCGCACATCGGGGCGGCGGCGCAGGAGGTCGGCGGGAATCCCGGCCAGCAGACGCGGCGCGACAGAGGGTATCCGCGCCGCCCCGGCCAGCTCGCCTGCGAGCTCCCCGGGCATCACCCCCGTCAGCACGGCCAGCGCGTTGAGAGCCGACTCTTCCAGGCTCAGCAGACTCGGGATCGTCGCCCGTGTCCGCTCCAGATTGTAGCGGGCCTGCTCCACCGCCAACTCGTCGCTGATGCCCGCCTTCGAGCGGGACAGGACGATCTCCAACGTCTGCGCCTGAAGCGCGATGTTCGTTTGCGCCACGGCGAGCTGCTGTCGGACCGTCTGCAGCCTCACATACGTGAGCGCGGTCTCGGCCGACAGGCTGACCCAGGCGTCCTCCAACGTGGCGCACTCGGCCTCGAACGCCGCCTGCGCGGACTCGACCGCACGCCGCCTCCGCCCGAACAAATCAAGCTCCCAGGCGGCATCGAAACCCGCGCGGTAGTGATCCCCGTTGCCCGGCACGCCGGCATTGTCGCTGTTGCGGAAGCGCTGATACGCGCCTGCGGCATCCACCTCGGGAAGGAGCCCTGCGCGGCTGATCCCCAAGCGTGCGCGCGCCTCGCGAACCTTGGCCACCGCGCCGCGCAGCGTGCGGTTGTCCGACAGCGCGCGCGCGACAAGATTCGTCAGCGCGGGATCGCCGAAGACATTCCACCACGCCGCCGCCTCATCCGTTGAAATCACCTCGCCGCCGATCGTCTGCGGCAGAGGCGCAGACGGAGCCGCCGCTTGCGGCGCTTCGTAATCCGGACCGACCGCTTTGCATCCGGCCAGCAAGGTCAGGAACAGGACCACCAGCGACAGGCCTTTCACCGCGCCCGCCTTCCGCCCCATCCGCTGCCGCAACGCCGTCCCCTTCTCGCGCATCGTCTGGAACAGCGCGTAGAGGCCGGGCACCAGAATGATGCCGAACACGGTGGCGGCCAGCATGCCCGCCAGCGTGGTGACGCCGATCGCCCGGCGGCTGGCCGCGCCCGCGCCGGTCGCGTAAACCATCGGCAGGACTCCCAGGATAAACGTGAAGGCCGTCATGAGCACCGCGCGAAAACGCTGGCCCGCGCCTTCCGCAGCCGCCTCGACAATCGATTCGCCCTCCTCCCGCTTGGTCTTGGAAAACTCGACGATCAGGATAGCGTTCTTGCTGGCCAGCGCAATCAGCAGCACCAGCCCAAGCTGGGCGTAGATGCTGAGCGACATGCCGGCCAGCTGCAGTCCGTACAGCGCGCCGGCCACGGCCACGAAGATGGACAGCATCACCGGCAGCGGGATGGTCCAGCTCTCGTACTGCGCAACCAGGAACAGGTAGCCGAAGACCAGGGCCATCAGCATCAGCAGCACCGTCTGCCCCGACGCGCGCTGCTCCTGATAGCTCAGGCCAGACCACTCGAACGCATACCCTTTCGGCAACACCTGTTTGGCCCGTTCCGCGATGCGCGCCATGACTTGGCCGCTGCTCGCGCCGGGGATGAGCTGCGCCATGATGGACGCGCTGGGAAAGAGGTTGTAGCGCGGGTAGAGCCGCGGGCCAAACTGCGTCGACAGCGTGACCAGACTCCCCAGCGGCACCATCGCGCCGGCCTGGCTCTTGACGTACAGCTTCAGCACATCCTCCTGCGACTGCCGCCCATCCCAATCCGACTGGATGATCACCTGATTCACCTGGCTTTCGAGATTAATGTCGTTCACATAACGAGAGCCAAGGTAGTTCTGCAGCGTGGAGAACACCGACGACACCGAAACCCCCAGCAGTTCCGCCTTCAAACGGTCCACCTCCACATAGACCGACGGGGTCTTGGCGGTGAAGCTGCTGAACGCGAACAAGATGCCGGGCGTCTGGTTGATGGCGCCCAGGAGCTGTTGCAGCACGGCTTCCAGTTTGGCCGGATCGCCATCGGCCAAGGCCTGCAAGCGCAGGTCCAGCCCGCCATTCGCCCCAAGTCCGGGGATCGAGGGCGGCATGAAGAAGTTGATTTCCGCCCCGGTGATCGCCGCACACCGGCCGCGGATGTCGCTCAGAATCGCTGCCGCATGCAGCGCCGGCTCCTTACGTTCATCCCAATGTTTAAGGCCGACGATCATGAGCCCCACATTCTCTGAACGCCCGCCCATCATGCTGAACCCCGTGATTCCCAGCGCAAAATGGACACCCGCGTTCTCGCGGATCGCGGTGGAGGACGCCAGCATGAGCGCCTCCGTGCGCGCTTTGTTGGCACCTTCCGGCAGCCGCACGTCCGCAAAGATCACGCCCTGGTCCTCTTCAGGCAGAAAGGAGGTCGGCGTCTGCTTGAACCAGATCCAAGAGATGAGCATGGTGCCCAGCAGAATCAGCCCCGCCAGAACGACTCGACGAGCCAGCCAGACCGAGAGCGAGACGTAGCCGCGGCGGCTCTTGTTCAGGATGGCGTTGAACCAGCCCAACGGCCCGCGCCTGTGCATCTTGGGCACGCCCATCAGCGTGGCGCACAGCGCCGGGCTCAGGGTCAGCGCGTTGACCGTCGAGAAGCAGATCGCCACCGACATCGTGACCGCGAACTGCTGGTACACGCGCCCGGTGATGCCGGGGATGAAGCCGACCGGCACGAAGATCGCGAGCAGCACCAGCGTCGTCGCGATCACGGCGCCGGTCACCTCGCGCATCGTCTCCCGCGTGGCCGCCTTGCGCTCCATGCCGCGAGTCTCCATCAGGTATTGCACGCGTTCGACCACCACGATCGCGTCGTCCACGATCGAGCCGATAGCCAGCACCAGGGCGAACAGGGTCAGCGTGTTGATGCTGTAGCCGATCGCCTGCAACACGGCAAACGTGGCGAACAGTGAAACCGGAATCGTCACCGAAGGCACCAGCGTGGCCCGCCAATCCTGCAGGAAGAGGTAACACACCAGCACCACCAGAATGAACGTGAGCAACAGCGTGGAGACGATCTCCTTGATGCTGGACCGCACGAACTTGGTCGCGTCGTAGGAGGTTGTGCACTCGACGTCTTCCGGCAGCCGCTCGCGCAGCCGCGCCAGTTCCGCCTGGATCGCATCCATGGTCTCGATCGCGTTGCTGCCCGGCTGCTGCGCCAGCGCGATCGACACCGAATCGGCGCCGTTGAAGTTCCCGCTGAATCCGTAGTTGTTTTCGCCCAATTCGATCCGGCCCACGTCCTTCAGCCGCACCACGCCGCCCTGTGCCTCGGTGCGCACGATGATCTCTTTGAAATCTTCCGGCTCATTGAGACGCCCCTGCGCCTGCAGCGCAAACACCACCTGCGCGTTGCCCTCGCTGGGCGCAGCGCCCACCGAACCCAGCGCCGCCTGAATGTTCTGGCTGCGGATCGCCGCGATCACGTCATCCGAACTCAATCCCAGCGCGGCGAGCCGTTCCGCGTCCAGCCACACGCGCATACTGCGCTTGGGCCCGTAGACCTCCGCGCTGCCCACGCCGGGAATGCGCTTGAGCACGTTTTTGATCTGGTTGTGCGCGTAATCGGCCATGAAAAGCCGGTCGCGCGTTCCCTTCGGCGAGCGCAGAGTCAGAAACCCCAGCATGTCCGAGGACCGCGTCGTGACCGACACGCCCTGTTCCGTCACCTCCTTGGGCAACTTGGGGACCGCCTGCTGCACGCGGTTCTGAACTTTCACCATGTCCATGTCGAGGTCCGTGCCGACCTCGAAGGTCACCGTCAGCGTGTACGTGCCGGAATCGTCGCACTCTGAGGACATGTAGAGCATGTCGTCGACACCGTTGACCTCCTCCTCGAGCGGGATCGCGATCGTGTTGGCCAGCTCGAGCGCGTTGGCGCCGGGATAGCGGGCGTTCACCATCACCTGCGGCGGCGTCACCGGCGGATACTGCGTGATCGGCAGGTTGCGGACCGCCAGCGCGCCGGCCAAAGCCAGCACGATGGAGATCACGATCGCAAAGCGCGGGCGCTCGATAAAGACATCAGAAATCATGGCTGCGACACCTCTTTCCCGGCCGGCGCCACGTGCACCGGTTGTCCCGGAACCACCTTCTGGACGCCCTGTACCACCACCTGCTCGCCGGCCGTCACTCCGCTGCGGATCGCAACGCGCCCGTTTTCGGCAACGCCGGTCTCGACCCGGCGCACCTGCGCCTTCCCCTCCGGACCCACCACATACACGAAGGTGCCGTCGCGGTCCCTCACCAGCGCCTCCTGCGGCACCGCAGGCCGCTTCGGCGCGTCCGCCAGATCAACCAGCACGGTCACGTAGCCGTTGGGGACCAGAAAGCCCCGCGCGTTGCTGAAGCGCGCTCGCACCGACAGCGTGGCCGTCTCGGCGGACATCGCGTTGTCTTCGAAATCACGGACGCCCGTCAGCTCCGGCACGGTGCCGGTCGGCAGGCGGATCCGGATGCGCAGCGCGTCCTGAATCGCCGCGCCGGCAATGTCTTCGCGCACCTTGAGGTAGTCTTTGTCAGTCACGGAGAACGCCACTCGGATCGGATCCGTCTGCACCACCCTGACCAGCGTGCCGAGCGCGGGAGAGACATAATCGCCCACGTTGGCCACGGTCCGCCCGATGCGGCCGCCGATCGGCGCGATGATCCGCGTGTGCTTCAGGTCGATCTCCGCCAGAGCGAGGTTGGCCTGGGCCTGCAGCAATGCAGCCCGCCCCTGCGCCACGTCACTGCGCGCGTTGTCGAGATCCGTCTGGGTGATGGCGCGCGCGTCCGACACCTCGAGGCGCTTGAGATACCGCTCGGCGCGTTCCAGCGCGGCCTGTGCCTGCCCGATCTCAGCCTTACGCACCGCCACACGTGCCTCATACTGCTCCGGATCGATGGCGAACAGCAGATCGCCTTCCTTCACCAACGATCCTTCCTTGAAATGCACGGTTTGCACATACCCCTCGATCTGCGCCCGCAGTTCGACGTCCTGAATCGGCTCGACGCGCCCGATGTACTCGTACGGCGGGTTCAGCGCGATCAACTCGACCGGCTTGACCTGCACCGGCGTCGCGGCTCCCGACGGCGCGCCCATCATCGCGGGCGGGCCGCCCGCGCCTTTTGGAGGCAACAGGCCACGCCCCAGCCAGCCCAGCCAGAGCAGGCAAAAGCCAGTCACCAGCCATCCCAAAACCTTGGCCGCAGGATGTTCCCGCTTCGCCGCTTTCTCTTGTTCTTCGCTCATATCCAATGATCCTTCCCTACCCCTTACGAAATCACGCCTTCACGGTCGCCAGTATCGCCTGGAATCCCATTTCGATTGTCCGCGTCAACTCGGTATCCAGGCAGTGGGCGATCTCGTGCTCGATCAGCGCCAGCCACATCACGACGAGCAGAGTGGTCACGGCGGGCACGTCCGCATCCGCACGCACCACCCGCGTCCGCTTCAGTGCCTCCAAAGTGCCTTCCATGATCGCGAACGGACCGGTCGTCACCTGACGGATGCGCCGCTTGACCGGCTCGAATTTGGCAGATGGCCAGTCTAGCCGTCGCATCATCAGAAAGTACCTGCGGTTGGTCGGCGACGAAGTGATCAGCCGGGCCCGCGCCACAAAGTGAGCGGTCAGCCCTTCCAGCGTCTCAGGCTGCGGCAGGTCGCGCCCCACCTGCGCCGTGTGTCGCTGCGACATGTGGGACACCAATTCGGTCAACAGGTCGGGCTTCGTTTTGAAATGCCAGTAAACCGCGCCCTTGGTCAGCCGGATACGACGGGCCAAATCCTCAAACGTAGTCCGTTCATACCCCTTATCGGCAAACAGATCAAGCGCGGCCTTCAGTATCCGCAGACGGGTCTGCTCCGCTTCCGCCTTGGTTCTTCTCGCCATCCGATCCTCCTCAAAGAAAGCGCATAATATACATACCTACCGGTAGGTATGCAAGCGAAATCGGCGCAACCGGTCGGGCGAGGGAGGGGTACGCGAAGGGCATGCGTTTCTGATGAAAAGGGCGGGCGAGAGTCGGAAGCGCGGGCGTCCCCGCCCGCAACACCGTTCCGGTCAAGAGGACGCGCGTGCCTGACCGTTCTTCGCCAAGCCGGGGAACACTCCTTCTACACCTTGTCAGGGACCACGTAGGGAGTCCGGTACTCGCGGGTGAGCAGCGCGTTGGCCTCGGCGTCGCCGGGGAACGTCAGCGTCACAGGGTCGAAGGTGAGCGTACGCCCCAGCCGGTAGGCGATGTTGCCCAGATGGATCACCGCGCAGGAGTGGAACCCGTCCTCGATGCCCTCGTTGAAAGTCGCCGGGGCGGGCGAGCGGATCGCGTTCACAAAGTTCTCGTAGTGGTTGCCCAAGCCGGACCCGGTCTCGCCGGGCTCGCGCTTCTCGCCCATGTAGGTCCGCCACTCGTTCACATCCTTGGCCATATAGCCTTTTGAGCCGAAGAACAAATTTCCGGTCACGTTGCCGCTGCTTGTGGCACGATAGGTGTTCCCCTGAGATGCGCCCTTGAGCCACAGGCCGTCCTCGCCGTTGGCGATCCAGTGGCGCACCTCGAACTGGAGGATCTTCTTCTTGTCGCCGCCGCCCTCGGGGTTCGGGAACTCGAACAGCGCCATCATCGCGTTGGGCGTGTCCTGCGCGTCGTCGAACATGAAGTGCCCGCCCACCGCCGTGATTTTGGTGGGCAGCGTCACGCCCAGACCCCAGCGCGCGATGTCCATCTCGTGCACGCCCTGATTGCCCATGTCGCCGCAGCCGTACTCCCAGTTCCAGTGCCAGTTGTAGTGGAAGCGGTTCTTGTTGAACGGCCGCTTCCGCGCAGGGCCCAGCCACAGGTCGTAATCCACGCCCGCAGGCACGGGCTCGTCGGGGTAGCGGCCGATGGTGTCGCGCCACTTGTAGCAGAGGCCTTTGGCCATGTAGACCTCGCCCAGCCCGCCGCCGTGCAGAAACTTCGCCATGCTCTGGGCGCACGGGTTGCTGCGCTGCTCCGCGCCGTCCTGCACGAGCACCTTGTGCTTCTTGGCCGCCTCCACCAGCTTGCGCCCCTCAAATACGTTGTGGCAGCAGGGCTTCTCGACCGACACGTGCTTGCCCGCCTGAATGGCCCAGATGGCCGCCAGCGTGTGCCAGTGGTTGGGTGTCACGACCGAGACCGCGTCGATCTCCTTGTCCTCGTAGAGCTTGCGAAGGTCCGTATACGTCTTGGGAGCTTTCAGCCCCTTGTCCGTGAAGTGCTTCGCGATCACCGGCACAAACTGGCTCTCGTCCACATCGCAGAGCGCCGCGACCTCCACATTCGGCAGCTTGCCGTACGCCTGGATGTGACTCTGCCCCATGCCGTGGATGCCGATCACCGCCACGCGCACGCGGTCGTTGGCGCCAGCCCACGCCCGGTTCGTTCCCCACAGCACCGCGCTCCCCGTCGCCGCCATGAACTCACGTCTGGTCATTTCGTGCCTCCGCCTGGTTGTTTTTCCCGTCACCTTCCCCGCGGCGTCACCGTGTCAGAAAACGCCCGCGCCGCACTCCCGTGAAAACGCCGCGGTCAAACGACACCGCGCCGTTCACGACCGTCTGCCGCACGCCCGCCGCGAACCGGTGGGGCTGCGCATACGTGGCCGTGTCGCAAAAAGCCGCCTCGTCGAACACCACGATGTCCGCAAACGCGCCCGCCGCCAAGACGCCCCGGTCGCGGATCCCGAAGGTGCGGGCAGGCAGCCCCGTCATCCGGCGCACCGCCTCCTCGAGCCCGCAAAGCGCGCCGGAGCCCTCAACGCGCCCGGTCATCAGGCGCAGGTAACGCGGCATGGTGCCATAGGCGCGCGGGTGCGGGTGATCCGCGCCCAGCGGGCCCCAGGGCGCGCGCACCGAGGCGTCGCTGCCGGGCATCACCCACGCCTCGCCATAGATGCGCCGCAGGTTGGCCTCGCACATGCCGAAAAAGAAAGCGCCCGTGCGCGTGTCGTCCGCGTCGATGAACCGGCACACCGCCGCGCCCGCCGAAAGGCCCAGCTCCGCAGCGGCCTCCGCCACCGTCCTGCCGCTGAAGGCGCGCACCGTCTCGCTCCACCCTCCGCCGATCATCACCCCCGACCAGTCGCGCCCGCCGGCGTCCAGCTCCGACTCGATCCGGCCGCGCGCGGCCGGATCGCGCAGGTTGGCCAGGATCGCGTCGCGGCCTCCCGCGGAAGCCCAGTCGGGCAGCACCACGTCCAGGTCCGTTCCGGCCGCCGTGTACGGGTACCGGTCCGCCTGCACGCGGACGCCTTCGGCGCGCGCCCGGTTGAGCAGCTCCAGCACCGCGTCGACCTTGTGCCAGTTGGCCGGTCCGGACGTCTTCAGGTGCGAAACCTGCACCTGGATGCCGGCCGCGCGCGCGAGCCGCAGGACATCGCCCACCGACTCCAGCAGACAGTCGCCTTCGCTGCGCATGTGCGTGGCATAGATCCCGCCCTTGGCCGCGGCTGCGCGGGCCAACGCCACCACCTCGTCCTCGCCCGCGTATTTGCCGGGCTGATACAGCAGGCCGGTCGACAGCCCCCAGCCGCCCTCCTCCAGCGCCTGCTCCAGCCGCCGCCGCATCTCGCCCACCTCGTCCGGCGTGGCCAGCCGGGGCTCATAGCCCATGACCCCGGCGCGCAGGGTGTTGTGGCCGATGAACTGCACGGCGTTGACCGCCGGGCACACCGCCTCGAACAGCGCGCGGTAATCCGCGACCGTGGTCCACGTCGGCCCCGGACGGACGCCGCTTTGCAACTCGCCCGAAGCCAGAAAAGGATAGGTTTGCGAGGCCCAGTCCGAGGAGAGCCGGGCCTGGCCCAGACGCGGAACCGCGGAGCCGCCGCACTGGCCGTTGACTTCGGTGGTGACGCCCTGCGCGAGCTTGCTGGGCGCGTCGGGTTCGATCAGCAGATAGGCGTCCGAGTGCGCGTGCGCGTCGATGAAGCCCGGCGCAACCACGCACCCGGTCCCGTCGATCTCCCGTGCGGCCTGCGCGGCGGAGAGGTCGCCCAGCGCCGCGATGCGGTCTCCCTCGACGGCCACGTCGGCGCGCCGCTCCGGCGCGCCCGTGCCGTCCACCACGCGGCCATGACGTATGATGAGATCGAAGCTCATGTGCGGGCTAACCCTGAACGGTTTCCGGCTTTACGCTTCCGGCCTCGTCGCCCAACGTGTGCGTCCCGCTGAGCAGCGCGACAACCTGCCGCTGCACCTCGCCGAGCTGGTCGAGCCGGAGGCGCGGGTCGAGCACAACGAAGGTGTCGCCGCTCTTCTTCTGCTCGTAGACGCGCAGGATGCCGCCGCTCTCATGCGGCTTGGCATCGCGCTCGACCAGCTGCTTGCCCCGCTCCAGCATGACCGCCAGCACGTACACGACGTTGCTCATCGCAGGGTCTTCGAGCGTGATCAGGCGGCGCAGCAGGCTTTCGGCCGTCTCCTTCTTCAGATGCTCGGTCTTGGCCGCGCTGGGCACGGGCGCCTCGTACTCGCCCTCCCACACGCTGAAGGGCTCCCAGTCGCGCGCGGTGCCCGTCCAACATTCCACACAGCAGTCCAAGCGCTCGTACGTGTCCCCGTTTTCGCGCAAAACCGACACGCAGGGTTTCTTGTCCGCGAAAGGCTGCGCGCAGATGCTGCACACGTGGCCCCGCGGACGGATGTTCCATTCTTGTGCCATAAGCGTAAAGTATATCAAATAAACGGCGGGATGGGCGAGTGCCGCTTCCAATCGAACGCCAGCGGTTACTGGCCCTCCAGCAGCCCGACCACGATCATCAGCTTGCTCCAGGAACCGCCCATGCCGCTCGTGCATCCCGGGAAGAAGACCAACTCCTCACCCGCGAGCAGGGAGGTCTCCGCCGCCATGTCCAGGCCCTTGGAGGCCTTCTTGACCTCTTTCTGGAAAGCCAGCGACTCGCCCGTGCCGCCCTTCCAAGTGAATTTCAGGACGTTCAGACACATTTCGTCATCATCGCTCTTCCAGGTGCCCCACGGGCCAGATGTGACCTTGAACGCATACCGTCCGGTCTCCGGCGCGATAAAGCGGAGCAAACCGGCATCCGAGCGGACACTGCCGAGAAGGGCGTTTTGGAAATGCGGACGGAAGAGCCCCTGCCCGTTCGGCCCCGTGAAACACCCGTCGCCCTCGAACCAGACCATGTCGTTGGTCTCCCACAGCGTCTTGTCCACGCCCACCGTCGGGTCGGCCTTGCGGCACGCGCCGCTCGGAAGCCACGACAGGCGCCACAGTGCCTTGCCGTCCTCGCTGCGGTAGACCGGCTCTTTGATCCAGTGCGTGCTCGGGATCGGCAGCGGATAGACCCTCTTCGCCTTCTCGCCTTTCGCCGTCACGAACTCGCCTTTGAATTCCAGCGGCTTGGCCACCACCGGCGGCGGATACACCGCCAGATCGGGGGTGATGGACTTGCCCAGCGCATGCGCCTTGGCTGGCGCGGCCTTGAGCAGCTCAGGCAGGGCTTTGGCGAACACGTCGTCGAACAGGACGTACCCTTCCGTCTTGGGGTGGCAGCCGTCATTCGAGAAGCCCGACCAGGGTATCTCGCCGGCGATGACCTTCGACGCCGCATTGAAGCCCGTTCCCAAGGTGGGAATGCCGTAGAACGCCGCGACGCGCTCGTGCGCGCTCGCCGAAGGCGGCAGGTTGCCGTCTTTGTAGAACGGCAGATGCGTTTCGGCCAGCGTGTAGAAAATCACGATGTCCGTCTGCGGGTTCTTCATCCACGTTTTGTGGACCATCCGCTCCATCGCCGCGGTCTGGTCGCTGTTGCCGTCGTTGACGCAAAACTCGATGAATACCAGGTCCGGGCTATGGGCGAGCACGTCGCGGTCGTAACGGCGCGCGCCGAAATCGGAGCCGGTCCCCGATATCCCCGAGTTGATCACGTTGGCCTTTGCGGCCGGATAATGCTCTTTGAGCCACTCCGTCACAAAGGTCACATACCCTTTCGGCGAGCGCCCGCCCACCGTGATGGAGCCGCCGAGAAAGACCACGTTGACCGCTTTGCCCGCCTTGAGCTTGGCGGCGACATTCGGCAGCCCGTCGCGCACCGTAAACAGCGCCGCGCGCTCCAAAGCCACCTGCGGCTGCGCCATCGTCTCGGCCGCCACCGCGGTCCTTCCCCCCACCGTCGCGAACATCCCCCCCGTCACCAGCATCAAACAACAGACTGTCCGTTTCATGATTCTCCTTTCTCGATTAAAATAGACGATCGGCCCGAAGCGCAGCGAATGCCGCTGCCAGCGCGTCCAGACCTTGCGCGTCGAGCCCAAGCTCAAATGGAATCAGCGCGGGCAGTTCCCGTGTCCAAAGATAGGGGAAAACCGTATAGGTCGGCAGATACGCGACGTCGGGGGCGCCTTTGGGCCAGGCGCCGCCGACCAGCAGCGGCGTCTCGCGGTCGAACAGATAAGCCAGCGGGAGGATCGACCCCGCCGCCTCCGGTTTGAACGCGGTGGTGTTGCTCGGGACGTGCCAGCCCGCCCCGAAATTCGGCGAGCGCTCCAGCTTGCGGGCCGCACGGTCGCCGACCTTCAGCGTCAGCGTCGCATAGGCATTCGTGCCGACCGGCAGGCGCGTCCAGGCATATGGATACCCCTTGCCGATGTCCGCCCGGGTTGCGGCACCCTTCGGGAAACCGCACAGCGCCGGATCAGGCACCCCGCCGCCGACCCAGACGATCTTGCCGCCGGCCGCGCGGTATTTCACCAACTGCTCCGTCAGCACCTTCGGATCGAGGGAATAGTACGCGCCGACTTTCTGCGCGAAGACCAGCACGGCGGGCACCTGTGCGACGTGAATTCCGCTGGCCAGCACTTTCCGGACATCCACCAGAGCGGCGTTTTTTCCCTGCTTCCGCAGAGCGGTCACCGACTGCGCAGCCAGCACCCGGTCGTTGGCGCCGAACATCCCGTCGTTCATCCGCCAGGTCGGTTCAGCGAGCACGCCCAAGAACGGCTTCTCGGGACTTTGCGGCGCGGTCAACCCCTTGACAAAAGAGTCCTCTTGAAAATCCCGTGACGACACAAAGCCGGCCATCGCCGCCTGGTACCGCTTCTCTACGGACTCCGTCACGTCCGGCATGAGCCCGGCCGCCGCCAGCCGCTGCGCCGCCAAGAAATCGCGCAGCAGCCGCTCAACCGCCCACGCGCCCAGTTCGGACAGGCTCTCGGCCAACGCCTCCCGGTATTCCGGTTTTCCCGTGACGGTCCAGCCGGCCGCCGCACCGACGATCGGCTTCCCATAGGCAGAGCAGGTCCCGACACCCTGAAGCCCCGCCAGCATCACATCCAGCGCCGCCTCCTCCGCACCCTTGCCGGAATCGGCCGCCGCGACCTTGGCGATCCTCTTCTCCCAGATGGCCGTAGCCTCCGGCTCCTTCTCAACCCAGCCGAGATCCAGACAGGGCTGCATCTTGGCAAGAGACATGCCGTTGGGCAGCCAGATGTCCCAGTCTTTTTCGCCCCAGCCGTAGGTCGCCACGTGCACGATCGGGTCATGGTTGCAGGCCACCATGTCCGCCGTGGAGTGCGCCAGCACGGCGAACCACAGCAAGACGCTCTCGGGGCGATCCTCGCGCAGGGCGCGGACCAAAAGCGCAAAGGCAACCCCCCGTCCCTGGTCGGAGTGAAAATGGTAGCGGACCGCCATCTTATGGCCTGCCAGAAAGGCACGCTCCTCCGGTGTGATCCGCGCGTCCTCCGCGAGTTTCAGAAAAGAGTCCGGGTAGTGGTTGTCGGCGCAAAACGTGGCCAGCGCTTTCCCGTGGAGCCCGTCGCGCCAAGGCTCCGGCAGACGCGACGCCACGGCGCGGCCCACCGTGTCGTGGCCGCCCCCCCAGCCGAACGCCAACGCCGGCACGACCAGCGCCGTGCCCAAAAAATTAAAAACCCTCATCCGTATCTCCCGGAGGACTGCACGGCCCGCTTTTATGGTTTGTAGATCAGATTCCCGCAACCGGCCTTGACCGCATGCGTCACCGGCCACACCGCGCGCTCGGGGCCGGCATAAAGCCCCATTTTTCCCAGCGGCAAGGAGCGTATCCCCATCGCCAGAGCGGGAGACCCTTCGCGCAATGTGTAATTCCCCTTTTCAGGCGCGGTGAAAAGCGGCTCCGTGCCCGTCAGGTTGCTCTCGATTACCCAGGCGTTCGCATGTTTCTCGCGGTGGAAATAAATCCATTCCTCTGCGCCTTTCCATGCGATGTTGTTGACGATCCGCGTGCTTGTCTCCGGCGGGCGCAGCGTCCGGTTCTTGATCGCGTCGCGCAACATCGCCAACTGCGGGTAACGCTCTTTCCAGGGCGACGCGTCGACCGGTATTTTCATGAGCCGCGCGATCCGCGTGTCGTTGTTGCGGATCGTCAGGTCGAACTCCTCGGGCGCGCTCCAGTTCCGCCAGGCTCCGATCGCCGGAAAACAGTCGACGAAGACGTTGTTCGAAATCACGTTGCCGATGGCGGACAGACACACTCCCTCGGCGCACCGCACAAAGAGGTTGTCCGTCAGGGTGAGGCCGCCCGCGCCGTCATCCAGCATGATGCCACGGTTCTGCTGCGGGCAGGGCCGGTAGATGTCGTGAAGGTAGTTTCCCGTGATTTTGTTCCCGACCAGCGACCAGTCACGGCCCGCATAGATCGCACCCATTTCACCGGAAATCAGGCAGACGCTGTGGATCTCGTTGAAGGCAAAGGTGTGCTCGCGTCCGCCGAATAGAATCGCCGCATGCGGTCCGTCGTGGATCAGGTTATGGGTCACGCGGTTCCCGCACCCGCTCAACTGGATCGCCGGACTATAGGTCAGGCTCAATCGCGAGTATGCGTAAATGTGGTTGTTGTCGATCTCAATGCAGCCTTGTTTGAGGGCCAGAGCGTCTCCTCCCGCAGCAGCAATTCCGCCACATCCCAAATTGGCCATCTCGCAGCCCGCCACTCGGTGACGCGCCCCATCGTGCATATCGATCGCCTGAACCCCCATGTTGCGGATCGTGCAGCGCGTGACGCTGACAGCCTCGCCGCCCTGAATCACGAACGCGCACCCGCGGCCATTCTCGAACGTGAAGCCCTCGAACTCCACGTGGGAGACGTTCCTCATCCGAACCAAATCCCTGCAGAGCGAGACTTCGAAAGCCGCTTTCTCTTTCCCCTCAGGTGGCCAGAAGTAGATCTTCCCGCCCAGCCGGTCCACATAATACTCGCCGGGCATGTCCAATTCGCACAGCAGGTTGTAACCGAACCAGCGTCCGCCTTTGCGGAAGCCATAGACGCTTCCCGGCTCCCGTTCGGTGATACGTTTTGCGGCCGGCTCGATCCGCTCAAAAGCAATCGCATCCCCGTGCCAATCATTCCCCCAGAACCCCAAGCCACGAGGATCAACCTCGTCCAACCACGCCGAAGGCCGATCGCCCGCGTATGTGAAGACGTGTCCCTCCGCGCCGGACGGCGCTCCCTCCACACGCGCGAACCCCTCGTTCGGCCAACGCGCCAGCACCAGGGGCTCCCCCTCACAGGTCAGCCGCATGCCCGAATAACAGGGCACTTTCATGCCGGTATGCTCGAGCCCGTAATCGGACACGCCCTGCTTCACCAGACTGACCACCCGCACGTTCGCGCGGGCATTCTCCGGCAATCGCCGCAGCACATTCGTGTCCTTCACGGGTGACGCGTGCCACAACAGCACGCCGCCAGTGACCCGCACACCGGAGGCCGCCGCCACAAAGCGGACCGGCGCGCCAGCCATACCCGAGTCCTCGGCTTCCAGCGCCAGCGGCACGGCCTGCTCGTAGCGCCCCGGCTGGACGTTTACCGTCACTGGCCCCGGCTGTAGCTTTCCGGCGTTGCGCAGGCGCCGCAATTCATCGCGCGCGCCCTTCAACGTGGCCAGCGGCCCATCCGTCTTGGCCGTGTTCGGTGCCGCCGCCGTTCCGCTCCACGTGTCTCGTCCTTGCGGCGACACATGCAACGCCACGCCTGCACCCGCCGCCATGCCCACGCTCAATCCCCAGCATATTCCCGCCCAGCGCCAGCCGCATCCCCCGTGCCTCATAAATAACCGTCCCTTCGTCATCTTAAATGACTTGTTAAACTATAGCATACGGGTTTCCGCACAACACGGATTTTTTCGGCATGGGCTGCCCACGCCTTGTTTAGTGCCTTACAAACCAACAACAGCAATGAAAAACAAGTTGGTCGCATGAATTCAGGAGAATGAGCGCATTAAACGCTCACCGTTCACCGCTCACGTTTGCGGACTCGCTTGAGGGTTGAACGTCGGGCGTCAAACGTTACCCTTTATTTGGCCTTGCCGGCCGGCACAACCGCATAAGCGTGCGCGACCGGCGTGCGGCTCGCGAGCAACGCTTTCTCGTGCTGCGCCGCCTTTTCGAGCAGGCTGTTGTAGGTCGGCCACCGCTTGATGTAGTTCAGGGCCATCGCCGCGCTGTACTCCGTCTTGTCCTTGAAGCTGTCGTAGTGCGCCTGAACCGCCGCAGGATCTTCCACATTGATCTTGTAATGGCTCTGCATCCAGCGCCGCGTGTTCAGAAGACTGCGCGCCTGCACCTCCGCCTCCCTGCGCTGCTCGTTGATCTTCGCCACCGCCTGCGACTGCTTGTACTGCGGCGTCGCCTCGTTGAAGCCGAGGTTGATCCCTTTCGCCAACTCAACCGCCGAATACCTGCCCACCGAAGCGCCGTCGATCTTCAGCTCATAGCTTCCCTCCGCAAGACCGGAGACCGACAGCACTTCCCGGTTCAGGTCCGTTTCGATCGGCAGCAGGTCGAGCATCGGCTTGGCCGACGCGTCAACCGGATAAGGCAGCGCTTTCTCCAGCACCGTGAACGCCACGCCCCCGTCCTTCTTCGCGACCGCCGTCACCTCGGCGTTGACGTTCTCCGTCGCGCGGCCCGCCGCCGCGTCCACCGCCACTTTAGACACCACCGGCGACACGCCCTGCGTCTTCAGAAACAGCCACGCCATCATCAGCATGCCTTGAGCGCCCGGATGCACGCGGTCTCCGCCCACGATGGTGTACTTCGGGTCTTTCTTCTGCTGCTTCAGATTGAACGCGGTCATCGGCCCATGGAAATCGACGACCACGCCGTTGTTCTTCGCCGCCAACTCGCGCACGATCTCCGCGCAGCGCCCCAGCCCGTCATTGCAGCCCGGCTGGTTGTTGTCCTTCTCAAGCACCACGGTCTGGTCGAAAGGCGACGGCGTGATGAAGAACAGCTTCGGCTCGCCCGCCTCGGCGCGGATGCGGCCCACCAGCTTCTCCATGTTCGCCTTGTACCCGTTCAGGCTGTTCTGCTGCGACGCCTTCTTCTTCTCGTCCGGGTTCGCCACATAGCTGCCGCGGCCCACATCGTTCATTCCGAACATGATCGCCACGGAGGTCGGCTTCGGGGCGACCACGTCATCCTGAAGCCGGCCGAGCGAGCCGCCCGCCGAGTCGCCCGAACGGCCCGCGTTGACGAAGCGAAGCGTCCAGCCCGGAAACCGCGTCAGGTAATAGTCGTAAATCTTGTTCTGAAAGCTCCCGCGGTTCGTGATGCTGTCCCCGAGGAAACAGACCGTCTCGCCGTCGCGGAACATCTCGCCGCCGCAGATCGCCCCGGCCGACAGGGCCGCCGCCACAAGAACCGAATACCGTTTGCTTTTCATATGCTTTCCCTCTTTTCCTTATTTGACTAGAGCGGTTTCGTTTAACGTGTAACCGTTTCTGGTAGGGACGCCTCCCCGAGGCGTCCGCGGACGGTTCGGAGAACCGTCCCTACCTGATATCGCCCAACAGCTATACCAAACTTACTCCGCTCTAGCGCTCGTCGGCGGCCAGCGCGGCCATGATCTGCGCCGTGATCTTGACGGCAAACGTCGCATGCGCCCGCGGATTGGGGTGCAGTCCGCCCCAGTAGCCTTTGGGAGCCGCAAGGGACACCGCCACGTCCGCGCCCATGTCGAGCACCGCGACCTTCTTGTCCTTCGGGTACGCTGCCCGATAGGCCTCCACCGCCTGATACAATTCGGCCGCCTTGTATTGGCCGAACGGGATGATAATGAAAATGTGAGCACCAGGCGCGGCCTTGCGCAGGACCGGAAGGCACTGCGCCATGCTCGCGCGCACGTCGCTCGGGTTCTGCCGCCAAAGCGAATCGTTCGTGCCGTAGTTGATGGTGATCACCGACGGCTCCTGGCCCGTCTCGCCGTAGGCGCTGAGATTGCCTTTAGAATCCAGGAACGAATGGTTCGCGTCGATCTTGTTCCAGCGGCTCAGCGCCTCGAGGTACTGCCCCCCGGCGCCGTCGACCGAGTTCGTGATCACGTAATAGCCGGGCACGTCGCCGGGAGGATTGTCGCCCCGGTTGATCCAGCCGCTCCAGCCGCAGGCGCTGACGCAATACTCGAACCCTTGGGTCTGCAGCGCCTGCCCCACCAGATGGGAATAGCAGTCGAGGTCGTAGGCCCCCACCCCTTGGGTGATGCTGTCCCCCACGATCAGCGCCCACTTCGGGCGCGGGGCATCGGCAATCGGCGTGCTGCCCGCCTCCACCCGCAGCCCCGCGACGCGCACCACATTCGAGCCGCTCTGGCCTTCGATGCCCCAGCGCTGCATCTCCGCCGACGACCGCATGTACACCGTCAGCACGTGTTTTCCCGGCTTGACCGCACCCTTGAGCGGAATTTCCGCGGCGCAGGAGACCTCGCCGTCCCACAGCCCGTCCAACTGCGTGACCAGCCGGGGGCGGCCGAACTTTCCTCCGTAGGTGGACGTGTCCAGCAGCAGCGTCGGCACGACATTCGTGGTCGCCGATTCCCACGCGATGCGGAAATAAGCGAATGAGTTCCACGTCTGCCGGAATTTCGAGCCGCCGCGGCCCGCATCGCCCACCCAGTTGCCCGGCGAAAATACGAACGCCGGCGAATCGACCGGAATCGTCATGGTTGCCGACTCTTGGGCGCTCGCCACACACGCGGCGCCCGCGACGAGAACCGCACCCCAGAAATATCCCCGCTTGTTCATGTGTACCCTTTCGTTTGACGGCGCCGTACGCCGCTATTTCGTTGACGTTTTCTTTTCGGCGACCTCTTCTCCAGAGCCTCGTTGAGGCGCGCGAGAATCGCGTCCGCCATAATCGGGTCGGCCGCAGCCTTAAGGTGAATCATGTCCGGGCTGATCAGCTCCTCGATGCGAGGCTGCGTCGCGCCGTAGATGTCGGTGACCGGCACGTTCAGCTCGGCCATGACCTTCTCGGCCGCCGCGTTGAACACCTTGCAGTTGGTCAGGTAGTGCGGCGCGTTCTTGACCTTGTTGTCGCCGAGAGTGCCCGTTGAGTTCGCGAAGACCGGCTGCGCGCCGGATTCGCGGATCGTCGCCACGACCTTGCGCAGCCGCTCCGCGTAGGCCGCCTCGGCGCCCGAGCCGGGCTTGGCCTGATAGAAGTCGTGGATGCCGTTGTTGAAGTGAACGATGTCGAAGGGCCCCCGCTCCGCCAGGAACGTTTTCAGCTCGTCGCCTCTCGCAGCCATGTCCGAGCGGTAGAAGCGCGGCCCCATGCTCGCCCACGTGCCTTTCGTCATCGACGACTCGCCGATGACGTTCGCCTTCCCGCGCAGTCCTTCTTTGACGCGGTTGATGTAGTGGCCCGAGATGGAGTCGCCGATGATCAGAATGCGCGGCAACGCCGCATCTTCAACGCCAAGGTCACAGCGCGCGTTGTACCCCAAGCGGGCACCCGGCGTGACCGCATCCCCCGTGCAGGTGAGGTGCGTGTCGGTGCGGAACGGCGCGGCCGGGCATCCGTTGCCGCCCGACAGCGTGGCCCCGCGCTCCGGCGCATCCTGATACGCGTAGCGCACGCCCTCCGGCTTCTCCACCGTCGGTGCGGAGACCTCCACCGCGTCGCCCTTGATCACGGCGTCGGCCCACACCCAGCGGAACAGGGACGACGCGACCGCAAACCCCTTCAGCGGCCCGCCTCCTTTGGAAACCAGCCCGCCCTGCGTGTTGCGGAAGCGCAGAATCACCTTGTTCCCGACGGTCTCGGCACCGGACAGCTCAGGGCCGTCGGACGCGGCGCCCTCTTTTTTGTAGACCTTCGCCAGCAGGACATCCGTGATGCGGGAACAGGTCTCGCGCGGGTGCGGATCTTTCGGAAGGTCGATGCTCACCACAACGGCGGCCTTGGCGGCGACGGCCCCTTCGCGCTGAGCGTCGCGCAGTTCGGCGGCCAAGCGGCGGTCGGCGCCGGTCGCGGCCGGGCGGGCCTGCACGACGACGAACGGCAGCGCCGGATTCCCGAACGCCTGCCGCCAAGCGCCGATCATCGCAGGCAACAGCTGCCCGTACTGGACCGCGCGGCCAAGGCTTTCGCCGTCCACGCCGTGATCCCATATCACGCCGCGCGCCGTCAGGCGCGTCAGCGGCGCGACCATGGCGTTCCAAACCGATGACGGCTCTTGGCGGGCGAGCGACTCGACCGTGTCGTTGGGATGGGGCTTGGGCGGCGGGTTCAGCGGCAGTTTCTGACAGTAGTCCATCCACGCCTTGAGCCGCTCTTCATACGGACCGGTCGCCGTGCGCAGTTTCCAGGCGTCGCTGGCGTAATAGTCAAGGATCGGCTTGGCCGCCGGCATGGTGGCGAGCGCCTCGCGGCTCACCCACGTCTCAAGGGGCTGCTCCGGCCACGCCATGGCCAGCGAAACGATGCCAACCGGCACGCCCAAGCGGGCGACGAGATCGCGCCCCACATAATAGCCCTCTGCGGGAAGGTTGGGCATCGCGCTGAGGTCCGCGCAGGTCCAACCGCCTGCCACATCCGCCTGCGGCTCGCGGGCGGTCGTCTGCTTGGCGGAGAAGAGCCTCAGCTTCGGTTCCACCGACTCGGCGCGCGCAGCAGCCACGGCGGCGGCCACATCCGGCAGCAGGTTGTTGAGGCGCCGGGCCACCGGAAAGCCGCCCGCGCAAACCCAAACTTCGCCCACGAGCACATCCCGCACCTTGACCGGCGTCCCCGCTGCCGCGCCGGTCACCGCCATCTCGCGCGGCTCCGCGCTGGCGGGCAGAGGATCGAGACGCACCAGCCAGTTGCCCTGCGCATCGGCAGCCGCCGTCTTCGTCTGCCCGGCGAACTCGACGGTCACGGATTCTTGCGGCGCCGCGGTTCCCCAGACATTGACCGGACACTCGCGCTGCAACACCATGCGGTCGGCGAACACCGCCGCCGGCTTGACAGCGGACAAACCCGCGCCCGCCAAAAACAGGAGAACCGCCCACAGAGCGGCCATTGAAACCATCGGTTTATTCATCGTTTCCCTTTTTGAAGACCGTTCTCTTCTCACCCTTTCGCCATCCACGCTTCCCTTATCTCCCCGGCGGCACCGGCTTCCACGCCAGAACCTGACCGTCCGCCAGCAGACGCTGGCGCAGCTTCGCGCCATCCACATCCTGAACAGCCACGTTCTCCTGAATCGCCAAGGCGGCCGCCGTGGCCGCCGACTGCCCCAACACCATGAAGACCGGTTCCATGCGGATCGAACCGTATGCGATGTGGGAGGACGAAACGCAAACCGGAACCAGCAGGTTGGAGCACTCGCTCTTCTTGGGGACGATCGCGCGGTATCCGACCGGATACGGGTCAAACCCGCCGACCTCCACGTCGCCTTCGTTCTGGGCATGCCCCGCTTTGTCGACGTAGCGCTGGACGTTGTGCGAATCCATCCCGTATGCGGCCAAGCCGACCGGGTCGGCCGCGTGCTCCCGGCCCTGGCAATGATGCTGGGTCATCACGAGGTCGCTCACCATGCGCCGCGCCTCGCGGACGTAGAGCTGCTCCTGCCATCCCTGACCTTCCACAAACTCGTCGCGGCACATCCCCCACCGCGCGACTTCCGTCCGGATCTTCTCAGGGACCCGGGGATGGTTGGACAGCGTCCACATCAAGCCCTGCTGATACAGACGATGGCGAGCGGCGATCTTTTCGCGCCCGGCATACGAAGCCTCCGGATACTCATCGTTCTGCCCGATGAAGTCGGTGGAGAAGCCCGTGCGGTTGTTGGTGTCGGTCTTGCGGTTGGGCATCGCCGAGTTGATCCACGGCATGCCCGTCTCACCCGCCTCGAAGTTTCGCAGCAGCAGCTCGTACCACTGGGGATCGTATCCTTCGGGCTTGAAAAAGGGGATGCGGTTCTCGGGCTTGTCGGTCAAGCACATGCGGTAACAGTAGGCCTGCACGCGTTTGTCGCCCGCGCCCTCCTGACCCGGTCCGGCCGGGTCGATAAACGGCAGAAGACCGCTCGCGGGGCGGCCTTTTTCCACGTGCGGGTCGACGCCGGGCATGAGCCGGTGGTGCCGGTGCTTGACGTCCAGCGCGGCCTGCACGCCGTTGAGCGTCTCGCCGTACTGCGCATTGGCCTCGCGCCCCACCGCATAGCTGACCTTCGCCGCCGCCATCAGGTCGCCCTCGTACGTGGCGTCGATGAACTCCTTGCCCCTGAACGTGCGGCCGCTCTCCATTCTGACCGACAGGATGCGCC
>Ga0209066_10002431_pt1 | contig 22568 bp, 24 predicted proteins | sample All_14_2_FD_187198 | JGI IMG/M metagenome (GOLD analysis project Ga0209066, IMG submission 187198) | Freshwater microbial communities in response to fracking from Pennsylvania, USA - Allegheny Zone_MetaG_DW_15 (SPAdes) (version 2) ... | reverse complement strand
TCAAACGCATGCCGGACGACATGCGCACCGAACGCGAAGAAGTGCAGGACGCCGTGACGCGCTTTCGCACGCTGGAGCGCTGCGAACTGCCACTGCCACAGGGCGGCTTTGCATCCACCCGCTGCGCCCGGGTGGAACTGCAGCCCCTGACCGGCCGGCGGCACCAGCTGCGGCGGCACATGAAGCACATGGCCCACCCCATCCTGGGCGACGCGACACATGGCAAGGGGCCGCTGAACCGGGCGGTGGCCGGACTGACCGGCGTGCAGCGGCTGTGGCTGCACGCGGGCGCGCTCTCGCTGGCCCACCCGGTCAGCGGTCAGCCGCTGCACATCGAGGCCGCGGTCGGACCCGAATGGGCCGTCTGGGCGCCCTACCGGCGGCCCTGAACCGCCCCGCGCCTAGGGCTGGAGGTCGCCCGCCAGGCTGGCCAGGGTCTCGGCCGGGATCTGCACATGGGCCGGGTAGTGGGTGTGGTCGCAGCCGATTCTGACGGCGGCACCGGCACGGACCGCGGCTCGCATGGCGGGCGTGAACTCGAAACGCAGGAAATGCACCGCGCTGGTCTTCTCGGCGTTCTCGCGCGGCAGGTCTTCGTCGGCGATCGCATGCACACGGGGCTGGCCCTCGACCTCGACGAACAGCCGGTCTTCGACACCGATCAGCCGGGCCAGCTCGCGCTGGCGCTCATGCACGTCGGGGTACTCCAGCATCAGCGTCGCCTTCCAGTTGTGTCCGTCCGGCACCAGCGGCGCGTAGGCCTCGATCTCGTCCCGGATGCCGTCTTCCTCGAAGATCTTCTCGACGCGCAGCATCTCCTGGATCTGGTAGCGCATGCTCAGTTCGCTCTCGAACTGCAGCGTCATGTGATCGCCCAGGTGCACGGTGCGCTGCCGTCGGTGGGCCAGCACCTCGGCCTTGTGCAGCTTGCGCCACTTGCTGTAAGCCTCCAGGCTCATGAGGCTGTCGGGGGTGATCCGCCCGGTCAGTTGCATGGTGTCTCTCCCGTCGGTGAAGTCACTTGAGGTTCACTTGAGGCCGTAGGCCCGGGCCACGAGGCTGAGGGGGTGCTGCAGTTCGGGCGAACCCAGACCATTGACCTCGAAACCCTGCGCGATGTGGTGGCCCCCCAGCGGACAGTCCGAACTGATGAAGTCCGGCGGGCTGCCGTCCTTCATGGTGGCCATGGCCTTGAACACCGGTTTGCCGATCTTCAGGGCCTGCTGGTGCGAGCCCTTCTTCACACCGAAGGTGCCGGCGTGGCCCGAGCAGCGTTCGATGGTGTTGACCGTGGTGCCCGGAACCATCTTGAGCATTTCCTCGGTCTTGCGGCCGATGTTCTGCACCCGGCCGTGGCAGGGAATCTGGTAGCTCACCCGCCCCAGGCTGACCGGAAATTCGGTCCTGAGCAGGCCGTCGCGCTTGCGCGCCATCAGGTACTCGAAGGGGTCCCAGACGTGTTCCTTGACCAGCTGCACGTCGGCGTCGTCGGGGAACATGAGCGGGATCTCCTGCTTGAACATCAGCGCGCAGCTGGGCACGGCCGCCAGAATGGCGTAGCCGTCACGGGCGTATTTGGCCAGCACCGGGATGTTGGCCTCCTTGCTCGCCTGCACCGTCTCCAGGTCGCCGAGTTCGAGCTTGGGCATGCCGCAGCAGCGCTCCTTCTCGACCAGGGTGTAGGGAATGGCGTTGTGGTCCAGGATGCGCAGCAGGTCCAGGCCGATGCCGGGTTCGTTGTAGTTGATGTAGCAGGTGGCGAAGATGGCCACCTTGCCGGGCGTCTTTTCGCCATCGACCACCGGCGCCGCCGGTGCTTCGGGCGCGGCCGAGCGGAACCGCTTCGTGGCCAGCTCGGGCAGCCAGGCGTCCCGGTCCACCCCCATGATCTTTTCCATCGCTTTGCGGGCGAGCCGGGTCCGGTTCACCGCGTTGACCGCCTGGACCACGATGGGGATGCCGGCGAACTGGCCGTGCACGTCGGTCGAGGCCAGCAGCTTTTCGCTGGTCTTGACCTCGCCCTTCTTGAACTTGATGGCCTTGGCGCGCAGCATGGTGTGCGGAAAGTCCAGGTTCCAGTCGTGCGGCGGCGTGTAGGGGCACTTGGTCATGTAGCACAGGTCGCACAGGTAGCACTGGTCCACCACCTTCCAGTAGTCGGCCTTCTGCACGCCATCGACCTCGCCCGAGGGGCCCGCGTCGACCAGATCGAACAGGGTCGGAAACGACCCGCACAGGCTCACGCAGCGCCGGCAGCCGTGGCAGATGTCGAAGATGCGCTCCAGCTCGGCGAAGCACTTGTCCTCGTCGTGGAAGTCCGGGTTCTTCCAGTCCAGCGGATGGCGCGTCGGCGCCTGCAGGTTGCCTTCGGTGGCCATGACATGTCTCCAGGTCGTTTCGCGAGCGAGAGGAAGCTGTCCAGGGACACCGCGGACCCGGCTTGGCCGGGCCGCAGGTGCCGTCCCCCTGCCAGGGGAAAGCCGCGTCAGCGGCGCAGGGGGTCAGTCAACAAGCTCGTTCAGCGCTTTCTGATACCGGTTGGCGTGCGAGCGCTCGGCCTTGGCCAGGGTCTCGAACCAGTCGGCGATCTCGTCGAAGCCTTCCTCGCGAGCGGTCTTGGCCATGCCCGGGTACATGTCGGTGTACTCATGGGTCTCGCCGGCCACGGCAGAGGCCAGATTCTGGCGCGTGCTGCCGATCGGCAGACCGGTCGCAGGGTCGCCCGACTGTTCCAGGAATTCGAGGTGACCGTGGGCGTGGCCGGTCTCGCCTTCGGCGGTGGAGCGGAACAGCGCCGCCACGTCGTTCTGGCCTTCCACATCGGCCTTGTTCGCGAAATACAGGTAACGGCGGTTGGCCTGCGATTCGCCGGCAAAGGCGTCCTTCAGGCACTGCTCGGTTTTCGAGCCTTTCAATGCAGCCATGGGAATCTCCTGTCGTGGGTGTGGATGAAACGCCCCGCCGGCGCCCGGATCAGGGCGCGGCCTGCTGGGACCCGGTCACCTTACGCCGCCGGTGCGCTGCCGTCTAATTGGCGCCGGCTATGTGACGGATTGCCCGGGTTTATCAAGGGGACAGCATTGACAACCGTTCGCATCGGGCGCCCCACGACAAGGGAAAACCCCGATTCCTGCCGGCTGCCGCCGACCCGCCGGCAGGGGACGGACCGAGGGCCGGGGCGCCAGCGGCGCTCGAATAAAATGACCGGATTCCCCAGCTCTACCTGACGGCGCCCTGCGGGGCGCCGTCGCACTTCCTGCGTCCACCATGTCCGACACCCTGCAGCAACCCGGTCTGAACAGCCTGTCCAAATCCTTCGAGCCGGCCGCGCTCGAGGCGCACTGGGGCCCCGAGTGGGAGCGGCGTGGCTACGGCGTGGCGGGCTTTCGCGGCACCGGCGCACCGAAGGAAGGTGCGCCCTCGTTCGCGATCCAGCTGCCGCCGCCCAATGTGACCGGCACGCTGCACATGGGCCACGCGTTCAACCAGACCATCATGGACTCGCTCACGCGCTACCACCGCATGAGCGGCTTCAACACCGTGTGGGTCCCGGGCACCGATCACGCCGGCATCGCCACCCAGATCGTGGTGGAACGCCAGCTGCAGGAAAAGGGCATCAGCCGCCACGACATGGGGCCCACGCCGGCCGAAGCGCGCAAGAACTTCGTCGCCAAGGTCTGGGAGTGGAAGGAGCAGTCGGGCAACACCATCACCACGCAGATGCGCCGCATGGGCGACAGCGTGGACTGGAGCCGTGAGTACTTCACCATGGACGACAAGCTCTCGACCGTGGTGACCGACACCTTTGTCAAGCTCTACCAGCAAGGTCTGATCTACCGCGGCAAGCGCCTGGTCAACTGGGACCCGGTGCTGATGTCGGCCGTGTCCGATCTGGAGGTGGAAAGCGAAGAAGAAGACGGTTCGCTCTGGCACATCGCCTACCCGCTGGTCAATGGCAGCGGTCACCTCACCGTGGCCACCACCCGCCCCGAAACCCTGCTGGGTGACGTGGCGGTGATGGTGCACCCCGAGGACGAGCGCTACAGCGCCCTGATCGGCCAGTACGTGAAGCTGCCGCTGTGCGACCGCGAGATTCCGGTGATCGCCGACGAGTACGTGGACCGCGCCTTCGGGACCGGCGTGGTCAAGGTCACGCCCGCGCACGACGCCAACGACTACGCCGTCGGCCAGCGCCACCAGCTGCCCATCATCGGCGTGCTGCACCTCAACGCCACCATCAACGACAACGCGCCCGAGAAGTACCGCGGCCTGGACCGCTTCGTCGCGCGCAAGGCCGTGGTGGCCGACCTTGAAGCCGCCGGCCTGCTGGTGGAAGTGAAAAAGCACAAGCTGATGGTGCCGCGCTGCGCACGCACCGGCCAGGTGATCGAGCCCATGCTGACCGACCAGTGGTTCGTCGCCATGACCAGCAAGGGCAATGAACACAACACCAGCGGCACATCCATCGCCGAGAAGGCGATTGCCGCCGTGCAGTCGGGTGAGGTGACCTTCGTGCCCGAGAACTGGGTCAACACCTACAACCAGTGGATGAACAACATCCAGGACTGGTGCATCAGCCGCCAGCTCTGGTGGGGCCACCAGATCCCAGCCTGGTACGACGAGCAGGGCCAGGTGTACGTGGCGCGCAACCAGGAAGAAGCACAGGCCCAGGCGGGTGCAGGCAAGGTGCTCACGCGCGACGAAGACGTGCTGGACACCTGGTATTCCAGCGCCTTGGTGCCCTTCTCCACCATGGGCTGGCCTGAACAAGGCGACAAACCCACCGACGACTACAACCTCTACCTGCCCAGCACCGTGCTGGTGACGGGCTACGACATCATCTTCTTCTGGGTGGCCCGGATGATCATGATGACGACACATTTCACCGGCCGTGTGCCGTTCAAGCACGTCTATATTCACGGCCTGGTGCGCGACGCGCAGGGCCAGAAGATGAGCAAGAGCGAAGGCAACGTGCTCGACCCGGTGGACCTGATCGACGGCATTTCGCTCGCACCGCTCTTGGACAAGCGCACCACCGGCCTGCGCAAGCCCGAAACGGCGCCCAAGGTGCGCAAGCAGACCGAAAAAGAATTCCCCGACGGCATTCCGGCCTACGGTGCCGACGCACTGCGCTTCACCTTTGCAGCGCTCGCCTCGCTGGGGCGCAGCATCAACTTCGACAGCAAGCGCTGCGAGGGCTACCGCAACTTCTGCAACAAGCTCTGGAACGCCACCCGCTTCACGCTGATGAACTGCGAGGGCCAGGACTGCGGACTGAAAGAACACGGCGCGGCCGAATGCCTGCCGGGCGGCTACCTTGAATTCAGCCAGCCCGACCGCTGGATCGTCTCCCGTTTGCAGCATGTCGAGGCCGACGTGGCCCGTGGCTTTGCCGAATACCGGCTGGACAACGTGGCCAACACGGTCTACGACTTTGTGTGGAACGAGTTCTGCGACTGGTACCTGGAAATCGCCAAGGTGCAGATCAACACCGGCAACGCGGCGCAGCAGCGCGCCACGCGCCGCACGCTCATTCGCACGCTGGAGACCATCCTGCGCCTGGCGCACCCGGTCATTCCGTTCATCACCGAAGAACTCTGGCAAAAAGTAGCGCCGGTGGCCGGACGCGCCGGGCCGTCGGTCAGCGTGGCGGCTTACCCGGTGAGCCAGCCCGAGCGCATCGACCCGGTGGCCGAAGCCCATGTGACCCAGCTCAAAAGCCTGGTGGACGCCTGCCGCAACCTGCGCGGTGAAATGAACGTGTCACCCGCCACCCGCCTGCCGCTGTACGTGCTGGGCGACACCGCCTTCATGCAGGGCGCCGGGCCGGTGCTGCAGGCGCTGGCCAAGCTCAGCGAGGTGAAGGTGTTTGACGACGAGGCCGCCTGGGCTGCGGCAGCGCAATCGGCCCCCGTGGCGGTGGTGGGCGAGGCACGCCTGTGCCTGTTCATGGAAATTGACGTGGCGGCCGAGAAGCTGCGCCTGGGCAAAGAAGCCGCCCGCCTGGAAGGTGAAATTGCCAAGGCGGGCGCGAAGCTGGCCAACGAGGCGTTTGTGGCCAAAGCGCCACCTGCAGTGATTGACCAGGAAAAGAAGCGGGTGGCCGACTTCACCGCCACGCTGGCCAAGGTGCGCGAGCAGCTGGCCCGGCTGGGGACCTGAACGGTCCGTACGGAACGATCCGGGCACTGCTTCAGCGGGCCCGGTTTCAAGGGGATTTCAGCGTCTGAGAAGATCCAGCGAGCCCCATTGAGACGGAGACGCTGCTTGCGGTACTTCATGATCGGCACCGTCCAGGCCATCCAGTGAAGCAAAGTCGCTGTACCGGGTTTCAGAACGCGGCGCCTGCGGCGACAGGCATTCATGGATGCGGTGCGCCACATACCAACTCGCACGCAACTTGGCTTCGCGCGTGTGCGAGCCCAGGCGCGGTGTCAGGTGCAAGTTGGACAACCCATGCAACGGGGTGCCTTCGGCCGCAAAACGGGGGTTGGCGCCATCCAGAAGACAGGCGTCGATGCGTCCATCGGACAAGGCTTGGGCCAGAGACTCCGGGTCAAACAGCGAACTGCGGCTCAGCCCGACCCACAATTGTCCTGGCTTGCAGTGGTTGAGCAACCGCTCGCCGATCCAGCCTTTGAAACGTGAGGCATACACCACCTGAAGCGACACCGCGTCAGAACGGGCGAGCAGGTCTTGCACCGTGGTGGGCTCAACACCCAGTTTGTCCCAGATGGGCGCAGCTTGGTGCACCGCCGGATCGTAGCCCAGCAGCCGCACACCCAAGCCTTTGAGCATGGGCGCCAGGGTGTGCGCCACTGGCGCCAAACCCAGCAGGCCCACGGTGCTGCCCGCGAGTTCACGGCCCATGCGCACCTGCGAAATCTTGCGCCCCAGCAAAGCACTGATCATGCCGCGGCGGTACAGCATGAGCAGCCCGTAGAGCACGTACTCGGCGTTGGAACGAACGGCAGCACTGCGTGCCTGGACCACCCGCACCTGGCGGCGTGCGCAGGCCTCAAGATCGGTGTTGTCGCTGGAAACCTGCATGCGCGCAATCAACGCCAGCTTAGGCGAGAAGTCGAGAAACTCCTGCGACACGATCACGTGGGCAGGTAACACAACAGCACGCGTCTTGTACATGCTCTTGCGCAACTCGATCGAATCGTCACCAAGCTCGGGGCGGTAGCTGACTTCGTGACGCTCTTGAAGCCAGCTCAAGGCTTCGGGCACCAAAGGGTCAACCAGTAAGATTTCCATGTTGTGCGCAATCGCAATGAAGAAGCTGGTCCGGGTCAAAAACCAGCGTGCCTGTCAGCGGCGTTTCAAGAGCGTGAAATGGTCACTGCCCACGGTCTGCTGTTCCAGCAGTTCATTGCCCGTCTGTTTGGCGAAAGCCTGAAAGTCACGAACCGAACCGGTATCGGTTGAAATCACGCACAAGGTCTGGCCGCTTTGCATGTCAGCAAGCGCCTTCTTGGCCTTCAAAATAGGCAGCGGGCAGTTCAGGCCACGGGCATCGAGTTCTTTGTCGGCTTGCATGGGAGTTCCTCAGAATGGCTGATTCTAAGCGGGCAGGCACCCCACCCCACCAGCAAAGACCGGCCAGAACCCGGTTGGCATGCACAAAGCACGGTTTTGCGAAGGCTCTAAATCTGGAGTCGATCAATCGCTGGTGGACGGTGATCCCATAAACACGGGCTCAATGCCCCGACCGCGCAGCCAGTCGGCCAACGCAAGGCCGGTACCGGCGCCCCAGCAACGCACCTGCTCAGGCCGCAGGAATTTGTATTCGACCAGTTCTGGTGAGAGGCGAACCTCGCCGTACGCGACTGCGTGGTAGGTGATGAGAACTTGGTTCATGCGCTGAAAATCGTGCACACCCACCAAACTCAGCCGGCTCACCTGCAAGCTGGTTTCTTCGGCAATTTCCCGGCGAATACCGTCTTCGGGGGTCTCGCCGGCCTCCATGAAACCGGTGATGAGGCCAAACATGCGGTTTTGCCAGGCGGCATTGCGCGCCAGCAGCACCATGCCGTCCACTTCGACAATGGCCGCCAGCACCGGCGTGGGGTTGTTCCAGTGGGTAAAACCACAGGCCGCGCAGCGCAAGCGCTGGGTCAAGCCACCGTCCTCCTCTTTGTCGATGAGGGCCAGCGGCCCTGCGCAAGACGGGCAAAACCGGAACTCGGTGTTCATGCCATCAGCCTTTGTTTTTGAATGTGACCGTGGCCTGAGCAGCCAGTGGCCGTGTAGAACGCCCCATCAAGCGGGGAACACACCGGTTGACAGGTAGCGGTCGCCGCGGTCACACACGACAAAGGCGATGGTGGCGTTTTCCACCTGCTGCGCCACCTGCTGAGCCACCCAGCAAGCACCCGCCGCCGAGATACCGGCAAAGATGCCCTCTTCACGGGCCAAGCGGCGACACATGTCTTCTGCATCGGCCTGGTTCACGTAAATCAGTTCGTCCACGGCGCTGGGGTCGTAAATTTTGGGCAGGTATTCCTGTGGCCATTTGCGAATGCCCGGGATGCGGGAACCTTCACTGGGTTGGGCACCCACAATGCGAACCGCCGGGTTCTTTTCTTTCAGGAAACGCGACACGCCGGTGATGGTGCCGGTGGTACCCATGGCGCTCACGAAATGGGTGATGCGCCCAGCCGTTTGCTCCCACAGCTCGGGGCCGGTGGTCTCGTAGTGGATGCGGGGATTGTCGGCGTTGGCAAACTGGTCCAGCACCCGCCCTTTGCCTTCGGCCTGCATGCGGTCGGCCAGATCGCGGGCCGACTCCATGCCGCCGCTCTTGGGCGTGAGGATCAGTTCGGCCCCAAACGCCTTCATGGTTTGGGCCCGCTCAATGGACAAGTCCTCCGGCATGATCAGCACCATGCGGTAACCCTTGATGGCGGCCGCCATGGCCAGTGCGATGCCGGTGTTGCCCGAAGTGGCTTCAATCAGGGTGTCACCGGGCTGGATATCGCCCCGCTCCTCGGCCCGCCGGATCATGGACACCGCAGGCCGGTCTTTCACCGATCCGGCCGGGTTGTTGCCCTCCAGCTTGCCCAGAATCACGTTGCCACGGGCTACGTTTTCCGCTGAGCCAATGCGCTGCAAGGCCACAAGCGGGGTTTTTCCAATCGCGTCTTCAATGGTCGGGTAGTTCATGGTCAACACTGTGCCATAATTCAGGGCTTGCGAATTACCGCCCGGGTGGTGAAATTGGTAGACGCAGGGGACTCAAAATCCCCCGCCGCAAGGCGTGCCGGTTCGAGTCCGGCCCTGGGCACCAAATCAAGGCCGTGCAGCGACAGCTGCACGGCCTTTTTGCTGTGCGTCAGGCGTTGAAAGGGCTGTTTTGGGCGCACGCTCCAGCTCGTCTTGCAGCACACGCTGGTACACGCGAGGCAGCTCACGGCTCATGCTGTTGTTTTCAATCCCGTAGCCCAGGCTGGTCCAGGTACCCGAGAGCCGCCGCAACACCGGCTGCACCTGCCCCTGGCGCAGCTGTGCAGACAGGTTGCCCCAGCGGGGCTCAGACAACCAAGCGTACACCACCGTGTCTTGGTAGATCGGAGCAAAACTCAGTTGCATGGCGTCCAGGGGGTCGTTGGTGCGTTCGGGGTGGTGGCGTGCAGCCAGTTCCACCCAAGTACCCGCCAACAATTGGTAGCGCCCAGCGGCCGTAGAACAATTGCCTTTGTTGGGGCCGCGCCCGATGCGCTCGCAGCGGTTGGGGTGCTTGTCCAGCGTCCAGACGTAACCGCCGCCGTAGAGAACGTGGTAAGGACGCAACACATTCGACTCACTCGCGGAGATGGTGCGCATGAGCGCCCGCACATAGGGGTCGCCCCCCTGCATGACCAACACACGCGTACCCGGCATCAGCAACACTGGGCGCCACCACCACACCAACAGCAGCATCAAGGCCGCCACCCCCACAGCAACCCCCACGCGCCAGCGCATGGGGGCGCTGTAGGCAGCGGTCTCGGAGCTTGAGGAGCGGGGAGTAAACATGTGGCCCTGCGGTGGAACAGGCCAAAAGAGCCTGAGAGAATACCCATTGTCCAACACCCTGCCGCTGCGCACCGTCACCATGCTGCTGCCCTCTCTTGCCATCCTCGTCGGCCTTGCCTTGCTGGTCTGGAGTGCCGACCGTTTTGTCGAAGGCGCTTCGTCCACCGCGAGCCACTATTCGGTGCCACCCTTGCTGGTGGGCATGCTGATTGTGGGTTTTGGCACCTCGGCGCCCGAGATGGTGGTGTCCACCCTGGCGGCCAGTCAAGGCAACCCGGGGCTGGCGCTGGGCAACGCCTGGGGCTCCAACATCGTCAACATCGCGCTGATTCTGGGGGTGACGGCCCTGATCTCGCCCATCATCGTGCACTCGATGATTTTGCGCAAAGAACTGCCCATCCTGGCTGCCGTCACGGCGTTGTCGGCCTACCTGGTGTGGGACGGCCAGATCACCCGGCTGGACGCCTGGGTGCTGCTGGCGGTGTTTGGCGTGCTGGTGACCTGGTCCATCGTGGAAGGTATGCGCGGCGGCGGCGATGCGCTGGCCGTTGAAACGGCTACCGAGCTGAAAGCGCATGCGATGCCGCTGAATCGTTCGCTGGTGTGGCTGGTGGTGGGCCTGCTGGTGTTGGTGGCCAGTTCGCGCCTGCTGGTTTGGGGCGCCGTGAGCATTGCGCAGTCGCTGGGTGTCAGCGACCTGATCATTGGCCTGACGGTGGTGGCCGTGGGCACCTCCCTGCCCGAACTGGCGTCGTGTGTGGCCGCTGCGCGCAAGGGCGAGCACGACATCGCGCTGGGCAACGTGTTGGGCTCAAATCTGTTCAACACGCTGGCGGTGGTGGGTATTGCGGGTGCGATTGCCCCCATCAACATAGAGGCCGCCTCAATCACCCGCGATCTGCCTGTGATGGCGGGTTTGACACTGGTGCTGTTCGTGATGGGCTGGGGCTTTCGCGGACGCCAGGGCCGCATCAACCGCTGGGAAGCCGGTGCGCTGCTGGCGGCCTACCTGGCCTACACCGGCTGGCTGCTGAGCACCATCGCGCCAGCCGCCTGACCCGGCGCACCGCTCAACCGGGCTGAGCCAACCCCTCGGCCACGGTGGGGTACTGCAGGCGAAGGCGCAATTCGGTTTTCATGCGCTCGTTGTGCAGACGACGCGACTCGCTCATGAAGCTCAGCAGCATCAGCGGCAGCTGGTCGCCCGCCGCATCGCGCCCAATACGGGGCGGGCGAGGCAGGCCATAGAGGTCGGCGGCCAGGTCGAAATAGTCGCCCATTTTCAGTTGGGTGTCGTCCACCACGTTCACATTGCGCTGCGGCCGCCCGCGCCACAGCGCCAGCACACAAGCGCGGGCCAGATCGTGTGCGTGAATGTGGTTGGTGTACACGTCATCACTTTCGCGCAGCACGGGCGTGCCTCGCAACAGGCGCTCGCGTGGGGTGCCGCCGGCCCGGTCGGGCGCGTAAATGCCCGGAATGCGCAGCACGCTGGTGCGCACACCGGTGGCGCGGCCCAGCCAGTGCACCGCGGTTTCGGCGTCAACCCGGCGCCAGGCGCGCGGCGTGCGCGGCTGGGCAGGCGTGGCTTCGCTGACCCAGCGGCCCTGCCAGTCGCCATAGACCCCGCTGGTAGACCCATACACCAACGCTGCGGGCACCGAGCGCTGCGCCAGCACACGCACCAGGGCGCGGGTGCGCGGGTCCAGCCGCCAGTCGGTCTGTTCGCCCGAGGGCGGCGGCGCCAGATGCAGCACCCGGGTGGCCAGGCCAGCCAGTCGCTGCAGACTGTGCGCGTCGTCCAGGTTGCCCAGCAGCGGTGTGATGCCCTGCGCGCGCAGGCTGGCACAACGTTCGGGCGACGAGGTCAGGGCCAGAATGCGGGCGCGCGCACCACCGCCGAGCACGCGGGCAGCGCGCTGGCCGACATCGCCACAGCCAATGATCAGGACCCGCTCACGCCGAAAGCGTGCGGGCAAAGCGCCAAGTAGGCTCATGCGAATTCCGAATTTGCGACAATGGAAAATTACCGGTGCGGCTGCGGCACACCGAAGGCACCTCAACACCCAGACTGTATGACATTCACCATCACCGTTCAGCCCAGCGGACGCACCTTTGAATCTCAACCCAACGAAGCCATTTTGGCCGCAGGCATTCGCCAGGGCATTGGCCTGCCTTACGGCTGCAAAGACGGCGCCTGCGGCTCGTGCAAATGCAAGCTGTTGTCGGGCAGCGTGAACCATGGCGCGCACCAGGCAAAAGCGCTCAGCGCCGACGAAGAGGCCGCTGGCTACGTGCTGACTTGCTGCGGTGTGGCGCAAAGCGATGTGGTGCTCGAATCGCGCCAAGTGACCGAAGCCGGTGCGTTTCCCATCAAAAAAATGCCGGTGCGCGTGAGCGCACTCGAACGCGCTTCGCACGACGTGATCGTGCTGCGCCTGCAGCTCCCGGCCAGCGACGCCTTTCAGTACCACGCAGGCCAGTACGTGGAATTTTTGCTGCGCGACGGCGACCGGCGCAGCTATTCCATGGCCAATGCCCCGCACACGCAGGCGGTCCAGCCGTCCGTGGAACTGCATTTGCGGCACATGCCCGGTGGCAAGTTCACCGACCACGTGTTTGGTGCCCTGAAGGAAAAGGACATCTTGCGCATTGAAGGGCCCTATGGCAGCTTCTACCTGCGCGAAGACAGCCCAAAGCCCTTGATTTTTCTGGCCTCGGGCACGGGCTTTGCACCCATCAAGGCGATCATCGAACACATGCAGTTCAAGGGCATTAACCGCCCCACCACGCTGTACTGGGGCGGCCGCCGCCCTGCCGATCTGTACCAGAGCGCCTGGATCGAAGCCCAGCTGGCCAGCATGCCCCACCTGCGTTATGTGCCGGTGGTGTCAGACGCACAGCCCGAAGACCAGTGGACCGGACGCACGGGCTTTGTGCACCGGGCCGTGCTGCAAGACTTCCCCAATCTCTCAGGCCATCAGGTGTATGCCTGCGGTGCACCCATCGTGGTGGAGTCGGCCCGTACCGACTTCAGCGCGCAAGCGGGCTTGCTACCCGAAGAATTTTTTGCCGACTCGTTCACCAGTGCGGCCGACAAAGTTTGACCCACTTGACCTCAGCGGACGGCATCGCTGTCGAGAACGGATCAGCAACCGCCCGCCGCGCTCTTTTTTGTTTCGTTACATACCGGAGACCTGAACATGCTGCACCGCCGCCACCTCATCACGTCCATCGCCTTGAGCGCGTCTGCGTTGGCACTGCCTGCGGTGAGTCTGGCGCAGCCCGCGGCCACCACACGCATCGTGGTGCCCTTCGCGGCGGGTGGCCCGATTGACGTGACGGCACGCATTCTGGCCGAAGCGGTCAAGGGAACGCTCGGCACCGTGATCATTGACAACCGCCCCGGTGCGGGCGGCAACATTGGCGTGAGCGCCGCAGCCAAGGCCGCGCCCGACGGCTTGACGCTGGGTATTGCCACCACCGCATCGCACGGCATCAACCCGTGGCTGTTCAGCAAACTGCCCTACGACCCAGCCAAAGATTTCTCGGCGGTCACGCAAATGCTGCGGGTGCCCAACGTGCTGGTGATGAATGCCGACGCGGCACAACGGCTGAACATCAACAGCCTGACCGACCTGATTGCCTACGCCAAGGCCAACCCTGGAAAGCTCAACTACGGCTCGGGTGGCAATGGCAGCGCGGGCCACCTCGCGGGTGAAATGTTCAAGAACCAGGCGAGAATTTTTGCGCTGCACATTCCGTACAACGGCGGCAACCCAGCACAGCTGGGTCTGCTGTCGGGTCAGGTCGATTTCAACTTTGACAACCTGGCCACCGCTGCACCCAACATCCGATCGGGCAAGCTGAAGCCATTGGCGGTCACCACTGCGCAGCGCGTTGCGGCCATGCCCGAAGTGCCACCCGTTGCAGACACCCTGCCCGGTTTTGAAATTGACACCTGGTGGGGCCTGGTGGTACCAGCCGGCACGCCGGCCGACACCGTGCGCAAGCTCAATGCGGCTTTCACCGAGGCCTTGCGCTCAGCCGAGGTAAAGAGCCGCTTCGCTGCCCTGATGGCCGAACCTGCACCGAGCACACCGGAGCAGTTTGAAGCGTTCATGGCGCGTGAACGCAGCAAGTACGAACGGATGGTCAAAATCAGCGGTGCGAAGGTCGACTGACGCGCTGACCAAAAACCCCAAACGACAACAGCACCTCCAGGGTGCCGTTGTCGTTTAAAGCTGGGCTTTTGTTTCGGCCGTACGTTACTCGTTCAGCAGGCGCTTCACGTCATCGGCCAACGCCTGCGCACCGCTGCCGTAGCGGTGGTACAGGCGCACACGGCCTTTGGCATCGTACACGTAGCTGCCCGCCGAGTGGTCCATGGTGTAGCTGGTGGGGGTGCTGCCAGGCACTTTTTTGTAGTAGATGCGGTAGCTCTTGGCCAGCGCGGGCAAGGCATCGGGGGCCGCGTACAGGGCCAGAAAACTCGGGTCAAAGTTGGCCATGTACTCCTTCATGATCTCGGGCGTGTCGCGCTCGGGATCGATGCTGACGAACAGGCCCTGCAACCGCTCGCCGTCAGCACCCAGCAAACGCCGGGCCTCGGCCAGCTCGCCCAGCGACGTGGGGCACACGTCGGGGCACTGGGTGAAGCCAAAAAAAATCACCACCGCCTTGCCCTGAAAGTCGGCCAGCGTGCGTGGTTGCCCGTTGTGGTCGGTCAACGAGAACCCGGTGGCGTAGTCGGCACCGGTGATGTCGATGCCCGTGAACGCCGGTTTGTTTTCACCGCAGGCGGCCAGAGCCAAGGCCGAGGCACCCAAAACCAGGGCGTGGCGGCGATTCAGGTAAGTCGAGGGCATGACGTGTATTTCGGGCGGAGATGAAAAACCTCGCTGCGGGCCGCAAGCCTGGTCAGGGTTATTCCCTGTGGTGGCTCGCCCTGTCACCGGGGTGGTCATAGATAATGATCGACCAGCAGTGCCGCGAACAGCAGCGACAAATGGATCAGGGAGAAGCGGAAGGTTTTGCGCGCCAGCGCATCGGAGTAGTCGCGCCACAGCACGTAGGCGTAACCGGTGAAGCCTATGCTCAAGGCCACCGCTACGGCAAGGTAGAACCAGCCGCTCATGCGCATCACAAAGGGCATGAGGCAAGCGGCAAACAGCACCAAAGTGTAGAGAAAAATCTGCAAGCGGGTGAATTCAGAGCCGTGCGTGACCGGCAGCATGGGCAGGCCGGACTTGCGATAGTCTTCCACCCGGTACAGCGCCAGTGCCCAGAAGTGCGGCGGCGTCCAAAGAAAAATGATCAGGAAAAGAATCAGCGCTTCCGGCGACACGACACCGGTCATGGCCGCCCAGCCCAGCACAGGCGGCATGGCACCAGAGGCCCCGCCAATGACGATGTTTTGCGGTGTCAAGGGCTTCAGAATCACGGTGTAGATCACCGCGTAACCCACAAAGGTGGCAAAGGTCAGCCACATCGTGAGCGGGTTGACCCAGAAGTAAAGAATGCCCGATCCCAGCGCACACAGCCCGGCTGAAAACGTGAGCGTCTTGAGGTTGGACAGCTCGCCTTTGGCGGTGGGGCGCCAGGCGGTGCGCTTCATCTTGGCGTCAATTTGCTGTTCGACCACACAGTTGAAAGCAGCGGCCGCCCCCGCCACCAGCCAGATGCCCAGCGATGCGATGGCAGCCAGCCGCACCTGCGCCCAGGTGGGCAAGCCCGGAACGGCCAGCACCATACCGATCAGCGCACAAAACACGATGAGCTGGATCACGCGCGGCTTGGTGAGCGCATAGAACTGCCGCCAGGCAGATGGCAAGGCAACGGCAGTGGGGTTGGAAGACGCGGTGCTCATCAGATCGGTCGAGAGGTGGTGAATGCAGTGGCATCCACAGGTTCATGGGCGGTGCGGGTACTGAAAATGGCGCTGGTCATGACCACCACGAGCGCGGCCGCGCCTCCCGTGTGCCCTACGGCGGCCAGCAACGGCCAGTCGAGCACCACATTGGTCAAACCGCTGGCAAACTGCCACAGGGCCAAGCCGACCAGCCAGCGTGCGGTGGGCCGCAGGGCGGCCACCGACCACAAGCGCCAGACCAGCCAGAACAAGGCGGTAAACACCACCCAAGCACTGAGCCGGTGCACATAATGGATGGCGGTCAGGGCCGGGAAGACAATGGCTTCACCGGCCCGGTTTTGGCCCAGCTCGCGCCACAACGAGAACCCGTGCTGAAAGTCCATGTCCGGCCACCAACTGCCCTGGCACATAGGGAAGTCGCTGCAGGCGAGCACTGCATAGTTGGTGCTCACCCATCCACCGAGTGCAATCTGAATCCACAACAAACCGTACACCAGACCCAGAGCGAGCCGGGTGTTGGCGTGCAAGGGTATGGGTGGTGGACCGCCTGGGGCGGCCAGTGCGTAGCCCGTGGCCTGCGCGCGCAGCAGCGCCAGCAGCGCCATGCCACCCAGCAAATGCAGGGTGACAATGGCGGGAAACAGTTTCATGGTCACCGTGAGTGCACCGAAAGCGCCTTGCAGGCACACCCAGATCAGCGTGACCAACGGCCAGACATACGACACCGAGAGTTTGCGGCGCTCGACCCAGCTGACGCTGGCCAACACCAGAATCAACACCCCCACCGCCGTGGCCAGGTAGCGGTGGATCATCTCGATCCAGGCCTTGGAAAACGTCACCGGTCCCGTGGGCATGGCTTCCTGTGCAGCAGCAATGGCGCTGCTGGCGCCAACCGGACTGGCACTGCCATAGCAGCCAGGCCAGTCAGGGCATCCCAAGCCGGAGTCGGTGAGCCGGGTGAAAGCTCCAAACAACACGAGGTCGAAAGTCAGAAACAACGTCACCAGGGTCAGCATGCGCAGGCGCTGAGCCGGCGGCGCGTGGCGGTTGCGCACCCACACCCAGGCCAGCGGGCCCAGGGCCATCACCACCCCCAGCAACATCAGCCGCGCGATGGGCGCGAAATCGTACAAGGCTTGTGTTTCCATGTCAGTGGCGCCCGGCCGCACGGGGGCACTGACGCACCTCCTTGGTGGGCAGCGAAAGAAGTGAGCGAGTGGCTTGTTTCATCCTAGGAACCTGCGCAGCGCTGTGCGCGTGGAGTGCTGGTGACCCCATCACCGGCCTGCCTTGTCCCAGAACGCCGAGGCACGCAACAACCGGTCGAGGTCGCGCTTGGCCTGTTTGGCATCCAGATTGGCCGGGAAGCGCATCATCCAGTTCCCAAGCGGGTCCACCACATAGAGGTGGTCCTCCAGCCGTTGCCCGGGTGCAGGCTCCAGCCAGGTGGCCAGCTGCGCGGCATCGACCTGCAGCACGACCGCAGGCGCGGTGGCCTGCTGCAGCGCTTCGGTCAACGGCGCCACGCCTGTACGCAACCACACCCAGTCAAGCCGGTCCTTTTCTTTGCCCAGGGTTTCTCGCAACTGACGCTGCAAGTACAAGTGTTCCTGGCATGCAGCGTCGCATGCGCTGTCGGCCACGCTGATGAGCAACCACTGGTCTTTGAGCTGCGCAAGCGGCACGGATTGACCTTGTGCATCGATGCCCGTGAAAGCCGGCAACGGGCGCTGGGGATTGACCAATTCACCATAATTGCGCCGTCCCTCTGGGCGCACCACGTAATACATGAAGTAGGAAGCCACCACGGGGGCCGCACTGACCAGCAGCAAAGCGAGCATTTTCCAGCGCCCGGCGCGGGTGCTGGCTGCGGAACGCGCACTGCTCTGATCCAGCTGGGGCAGGCTGTGCACGGTCATCGTCAAGGGTTCATCGGGCGTCTGGGCCATGGAGGGTGCGCTTTCGGCGGGGAGAGATGAATTGGAACCAGACATACAAAATGCCTGCGAGGGCACACAAACCAAACCACTGAAACGCATAACCGTGGTGTTTGTGCACGCCTTCGGTGATGCGGGGCCAGTTGCGCTGCAGTCCATCGGTTGGATCGCCGGTTTGCAGAACGGAAAAATCCAGCAGGGCAAGCCCCGTTTCCTGCGACAACTCAGCGACGTCGATATTTTGCCGGATCGGCCCGGCACCTGCCGCGCCGAGTTCAAAAAGCTTGCCTGGCGCTGGGGCCAAGCGTCCTTCGACGTAAACCAAACCTTCAGGGGTTTCAACCGCCGGCACACGGCTGCGGTCGGTGAAGTCGCGTGGCACCCAGCCACGCTGGATCAAGATGACCCGATCACTCCCCGATAGCCGCAGCGGCGTGACCAAAAAGAAACCCACCCGACCGTCCATCTGGCGGTTATCCAAGAAGACGTTGGCCTCTGCAACCCAGTGGCCTTGGAGCTGTACCGCGCGGTGCAGACCGGCTTTCGGGTCCCCCGCTTCCAGCAGGTCGCGCTCGGTCCAGGGAGGCAATTCACTGCGCTGATTCACCTGGCTCTGCAGCGCCTGCTTTTGCGATGCCCGCCCCAGCTGCCACACACCCAACGATGCGGTCATGGCCATGGTGAGTGCGGTGGCCAGGGTGACCACCCAGAAACGACCGGATCGGGAACTCATGCCCTTGCTCCCATGCCCGTCAGAAAGAACCCGATAATCTGACGCATGAAATACCTTGTCATTGCCGCGTTCATCGCCATTCTCGGCAGCCTTGGCGCTGCATTGCTTTTCATGATGCGTGGAGGCACAGCAAACCCGGCAGACAGCGAGGCATCGCCTCGCAAGAACCACATGGCGCGGGCACTGGCGTTTCGGGTTGGGTTTTCCATCCTGCTCTTTGTGGTGGTGTTGGTCAGTTATTGGATGGGCTGGATCCAACCCACGGGCGTGCCCATGCAGCCCTGACGTGGTATCCAGACTCTTTCAAAGAAAAAAGCGCCGACAGGCGCTTTTTTCTTTGCCTGAGCGGGATACGGCCATCCCGCCAGCGGTTTACATCCAATACACAAGGATGTACAAACCCAGCCAGACCACGTCCACAAAATGCCAGTACCAAGCAGCGCCCTCAAAGCCAAAGTGGCTCTTGGCGGTGAAATGACCCTTTTGCAGACGCAGCGTGATAAACAGCAACATCAGCATGCCCACGAACACGTGGAAACCATGAAAACCCGTCAACATGTAGAAGGTGGAACCGAAGATACCCGACGACATCTTGAGGTTCAGGTCGGCATAGGCGTGCGCGTATTCGTAACCTTGCACAAACAGGAAAATGACGCCCAAGATCACCGTCATCCACATGAACGCTATCGTCTTGCCTCGGTTACCGGCCTGCAGGGCGTGGTGAGCAATGGTCAAAGTGACACCAGAGGTCAACAGCAACGCGGTGTTGATGGTAGGCAACCAGAAAGGGCCCATGGTCTGGAAGGGCTCAACGATGCCGGCAGGCGATGCGGTCACTCCGGCCTGCATGCTGGGCCAGATCGACGTGAAGTCGGGCCAGATCAGGGCGTTTTCAATGTTGCCCAGCGCGGGAACCGAGTGCACACGTGCCCACCACAGAGCAGTGAAGAACGCGCCAAAAAACATCACCTCGGAGAAGATGAACCAGCTCATGCTCCAGCGGTATGACAGGTCAATCTTGTGACCATACAGCCCACCTTCGCTCTCGTTGACGGCATCGCGGAACCACTGGAACAAGACGATCAGCCAGAAGGCCATTCCAAACGCCAGCGAGTACATACCCCAATCGGCGCCGTTGATCCATTGGCCTGCGCCCAGGATCACGAAAAACAGACCAATGGCGGCCATCACCGGGTGACGCGATGGCCCGGGTACGTAGTAATAAGGCGTCGTGCCGTGTGTTGCTGCTGACATGCTCACTCCTAATTGCTTTCGCTTGTATGAATATCGGAAAAATGAAAATCGTGATGCTGTTGATACCGTTCGCTCAGGCCACAACCCAATTGACGAGCAGGATCAAGGCGAGAACAAACAGCAAGGCCATGAGCACACCCACCACCATGATGTGGATCGGGTTGAGCTTGGCAACATCATTTTGGTAATCGGCATTGCGGCGAACACCCAGAAAGCCCCAAAGCACAGCCTTAACCGTGCCAACCAAGGAACCTTTGCGTTGGTGCAGGGGATCGGTCATACCGGATCAGCTCCTTTGGGCAACACCACAGCAGGTGCCTGAACCGCAACATCCTGTGGCGCCTGCGGCACTTTGCCACCCACCTCAAAGAAGGTATACGAAAGTGTGATGGTGGTCACATCTTTGGGCAGGCGCGGATCGATGATGAACGCCACCGGCCACTCTTTCTTCTCGCCAGCCGCCAAGGTGTACTGCGTGAAGCAGAAGCACTCCAGCTTGTTGAAATGGGCCGCCGACTGCTTGGGCGCGTAACTTGGAATGGCTTGGGCAGCCATGGTCCGGTTCTGGATGTTCTGGAACTCGTACACCACGGTACTCAGTTCACCCGGATGAACCTCCATGGAGCGCACCGCAGGTTTGAAATGCCAAGGGCCCCGGGTGTTCACATCGAATTCCACGGTGATGGTTCGCGAGCGGTCCACCTGGGTGTTGGCTGGCAATTTGGGGCGTGCACCGGGCACTTCACGCTCGGACAAAGCGAGTATGTTGATACCGGTCATTTCGCAGATGGCGTTGTAGATCGGCACCAGCGCATAGCCGAAGCCGAACATGCCCAGCGTGATCACGCAGAGCTTGCCCACCATCTTGAAGTTTTCGCGACGCAGTCCCATGGGTGCCACTTTTGAGTTTACGTGTCGGGGCGGCCGTTCAACCGCCGAACAACACCAGCTTGCCCACGAAGCCCAGGAAAAAAACCAGCGCCACAGAACCCAGGATCAGGCCCAGGCGCAGGTTGTTCTTTTTTTGGTCACGCGTCATGTTTTGAACCGATGCAGACAAGATCAGCCAATCACTTTGGTGGCGGTGGCATCCAGCTTGGGTGGGTTTTCAAAGGTGTGGAAGGGAGCCGGCGAAGGCACTTCCCACTCCAGTCCCTCGGCACCTTCCCAAGGCTTCTGCGGGGCTTTCTCACCCTTGCCACGCATGGCGGGGATGATCACAGCGACAAAGAAATAGACCTGGGCAATACCGAAGGCAAAACCACCCACCGAAGCGATGGCGTTGAAGTCGGCGAACTGCATCGGGTAGTCGGCGTAGCGGCGTGGCATGCCGGCCAGACCCAGGAAGTGCATCGGGAAGAAGGTGACGTTGAACGAAATCATCGACCACCAGAAGTGGATCTTGCCGCGTGTTTCGCTGTACATCACACCGGTCCATTTGGGCAGCCAGTAGTAGATGCCGGCAAACATGGCAAACAGCGAGCCTGCCACCAGCACATAGTGGAAGTGAGCCACCACGTAGTAGGTATCCTGCATCTGGATGTCGATCGGAGCGACCGACAGGATCAGGCCAGTGAAGCCACCGATGGTGAATACGAAGATGAAGCCAACGGCCCACATCATGGGCGTCTCGAAGGTCATCGAACCCTTCCACATGGTCGCGATCCAGTTGAAGATCTTCACGCCTGTGGGCACGGCGATCAGCATGGTGCTGTACATGAAGAACAGCTGGCCGGTCACCGGCATGCCGGTGGTGAACATGTGGTGAGCCCACACGACGAAAGACAGAATAGCGATGGAGCCGGTGGCATAAACCATGGAGGCGTAGCCGAACAGCTTCTTGCGCGCGAAGGCGGGCACGACCTGGCTGATGATGCCGAAGGCCGGCAAGATCATGATGTAGACCTCGGGGTGACCGAAGAACCAGAAGATGTGCTGGTACATCACCGGGTCGCCGCCGCCGGCGGGGTTGAAGAAGCTGGTGCCGAAGTGGCGGTCGGTCAACGTCATGGTGATGGCGCCGGCCAGCACGGGCATCACAGCGATCAGCAGGTAGGCGGTGATCAGCCAGGTCCAGCAGAACATGGGCATCTTCATCAGCGTCATCCCGGGCGCGCGCATGTTCAAGATGGTGACGATGATGTTGATCGAGCCCATGATCGACGAAGCACCCAGGATGTGCATGGCGAAAATGCCGGCGTCCATGGAGGGGCCCATCTGCAGCGTCAGCGGTGCGTACAGCGTCCAGCCGGCAGCGGGTGCGCCACCAGGCATGAAGAACGAGGCCACCAGCATGAGCGCAGCAGGAATCATCAACCAGAAGCTGAAGTTATTCATGCGGGCAAAGGCCATGTCGGATGCGCCGATCTGCAGCGGAATCATCCAGTTCGCAAAGCCCACGAAGGCCGGCATGATGGCGCCGAACACCATGATGAGTCCGTGCATGGTGGTGAGCTGGTTGAACAGCCCGGGGTTGACCAGCTGAAGGCCGGGCTGGAACAGCTCGGCGCGGATCAGCAAGGCCAGCACGCCACCCACCATGAGCATGGTGAAGGCAAACAGCAGATACAGCGTACCGATGTCTTTGTGGTTGGTGGCGTAGACCCAACGGCGCCAGCCCGCGGGGGCGTGGTGGTCGTGGTCGTGTCCATGTGCGTCGTGGTGGTCAAGAACTGCACTCATGATCGATTCCTTTGATGCTCAATATTTATCTGCAAACAGATCACTTGCGAGCGGCCACCACGTCGGCGGGCTG
>Ga0209066_10002430_pt1 | contig 22569 bp, 11 predicted proteins | sample All_14_2_FD_187198 | JGI IMG/M metagenome (GOLD analysis project Ga0209066, IMG submission 187198) | Freshwater microbial communities in response to fracking from Pennsylvania, USA - Allegheny Zone_MetaG_DW_15 (SPAdes) (version 2) ... | reverse complement strand
GACGCGCAGCTGGCGATCCTGACGGCGCAGGAGCAGTCGATGCAGACCCTGCTGACCAAGGGCGTGGAAGGCGCCGAGCGCCAGCCCTGGTTCTGCTCGGGCTGCCCGCACAACACCAGCACCAAGGTGCCCGAAGGCTCGCGCGCCATGGCCGGCATCGGCTGCCACTTCATGACCATCTGGATGGACCGTGCCACCGTGGGCTTCACCCAGATGGGCGGCGAGGGTGTGCCGTGGATCGGTCAGCAGCCGTTCAGCCACGACCAGCACATGTTCGCCAACCTGGGCGACGGCACCTACTTCCACAGCGGCATCCTGGCGATTCGTCAGAGCATCGCCGCCGGCGTGAACATCACCTACAAGATCCTCTACAACGACGCCGTCGCCATGACGGGTGGCCAGCAGGTGGGCGAGCGCCCCGAGGGCCACAGCGTGGTGCAGATCGCGCAGAGCATGCGCGCCGAGGGCGCGGTGAAGATCACCATCGTCACCGACGAGCCGGAGAAATACGCTTCGGTGAGTGGGCTGCCAAGTGGCATTGCGATCCAGCACCGCGACACGCTGGACGCGGTGCAGCGCGAGTTCCGCGAGATCAAGGGCACCACGGTCATCATCTACGACCAGACCTGCGCCACCGAAAAACGCCGCCGCCGCAAGCGCGGCACGCTGGTGGACCCGGCCGAGCGCGTGGTGATCAACGAGCTGGTGTGTGAAGGCTGTGGCGATTGCAGCGTGCAGAGCAACTGCCTGTCGGTGGAACCGCTGGAGACCGAGTTCGGCCGCAAGCGCACCATCAACCAGAGCAGCTGCAACAAGGACTTCTCCTGCGTCAAGGGCTTTTGCCCGAGCTTTGTCACCGTTGCAGGCGGCCAGCTGCGCAAGAAGGACAAGAAGGCCGGCGCGCCGGAATGGACCGGTGGCGCGGTGCCGCAACCGGCCCTGCCCGCGCTCGACGCCGAGGCCTGGGGCATCATCGTCGCCGGCGTCGGCGGCACCGGCGTGATCACCATCGGCCAGCTGCTGGGCATGGCGGCGCACATCGAGGGCAAGGGCATCGTCACGCAGGACGCGGCGGGCCTGGCGCAAAAGGGCGGCGCCACCTGGAGCCACGTGCTGATCGGCGCGCATCAGGATGCGATCCGCACCACGCGCGTGTCGGCCGCCTCGGCCGACCTCGTGATCGGCTGCGACCCCATCGTCGCCGCGCACAAGGACACCTGGCTGCGCCTGCGCGCCGGCCGCAGCCACGTGGCGCTCAACGCCAGCGCCACGCCCACGGCCGCCTTCGTGACCAACCCGGACTGGCAGAACCCGGCGCAGGCCTGCGTGGACGCGCTGACGCACAGCCTGGGCGCGGACGAGGTGGGCGTGTTCGACGCCGAAGCCGCTTCGACCCGGCTGATGGGCGACAGCATCTACACCAACCCCATGATGCTGGGCTACGCCTGGCAGCGCGGCTGGGTGCCGCTGGGGCTGGACGCGCTGATGCGCGCCATCGAGCTCAACGCGGTGCAGGTGGACAAGAACAAGGCCGCCTTCGAGTGGGGCCGCCGCGCCGCACACAACCCGCAGGCCGTGGCCGCGCTGCTGGCGCCGGCCGGCGCTGGCGCGCAGGTGATCCAGTTCAAGAAGCGCGAGAGCGTGGCCGAGCTGATCGCGCGCCGCGTCGAGTTCCTCACCGGCTACCAGAATGCGGCCTACGCCGCCGACTACCAGCACTTCGTGGAGAAGGTGCGGGCGGTGGAAGCGCCGCTGGGCAAGTCCACGCTGACCGCGGCCGTGGCGCGTTACCTCTTCAAGCTGATGGCCTACAAGGACGAGTACGAGGTGGCGCGGCTGCACAGCGACCCGGCGTTCCACGCCCGGCTGGCGAGCCAGTTCGAGGGCGACTTCAAGCTGCAGGTGCACCTGGCGCCGCCGCTGATCGCGAAGAAGAACAACAAGGGCGAGCTGGTCAAGCAGAAGTTCGGGCCCTACATGTTCACCGTCTTCCGCTGGCTGGCGAAGTTCAAGGGCCTGCGCGGCACGGCGCTGGACATCTTCGGCCGCACCGAAGAGCGCCGCACCGAGCGCGCCCTGATCGGCGAATACCGCGAGGCCATCGAGTCGCTGCTGGACACGCTGGACGCCGGCAACCACGCGCTGGCGCTGGAGATCGCCAGCGTGCCCGAGCAGATCAAGGGCTACGGCCATGTGAAGGCACGCAACCTGGCGGCGGCGAGCAGCCGATGGGCGGCGTTGCGGGATCAGTGGCGCAACGGTGAGACAACCGAAGTCCGGGTGGCCTGACCCACACCCGTGCCACCGACCCCGGGGCCGGCCCCCGGGGTCGGCCGCTCCCTCGGGGGATACCCCAGTGACCCCGGCCATTTAAGCTTCCGTTAAGAAAGCGTTCACACCATGGTCCGCGTTGCCCATGCAACGTCATGAGGGGCCAACATGCGGATTTTGGTGGTTGAAGACGATGCCGGGATCGCCAGGGGCTTGCGCACCAATCTCAAGCAGCGCGGCTACGTGGTGGATGTCTGCGATTCGGTACAGCACGCCTGGACCAGTGTCAGTGTCGAGCGCTTCGATCTGATCCTGCTGGATCTGGGACTGAGCGACGGAGACGGTTCGGAGCTGCTGCAACGCATCCGCCAGTGCACGCCCTCGCAGAGTGCACACCTCAACACCGACACGCCGGTGCTGATCATCACGGCGCGCGAAGGGGTCTCCGACCGGATCAGCGGCCTGAACCGCGGCGCCGACGACTACCTGGTCAAACCGTTCGACTTCGACGAGCTCGAAGCCCGGATGCGCGCCTTGCTGCGCCGTGCCGCCGGACGTTCGCAGCCGACGGTCACACGGGGCAATATCGTGATCGATCCGGCCAACCGCTCCGTGTTGCTCGATGGCACGCCTGTGGAACTGTCGCGGCGCGAGTTCACCTTGCTGCTCCTGTTGCTCAACGCCAAAGGGCGCATCCTGTCGCGTCAGCAGCTTGAAGACCGTCTCTACAACTGGGACGGTCTGGTGGAGAGCAACGCCGTGGAGGTGCATGTGCACCACCTGCGCCGCAAGCTGGGTGACGGCTTGATTCTCAACATGCGTGGGGTGGGCTATTACATCGCACAGCCGGAAGCCGAGCGCCAGTCGCTGCCGACATGAACCCGCTGCACCGCCAGCCCACCCTCACCCGGCGCCTGCAGCTGTGGGTGCTGTGCGCGCTGGTCGTGATGTGGCTGGGCTTCGTGTGGCTGGCCTACAAGACCGGTGCCAACGAGTCCGACGAATTGACCGATGGCCACCTGGCCAGCATGACGGCGATGCTGCTGAACCAGCGGTCGCTGGACTTTGTGGCCGATGTCCACCAGACGCCCCGCGTGCGGGCGCCACGGCTGATCTACCACGACTACCAGCAGACGCTGAGCGTGGCGTCGTGGGACGCACAGGGCCGCCTGCTGGCCTTTCAGGGCGATGCCCCGGTGCCGTCTTTCGATGCCGCGACCGGGTTCAGGGAGCTGGCGCTGGGTGAACCCGAGACCCGCTGGCGGGTGTTTTCGCAGTGGGACGTCAGCCGCAGTCGCATGGTGATGGTGCTCCTGAACATGGGCGAACGCGCCGATCTGGCCGCGGACATTGCGCAGCAGATGAGCGTGCCAGGCTTCTGGATGCTGCCGGCCTTGTCGGCGTTGCTCATGCTGGCCATCTGGCGTGGCCTGCGACCGCTCTACCAGCTGTCCGCCGAAGTGGCGCGCATCGATGTGTCGCGTGCGGAACGTGTGCCCGAGCGCTACAACATGCGCGAATTTGCATCGGTGGTCTCGTCCATCAACACCTTGATCAACAACCACAGCGCAGCGCTGGAACGTGAGCGCCAGCTGGCCAACGAGGTGGCGCATGAGCTGCGCACGCCCCTGTCCTCGCTGTCGTTGCAGCTCAAGGCGCTGCAGGGCTGGCTCGATCCGGAGGAGCGTCAGGAAATCCTGGCCCAGATGGAGTGCGACACGTTGCGCGCCGGCCGTGTGCTGAACCAGCTGCTGGCGCTGGCACGCGCCAGCCGGACCGAAATGCAGAACATGGCCGAACCCGTCGATCTCGGCGCCATGGTGCGCCGGCTGGTGGCGGATGTCGTCCGCAATCCCCGGGTGGACAACCACCCGCTCAGCGTGGACGTGCGTGAGGAGGTGACCGTCCATGCCCACCCCTTGCTGGTGGAGCTGGCTTTGTGCAATCTGGTCGACAACGCCTTGCAGCACACCCCGCCGGGCACCGCGGTGGCGATCCAGTTGCTGCGGGCGGGCGCCGAGGTGTGGCTTCAGGTGTGTGACGACGGCGCAAGCCATTCGGCACCGCTCGCCGCGCTCCGCCGCCCCCACGCCACCGAGCGGCTGGGCCTGGGGCACAAGATCGTCCAGCGGGCGATGGAAGTCCAGGGCGGGCGCTTCGAACGGGCCGAAGCGCCGGCGCCTTTCACCACCTGCTTCCGGTTGGTGTTTGTGGTCGGGATCCGGACCCTGGCCGAAGGGCCGGACAAGACGGCCACTTCCGCACCAGACGATCTCTCGCTTTTGTCTGCCTCCCCGTCTGCCTGACGGGCGGCGCGAGCCTGGCCGGCCTGCAGCGCCGGTTCACCCCCTCCCCACGGTTTCACCCTCCGGCGCAATGCGCCCGGTCTGTCATCGCGCTCGATCGGCCGCGCGCGGCGCAGGCGCCCGGGACGTCGCGCCCGCCCGCGGCTGACAGGCCCCCATCCAGAAAGGGGGTGGACCCTACCGAACGGGTGGGGTGTCACCGTAAAGACGTACTCCGGCACACCGATCACAGTAATAAAACGTTACTTGGGTCCACTTTCTGTGATCGGGTAGCGACCCGTGCGTACTTTCGTTCGCACACCGGTTGTTCTTCTTTTCAGGGGTATTCCATGGCCACCAACTACCAGCTCAAACCGTACGCCTTCAACTTCAACGACCTGAAGTTTCTGGAAAAACAGATCAACTTCAAGCCGCTGTTCGATGCACAGGGCAATGCCATCATCCAGTGGGACGGCACCGGCGCCGTCTACAACTCCAACGACATGGCCACCCGGGTGCTCTATGCCGACCAGGGATCCGCTCTGGCCAACATCGCTGCGTACGGCACCTCCTACGCCTATGTGACCGATTTCGCCGGCCTGCGCGAGCTGTCGGGTCACAACAACAACCTGTACCTCGTGAACGCCGACTGGGGCGCCAACGACCAGCCTTTCCTGCAACGCACCCAGGTGGTGTTTGACCAGTACGTCAAGCCGCTGTCGGGTGCCATGCAGCCCGACCCCGGCAACCCGGCCAACTACGACATCGATGGCAATCTCGTGGCGAATCCGACGATGGTGCCGGTCGACCCGAATGCGTTTTATGCACTGAAGTTCGCCACGCCTCCCGCGGCGGGCGCCGACTACGAAAAGACGGCGACCCACACGGTGCAGAACGTGGTGGACTACACGCCGCGCATGATCAGCCAGTTGACGACGACGGCGGGCGCGACCTTTGGCACCGATGGCAACAACCACATCATCAAGGATGCCAACGGCTTCACCCAGGTGAACGACTACGGCGATCTGCAGGCGTCCGGCCTTCTGGACACCCAGGCGCAAGGCAACACCGAGTACTTCATCGGTGCCACCAACCCCGGCGTGGCGCCGGTCAACGGCTGGTTCGTGCTGTTCGGCCAGTTCTTCGACCACGGCCTCGATTTCATCGGCAAGGGTTCTGACGGCACCAAGATCACCATCAACCTGGCCACCGACGACCCGATGTATGGCGTGATCGACCCGAACACCGGCCAGCCCACCACCAAGATCGTCATCTCGCGCGCCGACGTGAGCGGCTTCACCGCCGACGGCACCGCGCAGTGGGTCAACCACACCTCGCCCTACATCGACCAGAGCCAGACCTACGGCTCCGACCAGGAAGTGACCGACATCCTGCGCGAATGGGTGTCCACCGACGGCGGGCTGACCTACCACGCCAGCTCGCACCTGATCGACGGCCAGACCTCCGTGGCCTGGAAGAACGCCTTCGGCGAAACCACCAACGCCACCCTGCCCACCTTGAACGAGCTGCGTGCCCACCTGATTGAAACGGGCCGTGACGATCTGACCTGGGAAGACGTGGCCAACCTGCGTATCCGCGATGCTTCGGGCCATGTGGCCACGGGTGCCGAAGCGGGCTCGTCGGGCCAGGCGCTGCTGCTGGACTTCAACCCGCGTTTTGACGCTGCCCACTTCACGAATCCGCTGAATCCGGAAGCTGCTGCGGGGTTTTCGGCCAACATCGCCACCCTCACGGCCGCAGCCACGGCCATGGGCCCGGGCTTTGACTTCGGTTACAACGGCACGACGATCTTCCTGACCGTGCCAGCCGACGTCATGGGCCCTGGCGCGCCGGCCATGACGGTCACGGGCGCCAGCGCGCTGGCCCTGTGGGTGAACTTTGGCGACTTCAGCGTCAAGTCCACGATGGCGACCGGCCCATCCATCGGTGCTGCCCTGGACCCGGAAGTCCGCGACGCCGTCGGCGACCTGCTGCTGGCCTCGGTGGGGGACCACTACATCGCCGGTGACGGCCGCGCCAATGAAAACATCGGCCTGACCGCCGTGCACCACGTCTGGCACGAAGAGCACAACTTCCAGGTGCGCAACATCCAGAACGCCCTCGCCACCGAAGACCTCCGCCAGGAACGGCTGGACCAGGCCGGCACCTACAACCACGACCTGCTGCACGAATGGCAGACGGGCATCAGCGATGGCGTGGGAGGCTTTTACACGGACGCCAACGGCAACTACACGCTCGCCGATGGCCTCACGGTCTCATGGAACGAAGACAAGCTCTTCCACGCCGCCAAGATCACGGTGGAGATGGAATACCAGCATACGGCGATCGACCAGTTTGCCCGCACCATCACGCCGAACATTGCCGAGTTCGTGGGCTACAACGCCGGCTCGCAAGGCGACGTGAGCCTGGACTTCTCGCAGGTGGCCTACCGCTTTGGCCACAGCACGCTGCGCGAGTCGATCGACACGATGGACCCGAACGGCGACCTCACCGGCGCCATCATGCGCGTGGCGCTGGAGAAAGCCTTTCTCACCCCGGAGTTGTTTGCCAACACCGGTGCCGCCGCGATCGCGATGGGCATGACGCACCAGCAAGCCAACGAGATCGACGAGTACCTCACGCCCGCCCTGAACCAGGGTCTGCTGGGCCTGCCGCTGGATCTGGCCGCCATCAACATCGCCCGGGGCCGTGACGTGGGCATCCCGACGCTCAACGCCTTCCGCGCCGCGATCAATCTGGATGAGTATGTGAGCTGGGCCGACTTCGGCGCCAACATGATCCACCCGGACAACCTGGTGAACTTCATCGCGGCCTATTCGTTTGATGGCGATGTGGCACGCGCCGCCGCGATCATCGGGCTGGACAACGGCAGCATCGCCGAAGGCGACACCGAGGCGATGGGCTACACCTACCAGCAGGCACTGGACTTCATGAACAACACCGACGCATCGTTGTATGGCGTCGATGGCTTCAACCACATCGACACCTGGCTCGGTGGGCTGGCCGAGATTCACGTCACCGGCGGCCTGCTGGGTGAAACCTTCGACACGGTGTTCGCCGACCAGATGACGCGCCTGATGAACGGCGACCGCTTCTACTACCTCTACCGTCTGGACCAGCTGCAGATGGGCGAAGGCATCATCAACGAGCAGTTCAAGGACATCGTCGAGCGCAACACCGGCGCCGAGCACCTGAACGGCAGCGTGTTTGCCTACGCCGACAAGTACTACGACCTGGCTGAAACGGCTGACGCGGATGCCAAGACCGAACACAAATACGGCGACATCCTGGCGCAGCGGGCGTTGGATGCGCTGCCGGCGATCGGCATCTATTCCACCAAGGGCAATGCCACGACGGGCAATGGCGCCATCGTCACCATCAACGGCGTGCAGTACATCCGCGACCTGCGGGTGGATGACAGCGCAGCCACGTCGGGCACGACCGCCATCAACGGCGGCTTGAACCTCGACGGCACACCCAACAGTGGGGCCGAGTCGCATGAGGTCATCGTGGCTTCGGACAACAACGACCTGATCTACGCCTGGGGCGGCGACGACACCGTCTACGCCGAAGGCGGTGACGACATCGTCTATGGCGGCAACGGCATCGACCGCATCTACGGCGGCGACGGCAACGACCGCATCTACGGCGGCGACGGCGGCGACTTGCTGGACGGCGGCGCGGGCGACGACTACGTGAGCGGCCAGCAGACGGCCGTGGCCGCCGCCGGCATCGACCAGGTGATCGGCGGCGAAGGCAACGACATCCTGCACAGTGGCGTGGGCATCGACAAGCTGTCGGGCGAGTCGGGCGACGACTTCATCTTCGGTGAAGAAGAAACCGACGCCTTCACCCACGGTGGCGACGGCAACGACGTGATCGACGGTGGTGTCGGCGGCGACCTGCTCTGGGCCGACGACGGCGACGACCTGGTCATCGGCGGCGACGACCAGGACATTTCGGCCGGCGGCAACGGCGACGACATCCTGCGCCCCGGCATCCCTTCGCTCGCCATGGGCGGTGGCCCGGACGAAGTGGTCGGCGGGCTGGGCAAGACCGACCTGGGCAACGACGGCAAGGGCTTCGGCTTCGACCTGATCGACTTCAGTGACCACCCCTACTCGCCGCAGGGCGTGTCGGTGCTGTTCTCGACCCAGCAGAACCCGCTGGTGCAGATCGACGTGCCCTCTTCGTTCCCGGCCTGGGTCGGTATCGAGGGCGTGATCGCCAGCCAGGGCAACGACACCATCAACGCCGATGTGACCAACGTCTTCGGTGGCGCCAACTGGCTCATCGGCGGCAGCGGCAACGACACCATCACCGGCGGCCTGGGCAACGACGTGATCGTTGGCGACGGCATCCGGCTGGACAGCCTGATCGGCACCTATGCGGGCGCCTACGACCAGTACCTGGACGGTGCCAGTCACCGCGCAGCGGGGTTCATCCAGGACAACGGCCTGCTCGACGCCGTCGGTTTCGGCGCCGACAAGCACATGACCACCATGCTGTCTTCCGCGACGTTCCAGAACTACGTGCTCGGTGGCAGCGAAGTCACCCGCCTGTGGAGCAACGGCGTGGTCGGCACCGACCTGGCCGACAGCGTTGCGGTGGGTGACGGGGGCACCGTGGGCACGGCAGACACCGTGAAATTCACGGGCAACTATGCGGACTACGCGGTTGAATTGGTCACCTTCGCATCGCAGAACGAAGGCACGATCACCGCCTACAAGGTCACCGACTCGGTGGCCAGCCGCGATGGCGTGGACGTGGTGGTGGGCGTCGAGAACTTCCAGTTCGCCGACCAGACGATCAATGTCGCCCAGCCGATGGCTCCCGTGATCACGTCCAACGGCGGTGGCGGCAGCGCCATCACCGCCGTGGCCGAAAACACGATCGCCGTCACCACGGTGACCGCCACCGACGGCACGTTTGGCGATGTACTGACCTATGGCATCGCGGGTGGCGCCGACGCTGGCTTGTTCACCATCGACGCCAACACCGGTGTGCTCAGCTTTGTTGCGCCCAACAACTTCGAGGCGCCAGCAGACAGCAACGGCAACAACAGCTACGACGTGATCGTGAAGGTGACCGACCTCAGCGGACTGATCGACACCCAGACCCTGGCGGTGAACGTCACCAACGTGAACGAAGCGGCCACCGGCTCGGTGAATGTGACCGGCTACACCACGAACGTCAATGTCGCGCAGACCGCGCAGACCACCGCCACCCTGACGGCACTCAGCACGGTGGTCGATCCGGACGCGCCCGCGTACCCGCTGACGTACCAGTGGCAGCAGCAGAACGCGGCCGGTGTCTGGTTCAACATCGCCGGCGCCACCAGCGCGACATTGGCCAACCGCAGCAACGCCACGCTGCGCGCCACCTCGACCATCAACGACGGCTTCGGCCCGGCCACGTACATTTCCCCGGAAACGGTGAAGGTCGGCACCGGCGGCAACAACACGCTGGTCGGCACGGCGGGCGCCGACCTCGTTCTCGGCCTGGCGGGCACCGACAACCTCACCGGCGGTGCGGGCGATGACACCGTGGACGGCGGCCTGGGCAACGACACCCTGCGTGCGTCGCTGGGTGACGGCAACGACACCTACATCGGCGGTGCCGGCATCGACGCCTACAACCTGTCGCTCACTTCGGCGGCCGCCAACGTTGACCTCACGGCCGGTACCGCCAGCAGCGCGCAAACCGGCAACGACACGCTGGTGGGGATCGAAAACGTGGTTGGCAGCAGTGGCGACAACGTGATCACCGACGCTACCGGGGCCAACGGCCTGAACGGTGGCGCCGGCAACGACACCTTCGTGCTCGTGGGGGACGACGCACGAGACATCCTGGTCGGTGCAGCGGGCTTGGACACGGTGGACTTCACGGCGGTCGCAGCCAACCTGACGGTGAACCTGGGCACCGCCACTGCCGTGGTGAACGGCAGTGGAACCACCACGGCCCTCAGCGACACGGTCAACGGCGTCGAGAACTTCATCGGCGGCTCCGGCAACGACACCATCACCGGCAGCTCGGCGGCCAATCAGCTGTCGGGCGGCTTGGGCAACGACAGCCTCATGGGTGGAAGCGGTAGCGACACGCTGGATGGTGGTGCCGGCGACGACACGCTGACAGGGGGGGCCGGCCTGGACAACCTGACCGGTGGTGATGGTGTGGACGTGTTCGACTACAACGCCTCGAACGAGTCGGGCGTCGGTGCCGCGGTGCGCGACTTCATCGCGGACTTCGTCGCCGGGACGGACAAGCTGGACTTCTCGACCCTCGACGCCAACACCGGTGTGGCGGGCAATCAGGACTTCACCTTCAACGCGACGGATGGGGCCCTGTTCACCGGAGCGGGTCAGATCGTGTACCACTATGAGGGCAGTGGTGGCAGCGAGATCACGGTGGTTGAAGGGAACGTCAACAACAACCTGGGCACCGACTTCCAGGTTGCCCTGGTGGGCCACATCACCCTGAGCGCCAGCGACTTCGTTCTGTAGTCCCGGCGGCGCCAGGCCTTTGCGCACCCGGCGCCCACGCGCCGGGTGCGCCTGCAAGCCCCGCCCGCTGTGGCGGGGCATTTTCTTGTCCTGCGGCAGGGGTGGGCGACTTGGAAGGCAGTCAGCTGGGCAGAGAAGGACTGGTCTGAGCGGCGCCTTGGGCACTACACTGACCGCTGCAGCTGGCACAACCTCAGAGACAAGAAGGTATCGGTCATGAACGAACTTGATCTGCTCCTGAGCACCCTGTTCAATGTCGGCGACCATGCCGAGTTGCGGGGGCCGCGGTTCTGGGGCCTGACCCAGTCGCTGGATGTGGCCACCCTGATCATCGATCGTGACAATCTGATCGAGCTGGCGAATGAACCGGCACATCGCCTGCTCGCCTTGTCGGATCTGGACAGCGAATGCCGCAGGATGTGCGAGTTTCTGGGCGAGCCGGGACAGGTGTTCCTGGACGGCGTGCGTCAGCAGGCCGACGATCCCTACGCCTCCTTTTTTCGAAGCTATCTGGTGGATCAGACGGGGGCGGCGAACCAGGTGGCCGTCTTTGCGCATGCCATGCACCGCGACAGCCTGGTGACGGGCAGCATGCTGCTGTTCATCGTCCCGGGGCACCGGGAGGCCGCGCTGCTGCACGCTTTGGCCAACGCAGGATCACGCGATGACTTTGTCGCCAACTTCCTGCGACTGGCTCGCGAGGATGAACGCAAGCGCATTGCCAGTGACCTGCACGACGGACTGGGGCAGGTGCTCACGATGCTCAAGTTCAAGGTCGAGCGTGCGCTGCTGCGGCTGGACCGTTCCGACGTGGATGGTTCGCGCCTTTTGTTGAACGAAGCGGTTCGCGACCTGCGTGGCGCGGTCGATGATGTGCGGCGCATTTCCAACCAGTTGCGACCGACCATGCTGGATGATCTGGGACTGTTGCGTACCGTGCAGTCCCTGTGCCGCCAATGCCAGGCAGCAGCTCCGCAGCTGGCGATCGAGCTGGATGTGCCCGAGTCGGAGAGCGATCTGCCTCCCACGCTCAAGTACGTGGTCTTCCGTCTGTTGCAGGAGGCCTTGAACAATGTGATCAAGCATTCCCGGGCCAGTCGGGTGCTGATCTACATGCGCCTGCACGATGGACAGTTTTCCATCGGGGTGGAAGACAACGGCCAGGGTTTTGACTCGCGTGGCATCCTCAGCGGCAAGACCTGTCTCGTGGGGATTGGTCTCAACAGCATGCGGGAACGCACGGAGGGCGCCAATGGGCGCTTCTCCATCCAGTCCGAGCCGGGTCAGGGTACTGTGATCACGGCCACCTGGATGCTGAATGCCTCAGGTTCCAAGCAACGGGCGATGCAGGAACAGGTGATGCGGATCACGGCCAGTCCGCCCGCCATTCAGCCGGACATCGACCTCAACGAGCAAAGTCCGTCAGTTCCTCGGTGAAAGGGGACGTGTCCTGAAAAGTGCTGGTGGCCCAGCTGCTGCCGGCAGATGACTTGAATCGCAGCATGTGACCGCGCTCCACCCAGCCGTGCTGCAGTGCCATCAGGATGAGCTCTGTGGCGCTGTGCAGACCCAGTTTCTGCATCAGGCTGGATCGGTGCTTTTCAACGGTTTTGGGGCTCAGGTGCAACATTTCCGCGGCGACCCGGTTGGTGCAACCTTCGGCCACCAGCTTCACGATGGAGCGCTCCCTGTTGGTCAGGCGCTCCCATGGCGAGTGGGTCTGAGGGGCGTTCGGGTCTTGCAGGAAGTGGTTGACCAGTTGCCCGGAGACGTCTGCGCTGAGAAACAGTTTGCCGGCCAGCACCTGGCGCATGGCATGGACAAACTCTTCATAGTTGGCGTCTTTCAGGACGTAGCCGTCTGCACCGGCTTTCAAGGCTTCTCGCACGTATTCCTCGGACTGCTGCACGGTCAGCGCCAGGATCTTGATCTGGGGATCGCGGCGTTTGATCTGCAGCGTGGCCTCGATGCCGTTCATGTTGGGCATGGACAGGTCCATGGTGATCAGGTCGGGCTTGAGCTTCTGCGCCAGCTGCATGGCCTCCCGCCCGTCACGGGCTTCGCCCACCACCTCGAAATTCGGAACGGCGGAGATCATCGAGCGCAACCCTTCCCGCAGGAGGTTGTGGTCCTCGGCAATCAGTATCCGGTGTTGCATGTTCTTCTCCTTCGGGTGTCTGAGGAGGAGGTTGCGCACGGAAACTTAAGGACTACTTAAACAAACTTTCGCGACCGTTTCGGTGCCCTGCGGCCGACATGCCCCGCGCATACAATCGTTTTTTCCGGCCGTGGCAGGTGGTTTCGTCTGAAGCCGTCCTGTCGGAGGCTGTTTTTTCTCTTGTGGAGACCCCGTGTTTATCTCTTCTGCTTATGCCCAAGCCGCCGCTGGCGGTGATACCCAGTCCACGATCATGGGCCTGCTGCCCCTGGTGCTGATGTTCGTGGTGCTCTATTTCGTGATGATCCGCCCGCAGATGAAGCGCCAGAAAGAGCACAAGGCCATGGTCGAAGCGCTGGCCAAGGGCGACGAAGTCGTGACCGCAGGTGGTTTCCTGGGCAAGGTGTCCAAGATCGGTGAAGCCTATATCGGTGTGGAACTCGCCGACGGCGTGGAAGTCCAGATGCAGCGTTCTGCCGTGACGCAGGTGCTGCCCAAGGGCACTATCAAGTAAGCCCACCCCCGCGCCGGGCTCACTGCGTGGCCCGTCACCCCCTCAAGGGGGCAATGCGAGCGGCCCGGCGGAGCCGGTTCCGCCGCATTCTGGTTAGAAGACACCTCTGCGCCGTAAGGCCTGTTACCCATGAATCGATATCCGCTCTGGAAGTACCTGATCATCGCGGTGGCGCTGGTGATCGGGGCTTTGTATGCCCTGCCCAACCTGTTTGGCGAGTCGCCTGCGGTGCAGGTGTCGGCCGCACGGACGGCGGTGAAGGTGGATCTGTCAACCGTCACGCGGGTGGAGCAGGCGCTGAGCGCGCAGGGTCTTGTGGCTTCGACGGTGCAGTTCGAGGGCACCTCGGTGCGGGCGCGGTTCGAAGACACCGATACCCAGCTGAAGGCGCGTGACGCCATCGAGCGCGCGCTCAATCCGGATCCGGCCGACCCGGGCCATGTGGTGGCGCTGAGCCTCCTGCCACGCACCCCTTCGTGGCTGGCGGCGCTGGGCGCGTCGCCCATGTACCTGGGTCTGGACCTGCGCGGTGGTGTGCACTTCATGCTGCAGGTGGACATGCCGGCGGCGCTGCAGCGCCGTGCGGACGTGCTCGCGGGCGACCTGCGCACCGCGCTGCGCGAGAAGAACGTGCGCCACGGTGGCGTCAACCGCAACGGGGTCAACATCGAGGTGCGCGCGCGCGATGCCGCCACGCTGGAAGCGGCGCGCGCCGTGATCCAGGACCAGTTCCCGGATCTGGTGTCCAGCGAAACGCCCGACGGCAGCGAGTTCCGGCTGGTGGCCACGATCAAGCCGGAAGCCGCGCGCTCGGTGCAGGACCAGGCGCTCAAGCAGAACATCACCACGCTGCACAACCGCATCAACGAGCTGGGTGTGGCCGAACCGGTGATCCAGCAGCAGGGAGCTGACCGCATCGTGGTGCAGCTGCCCGGTGTGCAGGACACGGCCAAGGCCAAGGACATCCTGGGCCGCACCGCGACGCTGGAAATGCGCCTGGTGGACGAGAGCACCGAAGGGCGCGCCGCCGCCGATGGCACCGGGCCGGTGCCTTTCGGTGCGGACCGCTTTCCGACGCGGGACGGGCGCGCGGCGATCGTCAAGAAACAGGTGCTGGCCACGGGCGAGAACCTGACCGATGCGCAGGCGGGCTTTGATTCGCAGCAGCAGGAACCGAGCGTGACGCTCTACATGGATGCCAAGGGCGGGCGTGTCATGCGCGACGTCAGCCGCGAGAACATCGGCAAAGGCATGGCGATCATCCTGTTCGAAAAGGGCAAGGGCGAGGCGATTTCCGTGGCGACGATCCGCGGTGAACTGGGCAACCGGTTCCAGATCTCGGGCAGCATGAACATCAACGAGGCCAACGACCTGGCGCTGCTGCTGCGCGCGGGTTCGCTGGCCGCGCCGATGGAGATCATCGAAGAGCGCACCATCGGCCCGAGTCTGGGAGCCGACAACATCGCCAAAGGCTTCAACAGCGTGATCTGGGGCTTTGCCGTGATCGTGCTGTTCATGTGCGCTTATTACATGCTGTTCGGCGTGTTTTCCAGTCTGGCGCTGGGTTTCAACCTGGTGTTGCTGGTGGCTGTGCTGTCCATGCTGCAGGCCACGCTGACGCTGCCGGGCATTGCCGCCATGGCGCTCGCCCTGGGCATGGCGATCGACTCCAACGTGCTGATCAACGAGCGCGTGCGCGAGGAACTGCGCAACGGCGCGGCGCCGCAGTCGGCCATCAACGCGGGTTACGAACACGCCTGGGGCACGATCCTGGACTCCAACGTCACGACCCTGATTGCGGGTGTGGCGCTGCTGGCCTTCGGCTCGGGCCCGGTGCGCGGCTTTGCCGTGGTGCACTGCATCGGCATCCTGACCAGCATGTTCTCGTCGGTGGTGTTTTCCCGCGGGCTGGTCAACCTCTGGTACGGCCGCCAGAAAAAGCTCAAGACCGTGTCGATCGGCACCGTTTGGCGGGCCGGTGGCAAGGCCCCCGCGATCAAGGCCGACTGAGCGGCACACCTTCAAGGAACCAGCATGGAGTTTTTCCGCATCCAGAAGGACATCCCGTTCATGAAGCACGCCATCGTGCTGAACGCGATTTCCGCCATCACCTTTGTTGCCGCGGTCGCGTTCCTCGTCCTCCGAGGGCTCAACCTGTCGGTGGAATTCACCGGCGGCACGGTCATGGAAGTGGCCTACGAGCAGCCGGCCGACCTGGCCGCCGTGCGCCATGTGGTCGAGTCCCTGGGCTACGCCGATGTGCCGGTGCAGAACTTTGGCTCTTCGCGCGATGTGCTGCTGCGACTGCCGGTGCAGGCGGGCAAGAGCTCGGGGCAACAGAGCGAGGCCGCATTGGCCGCGCTCAAGGCGCAGAACCCCACGGTGGAGCTGCGCCGCTCCGAGTTTGTCGGTCCGCAGGTGGGGCAGGAGCTGGTGGAAGACGGGCTCAAGGCGCTTGGCCTGGTGATCGTCGGCATCATGATCTACTTGGCGGTGCGCTTCGAGTGGAAGTACGCCGTCTCGGCCATCATCGCCAACCTGCACGACGTGGTCATCATCCTGGGCTTCTTTGCGTTCTTCCAGTGGGAGTTTTCGCTGGCGGTGCTGGCGGCGGTGCTGGCGGTGCTGGGCTATTCGGTCAACGAATCTGTGGTGATTTTTGATCGTATCCGTGAGAGTTTCCGTCGACACCGCAAAAAGACGACGCCGCAGATCATCGACAACGCGATCACCTCCACCATCAGCCGTACGATCATCACCCACGGTTCGACCCAGATCATGGTGCTGTCGATGCTGTTGTTTGGCGGTCCGACGCTGTATTACTTTGCGCTGGCCCTGACCATCGGCATCCTGTTTGGCATCTATTCTTCGGTGTTTGTGGCCGCGGCCATTGCCATGTGGCTGGGCATCAAGCGCGAGGACCTGATCAAGTCGGGCAACAAGCCGGCGGACGCCGATCCCAACGACCCCAACGGGGGGGCCGTGGTTTAAGCGTCAAACACCCCGGACTCGGCCCGCCTGTTCGCCAAAAGTATTGAGTCCTTTCGTGTCATACTGAAACCATCGTGTCCTCTCCTGATCAGCACGTCTCCTCTCTGGCCAAACAGGCGCGTGAACTCTTCGTGGTTCATGTGGGACGTGCGCTTCCCGAGCTGGTCAAAAGCTGTGAGACGCGACTGGCTTCGATACTCGATCAGGCCGGGCCGGCACGCGACATGCAGGAACGCCGCGATGCCTGGATGGCGTTCCAGAAAAATCAGACCGCCTGGCTGAACCAGTCCCGCAAGGTGCTGCAGCGCACCCTGCTGCCGCGTTTCACGGCTTCGGGCAGCTCGGTCAACAGCGCGCCCGGGCGGCTGGAGCTGATGGCTGAGGGCGCCATGGATGACCAGATCCTTGCTTCGCGACTGGCGATGCGCGTGCTGGACCAGGCCTCCACCGAACTCAACGAATTGCGCCTGCGTATCCAGCACCTGGAAAAGCGCCAGGAGTTGCCGCGTGGCGACGTGCTGCTGCCCGACGTGGTGGCGCGCATCCTGGTGGACCAGTGGCTCGATGTGCTGATGACCCGTGAAGGCTGGTTGCTGGTGCAGGACGCCCTGGCGCCGATGCTCGCCAAGAGAATGCACGAGGCCTACAAGGCGGCCAACGAATTCCTGGTCTCCAGCGGTGTGATGAAAGAGATCGACCTGCAGGCGCTGGTCAAGCGTGCGCCGGGCAGTCGCTCGGCTGCGCCGGCCGCCGGCGATGTGGCCGCCGCGGGCGCTGTTGCGGAAGGCCGTGGTGGCGTCGAGGGCAAACGGGGGGCCGGGCAGGTCAGCGATGAACGTGGCGGGTCTGCCAGGCAAAACGGCTCTGATTCCGGGGGGCAGGCTGGCATGGGTTCGCAGCGGGGCGGCATGATCTCCTCGGCCATGGGTGTGCACGACGAAACCCGCATGATGACCAGTGCTTCGCCCTTGGCGAGGGCGCGCATGCGGGCTCAGGGCGTGGTCGGGCGGCTCAAGCGCATGCTGATTGACCGCGTGGGCGGTGATTTTGAGGCGACGCAGCTGTTACCACCTTCACCCCAGCTGGTGCAGGCGATGCAGCGCATCGCTCCTGTGGTCAGTGTCGACGCTGGTCTGCCGCAGACCGGCAGCACCGGCTCGGGCGTGGTGTATGCGGACGCCTCACACGTCGAGCGTGCGGCCACGGCCCTGCGCCAGCGCACCGTTGAACTCAAGCAGGCCGCCGAGACGCCCACCGAAAAGGCCACCATCGAGGTGGTGGCGCTGATGTTCCAGAGCATCCTGGCCGAGGAGCGCATCCCGGCCACCGTGCGGGTCTGGTTTGCCCGGTTGCAGATCCCGGTGCTGCGGGTGGCGCTGGCCGAGCCCGAGTTTTTCAGTGCCCTGCAGCACCCGGCGCGTCGCCTGATCGACCGCATGGGTTCCTGTGTCATGGGCTTCGAATCCAATGTCACCTCGACCGCGCTGGAGATGGAAATCAAACGCGTGGTGCAGGTGATCGAACAGTACCCGGAAACCGGACGCCGGGTGTTCCAGCTGGTGTTCGACGAATTCCAGAAGTTTCTCTCGACCTACCTCAGCGGGCAGGGCAACGCCAGCCGGTTTGTCACGGTGGCCCAGCAGGTGGAACAGAAGGAAACGCTGTCCGTGCAATACACCATCGAGCTGCGCAAGTTGCTCGACGACGTGCCGGTGCGCGACGAAGTGCGCGAATTTCTGTTCAAGGTCTGGGTCGAGGTGCTGGCGGTCGCCAGTGTCAAGTTTGGTCTCAAGCACGAAGAAACCGCGTCGCTCAAGCGGGTGGCGTCCGATCTGTTGTGGGCGGCGAGTGCGAAACCCAACCGCAATGACCGCGCCCGGGTGATCCAGCAGCTGCCCAGCATCCTGCAGCGCTTGCGCCAGGGCATGGGTTTGCTGGGCTACCCGGCCGGCCTCCAGGACCAGCACATCAAGTCGGTCAGCGACACCTTGGCCGATGCGTTCATGTCGCGCACGGAGCCGATTCCGCAGGAGCGGCTGGACAAACTGTCTGATCGCCTGGCGCACCTCGAAGACTACCTGCCGGAAAACGGGGTGGGCGATCTGGACCTGGACAACGAAAGCATCGAGATGATCACCGGCGTGGACGCCAGCAACATCGAGGTGATCAAGCAAGGCGGCAGCCAGCCGAACGAGGCGATGCGGGCCTGGGCCGTCGAGCTGCAGATCGGCTCGTGGTTTGGGCTGGACCACAACGGCAAGCTCAACAGCGTGCAGCTGGCCTGGCGCAGCGACCGCGGCCAGCTCTACCTGTTTGTCACCAACAGCGGTCGCTGCTTTCTCGTGCAGTCCAATCGCGTGGCGGCCTATCTGCAGGCGGGCTTGCTGGTGCCGAGCGAAGACGAGGCGCTGACCGTGCGCGCTACGCGCGATGCGCTGGCCAAGCTGGACGCGAATCCCGAGAGACTGCTCGGTTGACTCCCCCGCGCCGCACCTGCGTTGCGTCACCCCCCAGGGGGCAACGCTGGCGGCCCGGCAAAGCCGGTTCCGCGGCGTTCTGGCTTGAAGACACCTCGCTCCGGAGGCCGTAGGGTTGCTCCGGCAGGCCTCAGCTCTGGCCTGTTCGCTGCAACAAGCCACCAGGAAGCCGCCCCACCCAGCCGTCCAGTTCCAGTTCCAGCAAGCGCGCCTGCAGGGTCGCGGTGTCGAGGCCGGTGCGCGCCTGCAGGGCGTCGAGGCTGACCGGGTCGTGACCCAGCGCGTCGAGCAGGTCGTCGTCGGGTGGCTCCGTGGTTGATCCTTCTTCCGGAGTCGTCGAAGCACCCAGTTGAAGGTCTTCCAGAATGTCCTGCGCCGACTCGACCAGCTTGGCGCCCTGGCGGATGAGCGAGTGGCAGCCCCTGGCCTGTGGGGCGTGGATCGAACCGGGGATGGCAAACACCTCGCGGCCCTGTTCGGCGGCCATGCGGGCGGTGATGAGCGAGCCCGATTGCAGCGCCGCCTCCACCACCAGGGTGCCTTGCGACAGACCGGCAATGATGCGGTTGCGTTGCGGGAAGTTGGCCGGCAGCGGGGACGTGCCCAGCGGGAATTCGCTGACCAGGGCGCCGCGCTCGGCGATCCGGTGGGCGAGGTTCAGGTGCCGTTTGGGGTAGACGCGGTCCAGACCGGTGCCCACCACGGCGATGGTTCTGGCGCCGGCCGCCAGAGCACCTTCATGCGCCGCGCCGTCGACCCCGAGTGCGAGACCGGACACGATGCACAGGCCGGCCTGGCCCAGGGCCTGGGCAAACTGGTGGGCGTTGGCCGCGCCCTGGTGGGTGGGGTTGCGGCTGCCGACGATGGCGAGTTTGTTCGGGTGGCTCAGGGCTTCCAGATCGCCCAGCACATACAGCAGCACCGGTGGATCGGCGATCTGCAGGAGCGCAGACGGGAAGCGCGCGTCGCCCAGTGTCAGAAGGTGGTGACGGTCTGACTCGGCCAGCCAGGTTTGCAGGCGCTCCAGCGCAGGTTCCAGTTCACCGGGAATCTGCTGCAGGGCCTCGGCGATGCGGGCGCCGACGACAATCTGCAGCGCCGTCAGGCTCTGCGCAAAAACGGTCTGTGGCAGTCCAAACGCGGCCAGCAGCTTGCGTGCCGTCTCGTTCCCGACACCAGGGGTCAGCAGCAGCCTCAGCCAGGCGGCCAGCTCTTCTCTGGCCATGGGGCGTCAGGGGTTGACGAAGCGGTCGCCCACCTTGACGCCATCGTTGATCTCCAGGACCAGCGCGTAGGACACTTTGTCGAAGGTGCGGAAGACCATCATCAGGCCGTTGCGCTCACCCGGCAGGCGCATCGTCGGGCGGCTTTCGTCGGTCTTGTCGACGATCTGGTTGGTGTCGCGCAGCAGGGCCAGCACATGGCCGTTTTCCATGCCGTGCTCCCGGCCGCGGTTGATGGCCACGACCTGGTTCTGCGCCGCAAACGTCACCGCGTTGCCGTAAACCGAGACGATCTGCCCCTTCTGGACACTGCCGGGTGCGCGAGGGACGTAGTTGCTGAACTCGCGCGGCGGCTCGGGCAGCAGGCGGTCGCCCACGCGCATTTCTTCTTTGGCCTGCACGATGTCGATGGTGGCGGGCACCAGTTCAGACGCCGGGGCAGAAGTTGCGGCGGAGGTGTTGGCCATCTGCACCCGCTCGACGTTGGCCGGGTTGTCAAAGGCGGGTTTGTAGGCGTCGGCCTTGACGGGTTGCGGGGCGGCGCCGGGTGCTGGCGGCGCCTCGACGTTGATGCGGCTCTCTGCTCGGCTGAGGTAGGCCTTGCCCACGTATTGCGCTTCGTAGGCGATGACTTCGCCGGTAGAGGGGTCCTTGAGCGGCACTGCGTTGCGGAAGACGCGGAAGTTGCGGGGCTTGCCGGCGGCCAGGCTCAGCGCGTCCGTGGAGGCACCAGCGCCGTCGCCGTAACTGCCACGCGCGTAGGCCCGGTCGCCGAGGCTGAGCAGCACGCGGTTTTCGGGGGTGGCGACGATGCGCGGTGCGCGCGCGAAGGTGGCTTCATCCACGATCAGCGGTTCCGCCAGGAAGGCTTCGATCTGCTGCATGGAGACCGGCGGAATGGCCGAGTCGGACAGACTCTCGGAGCGGATGCGGGGCGAAACACGCACGGTGGTGGTTTCGCCGCTGCCCGGACGGCGGGTGCTCAGGCGGGCGCGACCACTGCTCTTGTCGAGGTAGAGCACCTGCCCGGGGTAGATGCGGTGCGGGTTCTTGATGTCATCGAGGTTCATGCCCCAGAGCTCGGGCCAGCGCCACGGGCTTTTCAGGAAGATGCCGGAGATGCGCCACAGCGTGTCTCCGCGCACAACGGTGTGGCTGTCGGGGGCATTGGGTGCCAGTTCGGACAGCGGCACACCCGTCTCGGCGACCTGGTTGGCCGTCGCCCGCTGCCCGGCGGTGATGGGGAAGTTCTGCGCCCAGACGCTGCTGCTGGTCAGCGCGGCGAAAAGGACAGCGGCCCCGGCCAGCGGATGCAGGCGATGCGGCGAACGGTGTTGGACGGTCGGACAGGTGTTCAATGGCATGTGTGGGCCCCTGGGGCAGACGCCATCGCCTCGGAGGTCCGCAGGGGCCGGGACCGGGGTGAGACGGCGCTTTTTATCTTGACAAGTCGCATTTGATTTTGCGCCCAAGCCCTTGATTAGGCAATGTTTATGGCATTTGGGCCGTGCGGGCGCGGGCAAAAGTGGCGAAAATAACGACAAACCCGCGACCTTGTCACTGCAGCGCCCAACCCCACGTGGTGGCGGTGATCCGGAACGTCCGTCCCATTTTTGACTCCACCGAGACATGAATCCGCCAGAGCTGCTCAACATCCTGCGTTACCCCGACCCGCGCCTGAACACCGTTGCCCGGCCGGTGGCGGCGGTGGACGCGCGCATCCACCAGCTGATCGCGCGCATGTTCGCCACCATGTACGACGCCAGCGGCATCGGCCTGGCCGCCACGCAGGTGGATGTGCACGAGCGGCTGATCGTGATCGATGTGAGCGAAACCCGCGATCAGCCGCTGGTGCTGATCAATCCCGTGATCGAGTGGTCCAGCCCCGAAACCCGCAAGGGTGAAGAAGGCTGCCTGTCCGTGCCCGGCATTTACGACGGCGTGGAGCGCTCGATCGCCGTGCGCGTGCGTGCGCTTGACGGCAACGGCTTGGAGCGCACGCTGGAGGCCGAGGACATGCTCGCGGTCTGCATCCAGCACGAGATGGACCACCTGATGGGCAAGGTGTTTGTGGAATACCTCTCGCCACTCAAGCGCAACCGCATCAAGAGCAAGCTGGTCAAGGC
>Ga0209066_10002429_pt1 | contig 22588 bp, 24 predicted proteins | sample All_14_2_FD_187198 | JGI IMG/M metagenome (GOLD analysis project Ga0209066, IMG submission 187198) | Freshwater microbial communities in response to fracking from Pennsylvania, USA - Allegheny Zone_MetaG_DW_15 (SPAdes) (version 2) ... | reverse complement strand
GACGGTATACGCACCGCCGAGTTGAAGAAGCATCGCCCAAACACGCAAAAGCAGATCAGCACCGGACGCCCCCGGCCACGCAAAGATCACAGCCCAAGTCGCCACGATCAAGGCGAGATTCACCCAGAAAAGCGGGTTCTGCTTGGCTACATCCCACCGGTATTTGATCCACCCCATCGTGCTCCCCATACGATTTTGATGGGGATTTATAACGTCTCTTTGCTGCCTGCCCACGCTGATGCGTCTTTGACAGTCAGGCTCCGGCAGCCGTCGCCAGCATCAACTCCCCCGGCGGCACGCGCAGCAGGGTCTGGGCGTCGGCCTGCGTGCCCGCCAGCCAGCGGTCAACGTCCTCCATCTCGATGGCAATCACGTTGCGCTTGTCTTGCTGGTCGTTGGGTAGCTTCGGGTCGGGTTTGTGCATCCGGGTCATGAGCGGGTTGCTATCGGCGTCGATCGTCAGCAGCGTGTAGCTGTCGTGCACTACGCCCGTGGCTTTGTCCTCCCAGGCGCTCCACAGACTGGCTAGGCCCCAGGGCATGCCGTCCTCGCGCCGGAAGGTCCACCAGATGCAGCGCCGCCATGATTGGACGCAAGTGAAGTCAAAGACTGCAAGCCCCGAGTGTCACTACGGGACAACACGGCGTACAAGAGGTTCAAAAAAACTCAAAAAAAAGTGATGTGAAAGCCAAGTGCTTGTCACTCATTAACTTTTTCTAAAGCGGTCTCTGGGCTGATGGTTTATCAGGTAGTCGTCATTCCAGTCTTGCTGAAAGGCGCTCAGAGGCCCACTGGCGCAGACGCTGCTGACGTTCTACGCTGCACGAATGAGCCTGAATAGCCAGCCACCAATCGCAGGCTAATCGCGGGCCGAGCGCGCAAACATGTCTGTGACCGCAGCGTTGCTTGAAGTGACTCACATCGGATGAAAACATGAGTCTGACAGAGCTCACCGCGGCAACCCAGGAGAACCTATATGAACGAAGATCGAGACACTGGAGAAGTTGACCGAGAACGTCACCGGTGGCATCAGTGTTTTGCTGATGCACCGGCAACGCTTGCAGCTTTGGAAGCGAATCCGAACTTGGGGCCGCGGATTTTCAGTGACGTGCCGGCTGGCTGGGATGCTGAAGTTGCCCAGGCCTTACTCGCGCTTGCGCAGTTGTCTGCCGAAACCGGGGTCGAAATCGTTGTGGCTCAATTTAAATCAAAGTTCGGCGGGCTTCGCATGTACCTCGACGTCGCCGAGGATTCCGTGGGGCCGCTGGAGTACGCCGGATCGACGCCGCTAAGTACTTCTTTTCGGCCGTCAGCTAAACACGGGAGCGTGCGTGAACGCGCTATGGCCATAGTCGACGCGGCCGCGGCTCGTTGTGCCAAGCGATGCGAGCGATGCGGGGCGGATGCCGAGCTGGTGAACAAGCAAGGCTGGCTCGTGACAGCCTGCCCAACTCATGCTCGCCTAAACATTGATTAGGAGGAGCAGGTGGGATACCACGATGTTTCGCTCATTCAGTCGCGGATTGATGTAGCCTGTGCCTCTCGTAAAGCACGGCAGATGTCCCGGCTCGACATGCCTGAGCCGTGGCAGCCCGTCGTGCTGTCGTCAATCGGGCGGCTCGCTCGCCAAGGTGTCGTTGTTGAGCGTGCCACGGTCGAGTACGGACAACTTCGCATAATCATGTCGACCCAGGATCCCGTTGCACGCGAGATTGAGGCCGAGGCGGCTCGGGCGTGCGCGCGCGCCTGCGCGACGTGCGGCGAGCCCGCAGACTCATACAGCAACTACATGCCTGCCTGCTACTTGCACGAGTCATCGTCGGGCAGGGCTTTTGCCGCGCTGTACGTGCGCGGCGCGTTTCCGACGTTGTCCGAGGCTTGGATTTGGTGGCGTACGCCTCACGCCGAGCTTGCTGGCTGGCCACCATGCAAAATAGCAACCCAGGAGGGCGGCGGCGACCGAGTGCGCGAGCTACTGCGCGCTATCCGCGTCGCTCGTAACTCTGACCTGCGTTTTTTGGTTTTAGTTCGGTGCCGTCAGGTGGGACCTGATCGGGTGGGCCGCGCGTTATCTCGCGACCGTGCCACCCTCGAGGCGATTCGCGCAAGCCGCGCCGTGCAGCCGTCTGACCTCTTGGCTGAGGCCCTGCACGCGGCAGACATGTATTTGCAGGCGGACGCGGTCGGGCTCTTCGGGGCGTTTTTGGCCCGCCAGGGCTAGTGCGACCTCGCGGCTGGAAGGAGCCCGGGAACAACGCCCCGGCGGCCACCCAAATTCCCCCACTCATGGCCACCTCAAACTCCCCCACCTGAGTTGATCGGGGACAGGGGGTCAACGCTGGCGTAGCCGGCACCTGCGGCAGGACATAGAAGTCCGGTCTTCCCCGAGGGAAGGCCAAGGAGTGAATGTCTTGAAACCCAACCAAAGGGCAACGGTCTATACGCTGCTTGAGCGCAAGACCAGTCAGCACGAGATCGCGCGGCTGACAGGCATCGACCGCAAGACGGTGCGCAGCTATCACAGGCGCTGGCTGTCTGAGCAGTCAAATTCCCCCGGGGTGGCCACCGACCCGCCAATTCAAATTACCCCACCCTGGCCATCGGCATCAACACTGGGCAAAGGCCCTGGCGCGTCCCTGTGCGAACCCCATCGCACCTTCATCGAGGCGCAGCTTCGCCTGGGCCGCAACGCCACGGCCATCTACCAGGAGCTGGTCGATGCTCACGGCTTTGCCGGGTGCTACAACTCCGTCAAGCGCTTCGTGGCGCGCATCCGGGTGCGAGCGCCCGAGCAGTTCGACCGCCTGAGCTTCCTGCCCGGCGAGGAGATGCAGGTGGACTTCGGCGAAGGCGCGCCCACCCGCGTGCCCGGCACCGACCGCTACCGCAAGCCCCGTCTCTTTGTGGCCACGCTGCGGTATTCACGCCGCAGCTTCCGCCGCGTGGTCTGGAATTCGGGCCAGCAAGTCTGGGCCGAGTTGCATGAACAGGCTTGGGCGTACTTCGGCGGCTCGTGCCGCTACGTGGTGCTCGACAACCTCAAGGAAGGCGTGCTCAAGCCCGACCTGTACGAGCCCGAGCTCAACCCCGTGTACGCCGCCACCCTGGCGCACTACGAGGTGGTGGCCGACCCAGCTCGCGTGCGCGACCCCAACCGCAAGGGCAGCGTCGAGCACGCCATTGGCCACACCCAGGCCACGGCCTTGAAGGGCAAGCGCTTCGAGACCATCGAGGCGCAAAACGCCTACCTGGAGCACTGGGAGACCAAGTGGGCGGCCTCGCGCATCCATGGCGCCGAGCGCCGCCAGGTGCAGGCCATGTTCGAAGAAGAGCGGCCCCACCTGCAGCCCTTGCCCAGCCTGCCCATGGCCTACTTCCGAGACGAGCAGCGCACCGTGTGCGACGACGGCTGCGTGCGCGTGGCGCATTGCAGCTATGCCGCCCGGCCTGCAGCCATCGGCACCAAGGTGCTGGTGCGCATCTTCGAGCGCCGCCTGGAGATCCGTGATCTGCAGACCCAGACACTGCTGCGCACGCACACCTTGGCCGAGCGGCCAGGCACCGTGGTGCTGCCCATGGACGAGCGCGTCTTCAACCCCTCCCGCGAGACCCGCCACATCCTCAAGCAGGCCGATGCCATCGGCGTGGACGCCGCCCGGCTGTGCCAGATGCTGTTTGCCATTGAGGGCCGCGTGGGCCAACGCAAGCTGTGGGGCATCGTGCACCTGGCCGACCGCTACCCGCGCCAGATGGTCAACACCGCCTGCGCCCAGGCCGTCGAAGAAGGCGTGCACAGCTACCGCCATGTCAAGGCCATCACAGAGCGCCTGGTGGCGCAGGCCCTGGCTCAGCTTGATGTTGCCCCCGCCACCACAGTGGCCGCGCAAGCCACCCCCACGCAAGCCCACGACCTCATCCGCAACCCGCAGGAGTACGGCGAGCTCTTCGCCATGGCCGCAGCGGCCACCACACCCGACACCACACCCCAAGGAGACCTCTTCGCATGACTGCCATGACCACCCACGACATCGAGACAACCCTGCGCAAGCTGCGCCTGTCCGGCATGGCCGAGACCTTGCAGACCCGCCTGATGCAGGCCCAGGCCGCCCAAGAACCCTTCCTGGACACCCTCTCAGCTTTGCTGCAAGACGAACTCGACCGGCGCCACAGCCGCTTGATGGCGCGCCGCTTCAAGCTCTCTGGACTTGATGAGAAGCCCGCACTGGCCGACTTCGACTGGCGATTCAACCCCAAGCTGCCGCGCGCGGCTTGCTTTGAGCTGCACACCCTCAAATTCCTCAGCGAGGGCGCCAACGCCCTGATCGTGGGCAAGCCTGGCACAGGCAAGAGCCACATCGCCAAGGCCGTGGCCTACCAGGCCACCGTGCAGGGCCATGACGTGTCTTACGTCGAGGCCGACAGCGAGTTTGCGCGCTACACCCTGGCCGATGCCGATGAGCGCGCTCGCCTGCTCAAGGGCTGGGTGGCCGCCGACCTGCTGGTGCTCGATGACCTGTTCTTGGCGCGCCGCATCAGCGAACACGCCGCCGAGTTGCTGCAGGCCCTGGTGCATCAGCGCTACAAGCTGCGCCGATCCATCGTCATCACCTCCAACCGCGTTGTGCAGGACTGGGGCCGATACCTGGGTGACGCCACCATGGCCACCACCATCCTCGACCGCCTCATGCATCGCTGCGCCATGTTGGAGTTCGAGGGCAAGAGCTACCGGCTCAAGGAGGCCGCCGCGCGCCTGGCCATCACGCCTGAACCCTCATAATCGAGGCGTCTTGCCTGGGGGAATTTGGGGTGGCCACAGGTGGGGGAATTTGAAGTGGCCATCGGGGACACAGGCAATGATCTCAGCCTACCTTGCAGAAGGAGCCAAAGTCTGGGTCATTGACAGTGGGCGCAGCTATCAAAAGCTGGCGGCTGGGATAGGGGGCAGCGCCTTCATGGAGTTCTCGCCAGATAGCAACGTCTGCCTGAACCCGTTCACCTCGTTCCTGCCGGAGCGTGGGGGTGAGCACAAGAAGATCGAAGATGAGATGGAAATGCTCTCGTCCCTGGTGGAGCGCATGGTGGCCCAACGTGATGCGGTGGGCGACCTGGAGATGGAAGTCATTCGCAAAGCGATCCGCCAGAGCTTCATCGAGAACCAGGGGCACACCACGGTTCAAGACATCTCGAACTGGCTTTCCGCGCAGGCGGGCAACCCGATGGCTCGTGACCTGGCCACACGCCTCGACTCATTCGCTTACGGCCAATACGCCAAGTTCTTCAATGGCCACTCCAATGTGGACATGGGGGCCGACTTCGTTGTCTGCGAGCTGGATGACCTGAAGAACCAAAAGCAGCTTCAGCAAGTGGTCTTGCTTCAGCTCGTGGCGCACATCACGAACGAGATGTACCTGACGCGTGGGCGAAAGAAGATTTTGATCATCGACGAAGCCTTTGAACTGCTGGATGACCCAGTGATGGCTCGCGCAATGGAAGTGGCGTACCGCCAGGCGAGAAAAATGGAAGGATCAGTCATCACGGTGACTCAGGGCCTTGCGGATATGCACAACTCCCCTGGCGGCAAAGCCATGGTGGCCAATGCGGCGTGGCAATTGATCCTGGCACAAAAGGCCGAAGTGATCGATGAAGTTTACAGCTCGGGCAAATTGTCTTTGGACGGGTACAACTACCAGATGCTCAAGACGGTGAGAACCGTGCCCGGCTCACACTCGGAGATCATGATCGTTGGGGAGGGCAATTGCGGCATCTTCCGCATGACTGTGGACCGATTCACCCAGGCCATGTACTCGACCACTGGCAAGGATCGCGTGCAAGTGCTCAACGACATCGAAAACGGTGTGGATGTCATCGAATCGTTGCAGCGGTTGATCGTTGGCGAGAGCAACTATGAGCGCCTGCAAGTGCTGCAAGATGAGATCGAAGACCTGATGCGCAGAGGCACCAGTCGTGAGGAGATCGGACAAATCATCCGCAATGCGGTTGATCGCGTTGACGCAATGCTGGAAATGGAATCTTGAGGCAGGGGCAGCGCCCCTTTGCGCCATAGGCGAAGCATGGAGGAGGGAGCGATTCCACCCATTACGGGGGGAGTTCACCCCTCTTTCTCTTTTTGCTTATGCCGGTACAATGTTTGCAACGCTAACCATTAACGCAAAATGACCCAAGCCACCGAAACCAAGCCTTCAGCTACGGCGCAGCCGGAAGAGAGCCTTCAGGCCAATTCACAATCATTCATCACCATGGGCACTGCTGTGGTGCTGTGCGTGCTCACCACACTGATCACATTGATGATCGTGGCGTACGGGCCAGCCATTGCACAGAAACAAGGATTCAAGCTGCCCGGCGCAGGACACCTCACGGGCAGCAAGATCGTCTACCTCGACTTTGAAAAGGTGCTGAGCGCCGGGATGGAAGGGGTCGTGGATGGTCAAAGCAGCATGGAAGAGGTGACAGGCAAGGCCAACAAGTTCCAGGCTGAAATCAAGCGGGTGATCTCCAGCTACACGGACTCTGGCTATACCGTCATCAACGCCAAGGCACTGATCCAAGGTGCAGCAGACGATGACATCACCACAGATGTTATCCAGCAGGTGATGGGTGGGAAATGATCACCCTGAGCACGCTTCGTAGTCCAGTGAACTTTGTGCGGAGGTCGGTGCTCCCGCACTTTGCGTTTCTGTTCAAGGCCACCAAAAAAGAGTTGATCACCGCTGGCACGGTGGTGGTGATGTTGGGTGCTGTGGGCCTCGTGTTCAACACTCAGTACGGGATGTTTCTGGATGTGGCAGAGACACGTTGCTTGCCTGAACACCTCTACCTGGGCTACCCACGAGAGGCTGAACTCAAACGAGGGGATGTGATCTCATTCAAGGCCAACGACCGGATCATGTTCAACATCATGACCGGCAAGCGCATCGCAAAGGTCATTGCTGGCATGCCAGGTGATCACGTTGTCTCGAACAGATCAGGCCTCTTCATCAACGGCAAATTCATCGCCAAGAGACACCCAACATCCCTCAAGAACTTGGCAGCCAAGGGCAAGCAGCCCGTGGACATGGATCGTGTATTGGCCCCAGGGGAGCTTGTCGTCATCGGCACCTTGCCTCGGTCGTTCGACTCTCGCTACTGGGGGGTGCTACCAGCCTCCACGGTTGATCGCATGGTGAAGCCACTGCTATGAAGCCTTCAGCAAAACTCTTTCTTCTGCTCGGTGGGGTTGCAGGGTTGTTTGGCCCTGTGAACTCGTTTTCAGCTCGCCCCTCGCAGTTCGATGACTTCAAAGGTGATGGCTACTACTGGTACAAAAAAGAACCAGAAGTGAAGCCTGAGGAAAAGCCGAAGCCTGTACCTCCTCCAGCTCCGACTCCTGCACCTGCCAAGCAAGAGACCAAGGCTTTGAGTGCTGAATGGTTTCGGGTGAACATGCCCAAGTTGCTTGACGCAGCCATTGACGACCCATCGAAGGAAAATGTTGCGAACTACATGTACGCACAGCGTGTGTTGCTGGACAAATCGCAGAACTTCAGCTCAGTGGTCAAAGAGGTTGTGGCGATGGACCCCTTCCTCGACGAAAACAACCGTGTGCCGATCGCGCAGTTTGCTCAACCAGCCTTCGAGCGTGGCATCTCCAGCGCAAAGACAGCAGCTCTTGACTACTTAGGCTCTCAAGCAGGGCTCTGGGTTTTTGTTGACGATCCAGAAAAGTGCTCTGCCTGTGAGGGCTACGTGAACAACATCCTGGTTGGTAGCAGAGCGAACAAGGGAATTGCGTTGCTGCACAACTTTGACTTTCGCAAGATCAATGTTCGCACGCCCGAGGGAAGTGCAGCGGCAAAGCGTCTGGGCCTGAAGGTGACGCCTACAACCATGCTGGTTATCCCACCAAAAGGGTACTACCTCGTGAGTCAAGGTCTCATGTCTCAGCCCGGCTTGGCAGATCGCCTTTTGATCGCAGCCAAGACAGGCGGGCACTTGCCAAAGGAATACATCGAGCGCACGAACCCCTACAACAAGGGTGTCCTTTCGACCGATGAAATGTCGGGTCTGGAAGCGAACAAAGACCCAGCCGAAGTCATTAAATCCATGCGAGACCGTATCAAGGGCATCCAATGAAAACCTGGAAGAAACTCACTGTCATTGCGGCAACCACTACGTCTATCGGTACAGCAGGCGCAGTAGGCATCAAGGATGTCTTGGATGGGATGTTTTCGAGCGTCACGGCACCGGATGTGGTTTCCAACCAGTTCCGTGGGGCGATCACTGGTGGCGGGGTCTATGTTCGAGCACCGATCTCTTCGATTCAGGTGATGGCTATCGATCCTCCGCGACTAAGCATGGGATGCGGAGGCATTGACCTCTATCTTGGCTCATTTTCGTTTATCACCGCCGAAAAGCTCACACAATTCCTTCGTAATGTCGCACAAAACGCGGCTCCGCTGGCATTCAAGATGGCCATTGAAGCGACGTTCCCGCAACTTGGCGGCGTGCTCGACAAGTTCCAGCACATGGCTCAGATGATGAACGACAGCCAGCGCAATAGCTGTCAGATGGCTCGTGGATTGATCGATTTTGCCAAGAACCCAGAGGAGGGCTGGAAAACGCTGACCCAATCTATTAGCAATGGTGTTTCTGCAGTGACCGGCTGGGCTGAAGACTTCACGGGTGCTCTGAAAAATGTGATGGAAAAGCCCTCGGAAGATTTAGGCAAGGCAGACGCCGAAGTGAACCCTGATGGCACCAAGAAGGTGATGCGAACAGGCAACATCACTTGGAATGCACTGATGGCTCGCAAAGCCACCGGATTCACATTCTCTATCTCCGATGACGAGTTCATGGCGCGTCAAGTCCTCATGAGCTTGATCGGCACTCAGATTGTCGTACAAGGGCCGACACCAGAGTCAGAACCCAAGGTTCCCCCATTCGGTCGTCGTGCGCGACTTAAAGACCTGTTCGATCCAAAAATCGACGAAAACGGTGTCACGACAGTCCCAATCTGGAGCTGCGCTCTTGACACGGATTACTGCAAGAAACCTGAGCCCTCTGTGTTCCAGACAAGCGGCGTGGCAGGCTATGTGCGAACCCAGATGTTTGGCAGTGATACAGCTACGGCACCAGAGCCAGGATCGATCGTTTACAACCTGCAAAACTGCACGTCCTCCAACTGTGGGATGACGGCATCCCAATTGCAGTTCCTCAACTCGCTCGGCAAGATCCCGACCGTTGGTTTGTTGATGCGTGCTCAATCCGCACCAGGCGTGGCAGCCATGATCGTTCCCGATCTGGTAGCCGCGATGGTCGATGAGATCTCTGTGGCCTATGCGCGATCTGTGATCGATGTGGCCATCACCAGCTTCTCCAGCGCAGAACTGCCCAAGCCTGAGAACTATGAACAGACCCTCAAAGACATGATGGAAGACCTCAAGGAGGTTGAGCAGGACAGCAAGAAGAGTATCACCCGGCTGAACCAGCTCACTACCTACGTTGATTCAGCGATCCGGGCCAGCGGTGCAATCCTGCGCTATCGCCTGCAGTAAGGAGCAATCGTGCCCAGCTTTACTTCATCGGTGATTTCGACCAACAACATCGGTCAGTGGGATTACTACATCTTCTCTGACAACGTAGCCATTTGGCGTGCTCTAAATGGACTGGCAGCTTGGTTCAACGGGTCAGGGCAGCTACTTCAAAACGCAGCGTGGCTAGGTGCGTTGGTCGTGCTTGCCATTGCCTTGTACGGGGCCGCAGTAGGTAAGTCTGCGGTCAGTGGAGGAACGCTGGGAGCATGGTTCTTTTTCATGTCCTGCATGGGTCTAACAGGGCAGGCCAACGTCTACAACATCTACACGAACACAGTGACGGTGGTGAACAACGTGCCTGCGCTGGCCCTAGTGCCCGCAAGTGCTTTCTCCAAGGCGGGATACAAGGTTTTCACGTCGATGGAAACGGCCTTCTCTGGGGTGACTGGCAGCTATATGGCGGTCACGCAGCATGGTTTCATGGGGCCGCTGGAGATCCTGCTATCCTTGCGTTCGCCAAAGTTTGGAACCATAAGACCTGGTCTGAGTCAGTCTCTGACTGAGGTTGTGCATCACTGCGCTGTTAATCCCGCTATTGGAGCGACCCCACCCATCAGCCAGTCAACTGATGCCCTCAATTGGCTGAAGATGTACGGACTAAAAACTGGATTGACACGAGTTTTTCCAGAGAATGACCCGACAGGCCAAGGAGTCATCAAGACCTGCGAAGATGCCATTAAGTTCGTCGATGATGAATATGGCATCGTTGCAGCAGGCAACAGTGATCTGATGACGCTGATCAACGGTGATACCAACCGCCGTAACCCTCAAGACCCTAACGGCCTGTGGCAAGCGGCTAACTTGAGCGGCTCGTACAACATGCTGATTGCGTCTGCTGTCGGAATGACTCAAAACGCAATCCAGTTCACCAAGAATGCACTGACAGCATCAACCATCACTTACACGATGGATTGCCTGTCGCAGTCGGGTGCGATGACGACTCCTGATACCTGCCAAAGCGGTGCCTTGGCATTGGCTAACAGCATGGAAAAATGGAAGACCGACGCGGCGATGGCAGGCAGCGGCTTCCTCAAGACCATGTTCACGTCGATGGGTGTTCTGCAGGCGCTCTTCTTCTCGCTGTTTCCCATCATCGCCATCTATGGTCTGGTGGTGCCGACCAAGACAGCAAAGATCTTCGGGGGCTTCATATTCTTTGGTATCTGGTGTCAATCCTGGCTGTTGGCCGTTGCACCCATCCAGTCCTACATTCAGACATCCATCGTCGAAGAGATGGGCAAGATCATGGCGGGTGCCGGTGGGATGACCATTGCCAACTCCATGGCTGTGTACCAGGCTCTTTCCACCAAGCTGGCTGTTGCGGGTGACATCATGGCTTCCGCACAGATGCTGTCGCTTGCGCTTCTGTCTGGATCGATGATCGCCCTCAGTGGTCTGGCCAAGAAGTGGAGTGCAGAGAAGCAGATGGATTCGTCCAAGCTGCAGATGGATGTTGCCAAGTCTTCTGCAATGACTGAAAACCGCCCGTTGAACACGGTCAGCACGATTGTTGGTGCGAATGGCCAGGCCACTTCGGCGGTTTCCAAGGTGGGTGACGGCAACTACAACCTGCAAAGCGTGCTCACCACTGGGACCGCCCAATCGCGTGCATCTGAGTCGAGCTTGACCCATGACCAAACCAGAACGAACACGACGCAACTGCAAAAAACGCTGACCGATCAATATGGGGTGACAAAGGAGCAGTATGCAACCGTGTCCAATGCCAAGACTGCATTGAACACAGTGCAGGGTACGGTTGGCACACAAATGTTTGGTGCTCTGGGGACTGCATTGGGACGCATCTTGCCCAAGGGGCACAAGATGACACAGGCCCAGCAAGACGCTGCTGTCAGTAGGGTGCAAAGCCAGGCGATCCAAAACCTGGCAGCCAAGGATCCGAGCTTCCTTGGCAAACTGATGGGAGAAGGTGGCAAGGAGGCCCAGATCAATGCGGCGGCAGATGTGGTCGAGTACGGCATGATGGGCCTGACAGCCGTGGCCGTTGGCGCTGAAACGATGACAGGTGTTGGCGGGCTTGCTGCACCCGCTACGGCGGCTGGTGGGGCGATCTTGGGCACGGCAGCTCGAAAAGCAACGATTGCCACACTCCGCAAGAATCTCACAGACACGGCCAAGGATGTAACCAAGGATGCTGCGGTCATGGCTGGGTCGCGGGCGTTGCGGGAATCGGTAAAACCTGGTGGTCGTGGCACTGTTGAGGGTATAGCCAATGCCTTGTCAGGTGGGTTGAATGCGACGTATAACGCCGCTATCAGTAGCGCCCATAAGTCAGATACCGGGGGCACAGCGAAGAAGACCAAGACGAGAACTCAAACCTTCTCTGGCTCGGAAGTTGAGAAGCTCGACGAGCTCTGGAAGAGGGCAGACGCGGAAAAGGCTTCCACCAGCAACAGCCGTGGGCAAAGCCAATCCTTGTCTATCCCCTTGGATAAGGAGGGCGTGATGGCTCTGGCTGTGAACGGCGTCGATGATGGCCAGGGCGGAATTATCTCCGGCGCGGAGATGATGCAGATAACTCGTGAAAACGCCGCGCTTCTTAGGTCAACTGGAGACGCAAATCGGATCGCGGCAGCGAATCGTGAAGTGGCCATGGCCACTAGGGGCTTTAATGAGACCACTTTTAATGGAGGCACCAGGGGCGCGGAACTTTTGCAGTTCCAAAGAGATCTGGTTTTTCAGCACGCCATGAGAGGTCAGATTACCAGCTCAAACCTGAATGCTCCGCAAAACGCATTGGCTGGTGGAAGAGTCGGAACCACCACGGACATACATGGCATTCGGCAAGTTGCGCTGCAACCAAGTGAGGAGGGTGTACCTACTTCTGGACGGATAACACTGAAAAATCTTGGCAACAACATCGGCAAGGGCGATGACGCGAAGCGGGTTGATGGCTTTGTTGCGCAAGGAGAAACAACCAACCAGGCAGCCTATAACGCAACTCCCGCACCTCAGGCTGTTCTCGAAGGCATGAACTTGCCAGAGACAGGTGCTTTCCGTGAGGCGACTGACGAGAACGGGACTCAAATCGGTTATATCGCGGCTGCGTCTGTGACCGCAGAGGTTTTAGATGGTGGATTAGAGAGATACCGAACCAGGCCAACGGGAGGCGGGAACGGTGGGAGCCGTGGCACGCCTCCTCCTGGCGGTGGGAGCGGCGGCACTCGCCAAGGCAGCACGCCAACGGCCAGCGGTAGTGGTACGCCAACGGCCAGCGGTAGTGGTACGCCAACGGCCAGCGGTAGTGGTACGCCAACGGCCAGCGGTAGTGGTACGCCATCTTCAGGCCCATCGGCAGCCGAACGCACCCGGATTCCTGCAGCGCATCGTAGGAGACGTTGACGTGCAGGATTTTGCCTCGTTGAATTTTTTGGTATATTTAATGCAACAGACGCCGCTGGAACCGGCTTCTGTTGCTCAGTGATCACCGCAATTGGTTGTTAGATCACACCCAAGAATTCAATTGATTTCCTGAAGCGCATCACCTCGCTCTCTGGGTAGGGCAGGTTATGCGCTTTTTCTATTTGTTGCTGCTTTTGTTATCGGTAGTCGCTCGAATCGTGGCAGCTTTTTCGTCCATCGAGTTTGCCGAGTCTGGTGACAAAGTTCTGGGAGTCAATGCTCACATCTTCGCAACTGGATGGGCAATCTTCTGGACTTTGGTGCTCCTGTTCCCTGTCGTAAAGGCCGAAGCAATTCAGCAAAGCAGCGGCGGCGTCCAGTATCGCCAATACGAATATGGTCGCGATATTGATGGAGGCAAGCACTTCGACCTGAAAACGTGGGATCCAACCGACCCCACGATATACGGAACGCACGCTGACCCGATCAACGGACCCAGTGGCCCGCAGTGACCACTTGCAGGTTAGCAAGCAGGTGCGACCATCCCTCGTTTTGACGTTGCTTGCTTCTGTCATGGTGCTATGATGTTTGCAACGGGCCACTTACGGAGCCGCATTAAGCACATCATGAATCGCCGCCAACTTAACAAAGCTCTCGCTCTTGCACCTCTTTCCTGCCTGGTGGGACTCCCCTCTATGGCAACGGCATCTGGCAAGGCGAACCCCGCAGAGCCAAACCGCCAAGACCCGAGTCGTCCATTTCGGCGAGTGAACGTAGGGGAGGATGGTCGTCGCGTCCTCTTCTTCTTCGACTTCGCTTGCCCGTATTGCGCGGATTACCACTCATCGCTGATGAACTTTCAATCGTCAGTGCCCAAGCAGATCCAAACCCTGCTGGTGCCGGTGGTCAACCCGGCAGAAATGGCACGGAAGAACGAGTTGATCGCAGCAGCCAAGTGCTTCTATGCAGTGCAAGACATCGCCTCGCGTGAGCAGGTGCGTACCTTCGTGTCGAACGTGTACGCCATGTACCCAGAGACCCGCTCGCTCATGAACCAGAGCATGTGGGTCAGAGCCATGAAAGCGGCAGGGATCGATGTCCAGCGATTTTCTGAAGCCATGAAGTCGCCCGCAAACAACCAGCAAGTGATGTTCGCAGCTCGCAAGACGGCTGCCTACGATCTCCGTGCTACTCCCAGCGTAGCTGTTGGCGGCAAGTACGTGATGACGCCGGACGATGTGATGGGTGACAAGGAGATGTTCTTCAACATCCTCAATGGGCTGACCTCGGAGATTCTGTAATGCGGGCTCTGATCAATCGATTCGTGAACCGCTTCCTGACAAGCGAAGACAAGCAACAAGAGGTTGGCATGAGCACGCTGCCTTTCGACGCAAACACGGGTGGACGTTCTCAACGCCGCAACAACCGCGAGACGACCGAATATCACATTGGAGATGAGCTGTCCGGCTTCATCACTGGGATTGAGCACTTCGGGGTTTTCGTGCGTTTGCCGAATGGTGAATCCGGCTTGGTGTTCAAGCATGAGGTGACTTGGCCGGGCGAAGACATCACCTACGGAGTAGGTGACAAGGTGAACGTCCTGGTCATCGGCTTTAAGTCAGGGCGTGGCCTGTCGCTGTCGATTCGCCAGACGCGGGCAAATCAGGCTTTCCAAGAGTTCGTATCGGAACACAAGGTGGGCGACACCGTGGTGGGCAAGGTCAAGTCCATCGTCGGCTATGGCCTTTTCGTCACGCTGCGTCCTGGTGTCTTTGGCTTGCTGCACGTCAGCTCCATGCCTGACCTACGCGCTTACAGCCGTGACTCCATCGGCGAGAGCATCGCGGTTCGACTGGTGGACATCAACCTGCCAGGCAAGCGCATCACGCTGGAGATGGCCTGATGCTGCGTCAGCTCGCCACAGTGACACTGGCTGCTTTGTTGGCCATGGCATCAGCTCATGCGAGCGTGCCCTACAAGAAGTGCTTTGAAGAGGCAGCCAATCGCTACGGCCTGGACAAGCGCATGCTGGTGGCCATCGCCAAAACGGAGTCGGGTATCCGCTCTGGTGTGATCGGCCCGAAGAACAGCAATGACACCTATGACATCGGTGTCATGCAAATCAACTCCGCCTGGAGACCAACGCTGGCCAAGTACGGCATCAGCGAGCAGGGCTTGATGGACCCATGCACAAACATCCATGTGGGCGCATGGATTCTGGCCAGCAACATCCAAGTGCATGGCCCCACTTGGAAGGCAGTCGGTGCCTACAACGCCCGCACACCTTCAAAGCAGGTGGTCTACGTCAAAAAGGTTCAACGCAACTACGAGCTGGTCAGCATGCTCGTGAACTAAGAAACGCCGTGAACAGCGCGGCTTAACTGGAGGAGTGAATGTCAAAACTAGGTGAGTTCATCTCATGGATCTTCCTGTCCCTGCTCTTGGTGTGGGCGACCGGAATGATCTTTTCGGGTGAGAAATGCACACGGGTCTACCGATCTGCATGGCCCGTCACATACACGATGAGCACCATCGAGTCCCTGTCCAAACACTGGGTCGATGACGACACAAAGTTGAAGCTGCTTTTGTGGAAAGCAAAGGCCACCGTGGCAACCCAGGGGTTCTTTGAGAAGACAGTCTATGGAGATGAAGCCAAATGCGCCAAGTAAACACCATGCGCTCTCTGGCCCCGATCAAGGCGCGGGGGATCGAACAGGTCGGTCGCTTCGTATCCACGGGTGGCGTTCACGATGAACGCGTCGTCGACTTCCTCAACAACGTGTTCGAGGAAGCCGTTGTGAGTGGCTCTTCAGACATCCACATCGAACTGGATGAAATCGAAGGGATGACCGTTCGTATCCGCAAATCGGGGCACTTGGAGGCTCTGGATTGGTATCTCGATCCTGATGCTGCGCGAGTGGCCAAGACAAAGATTTGCGCCAAGGCCAAGCTCGACGATCAGGAGCGCCTGGCACCTCAGGATGGCCGGATGATGGTCTATTTCGGAGAACGCCGTGTGGACGTTCGTGTGGCCATAACACCAACTGTGAGCGGCTTCAAGTTCGTCTTCCGTCTTCTGGACTCGCACAACGCCGATATCGACATTGACGACTTGGAGATGCCTTTCTTGGTGCGCGAGACCATGAAGCGGATCGTCTCTCAGCCAGAAGGCATGGTGCTGATGTCGGGTCCAACGGGCTCCGGCAAAACCACCACCCTGTACGCTTTGCTGCAGTACATCAAGGATGTCACGCGCCACATCATCACCATTGAGAACCCGGTGGAGTACGCGGTCAAGACATTCACTCAGATCGACGTAGACGGCAACATGACCTTCCCCATGGCCATGAAGGCTGCCTTGCGTCTTGATCCTGACGTGATCATGGTCGGGGAAATGCGTGATGAAGAGTCAGCACACATCGCTCACAAGGCCGGCACCTCGGGCCACATGGTTCTCTCGACGATCCATGCCAACAGTGCGGCGGAGTCCATCACTCGACTGCTGGCCTTTGGCCTGCGGGGCTTCGAGGTCTCCTCGGTGCTCTCCTCTGTGATAGCTCAGCGTCTCGTGCGCAAGATCTCCCCTGATGCCGAGGTGATCTGGGCTGATCCTACGGACGTTGAACGTGATTGGCTCGTGCGACGCAATATGTACGAGCCCGACATGAAGATGCCTCACATTGTCAGTGGCGGTTTCCAGGGGCGTATCCCCCTCGTGGAGATGATCGAGGTGACGCCTGAAATCCGCCGAATCATGGAAGAGGGCGGTGAGGATGCGACCAGTTGGGTGCCGCAGATCGTGGAGTTTGCGGTCAAACAAGAGCAGTTCGAGACCCTGGCTCAAGCGGGCCTGCGCACGGTCCTCGAAGGCAAGACCACCTTGCAGGAAGTGATGGGCAGCACAAGCGACGTGGCCTATGTGCCGACCAAGCGCCGCTGGGAGCAAATCCTAATGCACAAGGGCCAGCTCAGCAGCCTGGACGTGGAGCGCCTGCGCGAGGACATCTACCAACACCGCATGCAGGGCCGAATCATCACGCTCAAAGAGCACGTCATCAACACCAATACCTGCACGGCAGAGATCGTTGCAGCCGCATCGGTCAGACCTGATTGCATCGACGTGGCCTAAGCGCAGCAAGACATTGCGCCCAGCCGCCTCTCCTAACCTGAACACACAACTTTCAAAGACAGATCATGAAAATCAAGACCATCATCGCTACCCTGGCTGCAGCTACCCTCTCGCAACTGGCCTTCGCTGGCCCGGCAGCCGATGCACTGCTTGAGAAGCTCAAGAAGACCTATCCGAACATTGCTTTCACCCAGGTCAATGAGACCCCCGCACCGGGCGTCTATGAAGCAGTTTTCAGCAAGGACATGCTCTACGTCGATGCCACGGGCACCTACTTCTTCCCCACCATGGTCAACATGGTCACGCGGCAGAACATCAGCGAAGAGCGCCGTGCCGAGCTGAACAAAATTGACTTCAGCGAACTGCCCCTCAAGACAGCGGTCAAGACCGTCTATGGCAACGGCAAGCGCAAGATCGCCGTGTTCGCAGACCCCAACTGTGGCTATTGCAAGAAGCTGGAAGCGAACCTGACCAACCTGAAGGACGTGACCATCTACACCTACCCTCTGGGCATCTTGGGTGCAGACTCGACGAACAAGGCCAACGCCATCAACTCGCTCAACAGTGACAAGGCAAAGGTCTGGCAGGCCATGATGGTCGATGGCGCGAAGCCCGTGCTGACCTCGAACAAGGAGGGGATTGAGGCGACAGCCAAGCACCTGGAGCTGTTCAAGAAGTACGGCTTCAATGGCACACCTGCAGTGGTCTTTGAAAGCGGCTACACGCTGAAGGGCTACGCGGAGACTGGTCGCATTGAAGAGCTGATGGCAAAGAAGTAATCGGTCATGACCAGACATCGCATCCTCATTGCAAGCCTGTGCCTGGTATTCGCCCAGGTGGTACACGCTGAGTCGCTGGGCACCTATGGGCGTGCCTACCCGATCAAGGAGCGTGACGCCATCGACGCGATGAAGGATGCGGTGCGCAAGAAACTCGCCAATGGTGGCAAGGAGCAGATGATCAAAGGCGCAAAGGATCGATACCTGGCGTCTTTGCGCAATGTCACCACGCCAAGCGGCATCACCCCAGCTCGCGCAACAACGACTCGACTGGTTGACCTGACGGAGACGGTCAAAAAGACCATCACTGATGGTCGCGGCAACGTGGTGGTGGCCGCTGGCACCAAGATCAATCCCTTGGCCGTCAAGCCTCTGACGAAGAAGGTGTTTTTCATCGACGCCAAGGACGAGCGCCAACTGCATTTGGTCAAGCAACAGGCGAGCCCCAACGACAAGGTGATCTTGCTGGGCGGGTCGGTGTTCACTGCCAACAAGTTCCTCAAGCGCACGGTCTACTTGGACATTCCCGGCTTGCATAAGCGCATGCAGGTGAGAAAGCTCCCATCGGTCGTCTCGCAACAGGGCCAGATGCTCAAAGTTCAGGAGATCGCGCTGTGAAGCGTTTGATGCAAACAATTCTTGCCGCCTGCATGCTGGTCATGTCGCTCCAGGCGCGAAGTGCAGACCCGGCTGCTGGTGGCGTGTTGTGCCCCAACAAGTTCCCCGACTTCATCAACGATGTTTGCTGGTCGTGCATGTTCCCGTTCAAACTCGCTGGGTTGCAGATGGCGACAGGCCAGGATGGGGAGGATTTCGCCACGAACGCGGATAGCTCATCCACTTGCGTTTGCGAGAACGCACTGAAGGCGGGTTTGCCTGTCTCCTTCTGGGAGATGGCCTACATGGTCGATGTGCATACAGAGCCGGGCTGCCTGCCAACCCTGGCTGGCCTGAAGCTCGATCTGGAGTGGTCATCGGAAAACTATGGGGTCATTGGAGATCGCGAACCCCGCCGCAAGTACGCATATCGCAATGCTGCCTACTACGTTGCGCCCATGATGTACTTGTTGGAAATGGTGCTCGATGATGCTTGCTCAGACCGCTCGGCTTTCGATGTGGGCTGGACCAGCGAGTTCGACCCAAGCTGGGGTGACGATGAGCTTGCGATGATCAAGATGCCCGTGGCATTCGCCTTCGGCAACCTGGCCGGAGCCATGGCTGCAGGTATCGACTCAGCGGCAGCCATGATCGGCTTCCCCAAGAACGAGATCTTCTGGCAAGCGGGTTCGTGGGGTCCGATCTACCCCATCACGGGCAACGTCGCCGTGCACAAATCCCCCGACAACACGGGGCACCTGCTGGCCACTCGGATGTTGGCCGAGGCACACGCCATGGATGAAATGGCGGAGTTGTTTGGCAAGGGCTCTGGTCGAAGCTATGCCTGTGAGCCAGGTGAGATCGGTTGCACGGCTCAGATCACGAAGCAGGTGATGTGTGCGGCAACGCCACTCCAGTTCCCAGAACAACTGATCATGCTCAAGAAGCAATACAAGATCCAGCGTCTGTTCCCGACCCCCTATACCTGGAAGACGATGCTGGGGGGATGCTGCACGCCGATTGGCCGATCCACGGCTCTGCGAGAGCAAATGACCAATGTCCCTCTGTCCGGCTTCAAGGACTTTGGCTACTCAGTGTTTCGCAAGCGTGATTGCTGCGCTGGCGTGATCTCGCCTTCGCTCCTTCAGTGATCGGGATGAGGAAAAAAAGCATGAATCGTCCTTTGAACATCATCTTCCGCTCGGTCTGCGCCATGGCTTTGCTCGTGCCCATGACCGTGGCCCTTGCGCAGGCCCAGCCGAAAGACCTTCCCTCTCAAGCCGAGATCGCTGCCAAGCAGCGGCAGGTGATGGAAGCCCTTGGCCGGGTGCCCGCGCCTAACTCTGGGCAAATCAAGCTGCAGATGGAATCCAACCGGGCCAGCACGAACGCTGTGGCAGCCCAGAACACCACGCCGCTCAACGCACAGTCAACCAAGGCTGACTTCGAGAGACTGGCTCGTCCTGGTGCTGCGCAGGCTCAGCCGCCCAAGCCCAAGTACGAGGAAGACCTGATGGTCTTCGTCTCTATGTCCATGCCCGAGGGGATGTTGATGGCATACGCGCAGCAAGCGAAACGCTTCAACGCGGTGCTGATGCTGCGCGGCTTCGTCGATGACAAGCTCAGCAAGACCCGTGAGGTGATCATGCGCCTGAACAAGTCCGGTGCCCGATGGGAGGTGAGCCCTGAGCCCTTCAAGCACTTCAAGATCGACAAGGTGCCCGCCTTCGTCATTGCGACGGCGGAAAGCGGAAAGATCACGGAAGAGGGCTGCGCACGCCCCGACACCTACACGAGCATCTTCGGCGACATGTCGGTGCTCGATGCCTTGGACAAGATGGCCTTGCGTGGTCAGAAGCCCATTGCTGAACTGGCGAAGGCACGCATCCTGGCCGACCGTGCAGCGGGCAGGCGAGGGGAGTAACCGATGTGAGGCCCGTCATCGAAGCATTGAACGAGGTGGGGCGTCCCCATCTCAGACAGGCGCGAGTCGTGGATGATCTGCCAGGCCCAGAAGAGCGACGTGCCGCACTGGAGCTGGCCACGATGGCGATTGCGAGGCAGCTTGGTATCCCAGCGGTCACGAAAATCGGTTTTGGCAGCCCTGTGCATGTGGCATTTGGGTTGACTAGGCCTCAGGCCAAACAACATGATGCTCACGCACTCCTGCTCACGCTGGGCGCACTTTTGCCACTGGACTACTGCGAACAGCACGCCGATGAAGCCATAGAGTAGAGTGCGGCCCACTGGTGCGGATGGCGTGCATAGATGGCCCGCACCCCTTGATGGCGAACCTGGGAGATGGCCTTGAACCGCAATGACACGATCAGCATCGCACTTTCGGCGCTGCATGAAATTCGCCACGCCCACGAAGAGTTTTTGAGGGTGCTCGCAACTTACGGTGAACGCGCAACCCGAACGGGCGATTTCGCGCTGCGCGACTACGACCAATCGATAGATGTGACATGTCTGGGCGTCCCGCTTCGTTGCCAATATCGTCCGGTCTGTGCTCAGAATCGCAACTGGTCCTACGAATACGAGTTCGTCTCTTCATTTCGAAACGCTGAACTGGTCGTGTTCAGGTTGTACCTGAGCCCTTTCGAGACGCTGCACTCAGACCAGGTGGACGGTCCTATTCTTTGCAAGACCAACGTCGAAAACCTTCCCGCCAAGATCACAGATGCCATCGCTGCGGCGTTGCTGTGCTCGGATGTGTTTCGGGTTAAAACCCCGGACTGATCTGCTGAGGCATGAAGAAAACCCCAGCTCGAAAGCTGGGGCGTGGGGAGTGAATATCACTCAAGAACGATGGGCAAACCCAGTCGGGTTGCGACAGAGTTTGACGCTTTCACGAACTCTCCACGGTCGTCAGGCGACCACCGGAAGAGAAACGACATCTCAAACGCATTGGCCACTGCTTTGCACTGGGCCTGAAAAGCATCATCGCCATTCAGGTTGCCAGAGTAAGCGGTCACTCGACGCCCGGATGCAATCGTCTCGCGAGGAGACAGCGGTGCTTTGAGGGCACCGTCTTCGTGAGCTTTTCGAGCCATTGCTGCCACCTCAGAGAGGTAATTCGCAACCTTTTCGGAGATGCCCGGAGCTTTCGCTTCGATCATCTTCTGCTCGTCTGAAACGGTCATGTACTTCACCCGGATGCCCAGGGTGAAACGGGCCAGGAGCGCAATGTTCGAGGTTTGAGTACCTCGGTACGCGCCTTTGCCAACACCGTCCACAGCGTTGCCAGTTGCGGCGATCCTGAAGTCAGGATGAGCCTTCACCATCTCGCCGGTCTCGGGGATCGTGTAAGCAGTAGCTTGCAAGACCGTGTTGAGACCACCAGCCACCTCAGGCTTGAGCATGTTCATCTCGTCCAGCAGGAAGATGCCACCGACACGCATTGCTGCGATCAGGGGTCCGTCTGCCCAGCCGGTTGAGCCATCGGCCTGAAGGGTCACGCGGCCAATGAGTTCTTGAAACTCAAGACCACCGTGACAACCCATCACGAATGTGGGCCAGTTCAAGCGAGCGGCAACTTGCTCGATCAACGTGGTTTTGCCAGAGCCGGTCTCACCTTGCAGAAGGATGTTCTTCTCGGTGCCTGCTGCCCAGAACTGGATGATGCGAAGGTGTTCCTTGCGAAACACATAGGCATCGTCACGCTCGGGGACGTACGGCGAATGCCCAGCTTTGATCGGGAAGCGGGAGGCTTCACGAACAGCATCAGGGAAACGGGGAAAGCCGAAGAGGTCATCAGCGTATGCGTAGCCTTGCGTGATTTGAGTCATGTCAATCTCCAGTTACGTGTCGGCGGAATGCCGCAACTGTGTGGAGATGTGCAAGGCAGCAGAAATCAGCAATGCAAACGGGATTGGGTCTTCCAAACAGGAAGAGATCAGTTGACGAGGGCGGTGGCGAGATGGTCCTTGATGAGGGTCGGCAGGGATTCATGTAAAACCCAGCAGAAACAGACTTAAGTCCCTGTCACGGCTGGCTTTTTTGCCACTTTCCCGCCTCCCGCCTTGGCGTCCTTCGCGGCAGCTAAATCGGGCTCGGCCGGCGTCGCAGTCAATCGCTCCAGCATGCTGGCCACGACCTGCTCTTGCGCCGTGACGGATGACCTAGCCGTCGCC
>Ga0209066_10002428_pt1 | contig 22590 bp, 24 predicted proteins | sample All_14_2_FD_187198 | JGI IMG/M metagenome (GOLD analysis project Ga0209066, IMG submission 187198) | Freshwater microbial communities in response to fracking from Pennsylvania, USA - Allegheny Zone_MetaG_DW_15 (SPAdes) (version 2) ... | reverse complement strand
TTCCGGTTGGGCCTGCGGCCCGCCCTCCAAGACACCTATGCCGCGCACAGTCAGAACTTGGGGGTGTATCAGTTTTAAATCGCTGATCGAAGGAAATCTGTGTCAGTTTTAAATCGCCGTTGACAAAGCCATGCCGGTGCGGATCAAAACCATTGAACTGCAAGCCGCCTCTGCACCGGATTGGTACTGGCTCCGGAGCGTCGCTTAATGGCTACCTGCGCCAATATCGAAGCGGTGTATGTCGCCACGGGTGCCGCGTCGGGCTCGGCCCATACCCTAAAGAGCGTCTTGGTTCAGGACGTCACGACGCCGGTTTCGTCCTGCAATTACGTGCTGATCAATGCCTCTGAATATGCCCAGCTTTCCCACGGCTTTATCACGTCCGCCGAGGATGCCCAAACCATTGCTTTCTCGTTCGTCCTGCTTCTGGCCGTGGGCTTCGGCATCAAAGCCATCCGCAGCGCCTTGGACACTTATGACAACTCAATCGACGAAAAACACTAAAGCCGAACCGGGACCGCAGGGCACGGTCGGCTTTAGTGTTTCTCTTCTGGGTGGCAAGGGTGCCCAACCTTTTCACCTTCAACTTTGGGCTAGGAGTTTCAAATGAACAAAATCAATCGTTTCGTCATCGGCCTTGGTCTGGGTCTTTCCGCTGCCGCTTCGCAGGCCGCCGTTGATGTCACCAGCGTGATCACGGCAATCGGTGATGCCGGTACTGCTGCTGCCACCGTCGGCGCTGCCGTGCTGGTCATGGTGGTCGGCATCAAGGTCTATAAGTGGATTCGCAGCGCAATGTAATCCTGCACCGGGGCTTTGGCCCCTTTGATATTTAAGGGGGTTGAAGTGGGTATTTGGGAAATCTATGTTCTGGCAGTCGTGGCGGCTTTTTGGCTGATGTTCCGATGAGGCTGGCTTTGTATTTTCTGATTGGCCTGTTGTTTGGTGGCGGGTCGGTGTCGGCCTTTGCCGAAACGATGCCGGCTGAATATCAAACAGTCGCGCTGCGAATTTGGTATTTAACGCCGGGTGGCGTTAATTACTGGACTATCCCTCAGGTGTGTTCATCTCGGGCTCCGACTAACGGTGCGCCTGCATTTGCTTTTCAGCCTGCTGCGGGGTATTCGGAAACGCGAACGGTCGATGAACATGTCGGAAATTGTGTAACGACCAACTCCTCGTTTGCTGTTTATCGCAATCCGAATTGTGCTACCGGATATTCGCGGGTTGGTGATGAATGTCAGAGCAACACGAAAACCTGTCCTGTCGGTAAAAACTGGACGTTAACGGGATCAACGTGTTCGCGGCCTGATTGTGTGGCGCCGCAAATTCGGGACGAGTCCAACGGTCTTTGCAAGCTGCCAGAATGTCCTCTCGGTTTTGATCTTAATTCGTCGGGTCAATGTGTGAAGAACTGTACGGGTAAAGCGGGGCAATCGACGGTCAATGCCTCTTACAGTTTTGTGGGGCCATCGTCGGAATGGTCGGTCGGCGAGTGCAAGGTGAAGTGCGCTGTTCGGGTGTTGACCGGGTACGGTGGGAGCGGCTCGGAATGTAAATTTTCTGGGGCGTCAGCAGCGCCGAATAACCCTGAAGCAGAGGCATTGCCGCCTGACCCAACCAAGATTCCACCGGAAAAGCCCGAGGATTGTCTCAACAAGGGGCAGGGCTATATTCAGGGGTCGAGTTCGATCACTTGCGTACCTGCTGAAGATGCGCCTGCGGGGCAAAAGCCGACGAAAGTCGAAACCGAAGATTCAAAAACGGAAGGCACGCCGGGAGAGGATGGCAAGCCAGACCCCGGTGCCGATGATTACAAAAAAACGGACATTACGACGAGTACGGAAAACGGCAAGACCACGACCAAGACGAAAGAAACGGTTAATGGCAAAACGGGCGAGAACGGCGGCGTCGAATGTCCAGCCGGTTTTACCCTCAATGTGGATGGTTCGACCTGCTCTAAATCCACGTCCAAGACCGAAGGTCAAACGGATTTTTGCAAGGAAAATCCGGAAAACGCGGCCTGTACGGGTGACAAGGAAGCGAAAGAATCGACTTTTGGCGGAACGTGTGAGGCCGGTTTCAGTTGTACCGGGGATGCAGCCACGTGCGCCATTGCAAAAGCCTCCCATGAAACCCGCTGTATGTACTCGCCGGACTCAACCACGGCCCTGCATGACAGTCTCAATCCGGGGGGTACGGCGGCGCAGGTGACTTCCGGGATTACCGCGCTCAATGCCGATGGTTCCAAGGATTTCAACATAGCGGACGAATTCACCACGCGAAACCATGCGTATGTCAATTATTCGTCATCATGCCCGGTCGGGTCGCAGTCCTACACGATCGGCAAAGCGGTTTTTACGCTCGATGGCGAGATCGTTTGCAGTATCGGTAATTTCGTCAAATTGCTAATTCACATCTTGGCCTACATGGCCTTAATCCGGCTGTTCGCGGCAAAACTGGTCTAAGGGGTAAAACATGGCATTGCCTATGCTGGGCGCATTGATGGCCGGTGGCGTGATCTCCGGTCTAACGCAATTTTTTGTGTCTCGCGCTGGAATGATTCTCGCCGGTCTGGGTTTAACGATGATCGGCGTCAAGGGTCTGCAAACTTTCATTGGCTACGCGATCACCGATATTCAAACGATTGCCGGATTTCTCCAAGGTGGCGGCGGCGCGATGGGCCTTGGCGCGAAAATGCTTCAGTTCGCCGCCTTCGCCGGTCTGTTCGATGGCGTCAATATTCTGATCAGCGGTTATATGTCTTATGCCTCGTTGCTCGGGGTGCGTTTTATTCTCGGCAGGATTTAAAAAATGATCACGCTCACTACAGGCACACCGGGTGCGGGTAAATCGCTTTACACCATTGATCTGATCAATAAAAAAGCGGTCGCTGAAAAGCGCGAGGTCTATTACTTCGGCATTAAAGATTTAATGCTGCCGTGGTTCGAGATGGAAGATCCGAAAAAGTGGGACGAACTGCCGATTGGTGCAATCATCGTCATTGACGAGTGCCAGACCGTGTTCCGGCCAAGGGCGAATGGCGCGATGGTCCCGGCCTACATCGCGGCGATGGAAACGCACCGCCACAAGGGCTACGATATATTTTTGATCACGCAGCATCCGGCGCTGTTGGACCAAAATATTAAGCGGCTGGTCGGTCAGCATATCCACGTCGTTCGCAAGTTCGGCCTGCAAGCCACGACCGTGCACGAATGGGGCAGTACGCATGAAATTACCCAGCGCAATCTACTCGCGGCGGTGCGGCGGCAATATCGCTTTACCAAAGAAGTCTACGGCTATTACAAGTCCGCAGAACTTCACACGCACAAGGCCAAAATCCCGAAGCGCGTTTGGTTTTTGCTCTCCGTGCCGTTATTGATCGGCGTGTTGATTTACTTTGCGATGGGTGCGGTCAATAACTTACGCAAGCCGCAGGAAGCAACGCCAGTCGCAAAAACTGAGACTGGCGCGAAAGTCGCTGACGGCAACCGGGCGAGCGGTCCGGTCACGGTCGCGGCCTACATTGCCGAACAGCAACCGCGCATCGCCGGGATGCCTTGGACTGCACCGCTCTATGACGATCTGACGCGGGCAGTCGATGTGCCAACGCCGATGGCCTGCATGGTCAATCACGATACCGATACCTGTCGCTGTATCGACCAGCAAGGCAACCGCATGGTCACGACCGAAGCATTCTGTCGCCAGTTCGTGCAACACGGTATGTTCGTGCAATGGCGCAAAGTGCCGGAAAACCTGCCGCAGCTCTACCGCGAACCGCGTGGCCAGCAGCCGGCCAGCGAAGCGGCCAGCGCGCCAACGTCGGTACCGGATGGTTCGAGCACGAACAGCAATTACCCGCCACCGCCGAAGCCGCTACCGCTGCCGATTTTTTAAATAACGATCAGCGTCAGGAGTGTCGGCGGCGGCGTCAAAAGTTTGGCGCGACACCGCGCAAGGGGCCAAGTCTGCTTGTTCGACCAGCATCAAATTCGGTCAGACCAAGACAAGACCGAGTAGCGGGTCCGCGCTCGCTGGTCATCGAATGCGGACAGGCCACTAAACCCCTACACCGCTTTGCAGACTGCCTTTGACCTGCTGCCTGAGTACGTACTCCGTAGCGAGAGCGCCTTTGCCGGATGGTTTTGCCCTGCCGGTCAGTTTTCAATCTGTTGAACAAAACCAGCCATCCGCAGCAAACGGAGGGAGAGCAGGCCAAGGGACGCCGACGATTAAAGCGGGTCCGGCGTAACAACAGTTTGTCGAAAGATGGTTCCAAGGGCTGCGCCCTTGGCCCTGCCGGGTAGGCGGTCTTGACCTTAAAGCGCCGTGTCCAGTTTTTGTTCAATTGATTGACCGCAGCACGGACAAAGACCGGCTGCTTTGCGCTCGGCCCTGAGCTTCTTCATGCGCTCGGCACCGCTCATCGCGCTGTCGCCTTTGGCCGGTCTGCCGCGTGGCTTTTTCAGCAAGTCGGGGGTTTTTTCTGCCGCGCCGGTTTTTTCCTTTGCCATTATCCGAGCGTCTTTTTTTGCATCGCTTCGCCAAAGCGGATGATTCCGTCCAAATATTCGCGCATTGCTTTAACTTCGGTGTTTTCAGTTTCGCACCATCCATGCAAACGGCACCATAGCCCAAAAACGCCAAAGGCTTGATTAGCGAATTCCTCTCCTTGTTCGGGAAAATCGCAGATTGCTGTTTTTAAATACTCAAGCTCTGCTTTGCATGCCAGATCAACATTTATCATTTCCATTTCGCTCTCCTTCTTATTTCGTTACGGTGACGTTATTATAGCGCATCGCTTGATTAAATCAAGCATTATTTGTCATCGTAACGAAAATAAATAGTTAGCGTCAGGAGTGTCGGCGGCGGCGTCAAAAGTTTGGCGCGACACCGCGCAAGGGGCCAAGTCTGCTTGTTCGACCAGCATCAAATTCGGTCAGGCTGAGACAAGACCGAGTAGCGGGTCCGCGCTCGCTGGTCATTGAATGCGGACAGGCCATGAACCCCCTCACCCCTCTACCAAACCGCTTTTGACCTTAAAACAGTCGGCAAGATAAGCGCTTGAAGCCAAAGAAAAAGGCCCGGTTATCCCGAGCCTTGTCCACAATTTCCGGGGATAACTGCGGTCGACCGCAGCAAGTTCCCGAATATTTTTTAATCGCGTTTCACGATGTGATAGCGGCTACTTATCATAAGTCCAAATTATGCGAATTCGAGGTTTGGTCGTTTGGAATAGGCTATCGAAAATTAAATGACGCCACTGCGAGCGTAGTCTGCGGACAGCGGCGTCTAGTCACCCAGTGACTTGTCTTTGATGGTGTGCTCAACGGCCGCGGCCTGCTCCGGGTCCCATGCCTTGGCGCATGCCTGCACCTTGGGCTGCAGGGGTATCGGGCAATGTCAGCCCACGCTCGCTGGCACGCTTTTCCATTTGCTCGTGGTGTTCCTGGCGAAGCTGTTGGCGGGCGTCAGGCGATTGTGCTGCGTTCATTTTTACCCGTTGTTCCAGACGCTCCTGCTGGGTCATCAGTTGGCTGCCACGAACCGTGGTGTCAGTAGCAACGGCATTCAGACTGAGCAAGCTGACTGTCATCGCTGACAGTAGGATTTTTATGGTGTTGTTGGTCATTTTCGTTCTCCTGGCTGGATAGAAATTACGCAAGCAATCTGCGAAACCTGAAGTGCTTTGGCAATGTTGTACTCAAGCCTTCAATTCAGTTATAGCCCTGAAATGATCAAAAACAGGGGTAGCAACAAAGTGTTGCAACTGGATATCTATTTCATCTGAATTGTGACGGATTTTTCTGAGCGGCCGCCGTGCTGGCGCAGCAGGTCGGCGATGTCGGTATTTTTTGCCTTGAGGGCGATGTCGACCGCGGTTTCGCCAGTGTCCATGGTCCGGGTGGGATCTGCCTGACGAGCCAGCAAATCGCGAATGATATCCAGCTGGCCGCTACGGGCTGCAATCATCAGTGGTGTCATGCCATTTTCGCTGACTGCATTGACATCGCTGCCCTGCGCGATCAAGTAGCGGGCAATGTCGGTATGACCACCAAAAATGGCATAGGCCAGCGCCGTCCAGCCTGTCGAGTCGGCGTCAGCCCCAGCGTCCACCAGCAGTTTGACAACCGGGAGATGGCCACGTAAGGCGGCCAGGCGCAATGCGGTGTCGCCGGCGGCATTACGGGCATTCAGGCGAGCCCGGTTCTTGACCAGGAAACTGGCAGTTTGTAGATGGCCATCACGCGCCGCCAGCATCAACAGGGTATTGCCTTCGATGTCTGTGCTGTTGATTGAGGCGCCCTGCCCGACCAGTTGTCGGACCTCGTCGGTGTCGCCGCTCTTGGCCCCGCTGATCAAGTCATCATAGGTGGCCGCGGACAAGGGGGCGGCGGCCAGCATGCCGCCAATGAGAAGGGTTAGGAACTGTTTTTTCATGAATGGGCGGGCGGCTGGGCGTGGCGGAACAAGGTGTGGAAGTTCTGCTTGGTCGCGACACTGACGGCTTCAAGCGAAATTTCGCGCAGGCGGGCAATTTCTTCAGCGACGTGGCGTACGTAGGATGGCTCGTTCTGCTTGCCGCGATAAGGCGTGGGGGCCAGATAGGGGGCATCGGTTTCAATCAGCATTCGATCAAGCGGGCAGCGCTGCGCCACTTCTTTGACGATGCTGGCATTTTTGAATGTAACGATGCCGGAAAAGGAGAGATAAAACCCCAAGTCGAGCGCCTGCTGGGCGATCTCCCAATTTTCGGTGAAACAATGCATGACACCGCCAACTGTCTCAGCGCCCTCCTCGCGCAGCACCTGCAAGGTGTCCGCTGCTGATTCACGAGTATGGATGATGAGCGGCTTGGCGCACTGACGGGCAGCGCGAATGTGGGTGCGAAAACGATCACGCTGCCATGCAGGACGGTCCTTGTGCCAGTAGTAATCCAGTCCCGTTTCGCCAATGCCAATCACCTTGGGGTGGTTGGCCAGTGCCAGGAGCTGAGCTTCATCTGGTTCGGCTACATCGGTGTATTCCGGATGGACGCCAACCGTGGCATAGAGTCGGGGCGAGCTTTCTGCAATTCCAAGGACTTTGGGGAAGTCCTCAAGATTGACGCCGATGCAGACGGCCGCGCCAACGCCATTGTCTTGCATGCGTTGCAGCACGGTGGGCAATTGCTCGGCCAGCCCTGGAAAATCAAGGTGGCAATGTGAATCGATCAGCATGGGATGCTTACAAGGTGTGCGTTGGGCGCGAGGATTGCAAGACGCCGCCAAGCAGTGCTTCGATCTTGCGACGGGCTTCGATGCCACTCTCGTCCGGGTTGAAATGAACGCCTATTCCTTGCGCCCGGCCATTCTGGGCACCCGCCGGTGTCAGCCAGATGACTGAGCCGGCAATCGGCAGTTTGGTCGGATCGTCCATCAGCGACAGCAGCATGAAGACTTCATCGCCCAGGTGATAGGGGCGTGTTGTCGGAATGAAAATGCCGCCATGACGCAGGTGTGGCATGAAGGCCGCATAAAGGGCGGATTTTGAGTTGATGTTCAGTGACAGAACACTGGGACGCTGGGGAACAGGTTTGACTTCACTCATCGTCGATCAACGCTTAAACAGGCCTCGGTAGTCCAGCAGGACGCCTTCCAGAAACAAGCGGGCATTGAGCGGTTGCTCGGCCTCCTGGCGGCGAAGATGCATGGCACGGTACAGATTGATGGTACGAATGCCCGGGATCATAGCAGCCAGGGCGGCCAATTGCTTTTCCCGGGCGAGAAAATAACGGGCTGCTTGCCCACATTGCAGCAGGCTAAGATCAACCAGCCATTTTTGCAGGGCTTCGATCACCTGTTTCAACAAAAGTTGACCTTTGCTGTCTTTGATCGCCTTGTCCAGCATCCCCGCCAGGGCTAATACATCCAGTTGAGCACCGCTCGCCAAACGTTCGCTAAGCGTCTCCAGCCAGCCATGCTGCCCGGCCGTAGCCATGTCGATCGCCTGGCGCGGCGATCCGCCTGCCAAGGCCAGCCAGTGCGCGGCATCGGCAATGCCGGCCTGCTGCAAGGCGGATGTGGCTCGCGCCAGGTTGGGTACGGGCACCGGAACCACCTGGCAGCGACTTCGGATGGTGGGTAGCAGACGGTTAGGTTCGCTGGAAACCAATAAAAACAAGGTATCTGGCGGCGGTTCTTCAAGTGTTTTGAGAATTGAATTGGCGGTACTTCGATTCATCGCTTCGGCCGGATTGACGATCAAAACCCGCAAGCCACCGCGATGACTACCCACACCGAGAAATTCGTCCAGTGCTCGCACCTGGTCTATGGTGATCTGCTGGCTGGGTTTTTTCTTGCCCTCCTCCACCTCACCCTCAGTCGCCAGCGCTTCCGGTTGCAGCAGGCGAAAATCAGGATGATTGCCCTGGGAAAACCAGTTGCAAGCCAGGCAAGTGCCGCAGGCCTGCTGTGCCCTTCCCGGGGCTTCGCACAGCAAGGCTGCTGCAAAGTGACGGGCCAGTTCAAATTTACCCAAGTCATTCTGGCCGATTAGCAGCAAGGCATGCGGCAGGCGTTGCCGTCGTTCCTGAAGCGCTTGCCAGACCGGATTGTGAAGTTCAATAACATTCATATTCATAGGCTTGAAATCAATAATTCAAGTGATTTCCTGATGAGTTCGATGCTTTGATTGGCATCAATCAGGCGAATGCGGCGCGTCTGGCTGTGAGCGCGTTCAAGATAAGCTTGGCGGACTCGTTCATGAAAATCGGCTTTTTCCTGCTCGAATTTGTCGAGTACCCGCTGGGCTCGAATAATCCGTTCGCGCGCCACATCGAGTGGCAGATCAAACAGCAGGGTCAGGTCGGGTTGGCGATGTTCGTGCACCCAGTGTTCCAGTGTATGCAATTTGCTACGATCCAGTCCCCGGCCACCGCCCTGGTAGGCATAGGTGGCATCGCTGAAACGATCACAGATCACCCATTCACCACGCGCCAGCGCAGGTTCGATGACTTGCGCCAGATGCTCGCGGCGGGCAGCGAACATGAGCAGAGTTTCGGTTTCAAGATGCATGGCCGAATTGAGCAGCAGGCCGCGCAATTGTTCACCCAGTGGCGTGCCGCCAGGTTCGCGAGTGACATGGACGATCAGCCCGCGCGTGCGCAATTGCTCGGCCAGCCAATCGACGTGGCTACTTTTCCCGGCACCGTCGATGCCTTCGAAGGTGATGAACTTGCCGCTCATTTTTTGCCTCTTTGGTAGGTGTTGACCGCGTGATTGTGTTCGTTGAGCGTTCGCGAGAACTGGCTACTGCCATCGCCGCGGGCCACGAAATAAAGGGCGTCGCTGTGGGCCGGATTGAGCGCGGCCTGTAAGGCGGCGGCACCCGGCATGGCAATGGGGGTCGGCGGAAGGCCGGGACGCGTATAAGTGTTGTAGGGCGTATCGGTCTGCAGGTCGCGTTTGCGCAGGTTGCCGTCAAACTGGCTGCCCAGGCCGTAAATTACCGTTGGGTCAGTTTGCAGCAACATGCCACGGCGCAGACGATTGACGAAAACGGCAGCGACCAGGTTGCGGTCTGCGGCCTGGCCGGTTTCCTTTTCGACAATAGAGGCCATGATCAGTGCTTCCTGCGGCGTGCGATACGGGAGTGCCGCCGCCCTTTCCGCCCAAGCACTGGCCAGGCGGCTGGCCATGGCGCGCTGGGCACGACGGAGCAATTCAAGGTCGGTCGACTGTTTGTCGACATGGTAGGTATCCGGAAATAATTGTCCTTCCAGGCTGGGCACGTCGAGACCGAGCGCCGCCAGAAGGCGCGCTTCACTCCAGTCGCGGGTGTCGTGTGTCAGATCGGGGTGGGCGTCGAGGCGAGCACGAATCTGGCGGAAGGTCCAGCCTTCGGGAAAAGTGATTTCGGCCTGGACAACCCGGCCATCTACCAGCATCCGCAGGAGTTCGATCGGGGTTGTGGATGGTTCGACAGCATAGCTGCCCGCGCGGATGGCGCTGGCCTGCCCCTTGAGGCGGGCCAGCAGCGTGAATAGCTGGGGTTCCAGCGCAATGCCGGACTGGCGAATCTGAAGTGCCGCCTGGCGAACAGTACTACCCGGCAGGATGCGGAACTCACTGGCCCCCGGCATGCTGAGGGCGTGCGTCGCCCAGCCGAAAAACAGGGCAATGGTGATGCCCAGCAGGGCGCTGGACAGCAGAAAAATCCGAAAAACGAAACGCATGGGAACTTGGCCGCTAGAAACGGGGTCTTGCCCGTCTGGCGCGAGCGAATTGAAACGAACGATATAATAGCCCAAACCCCTACAGGAGCCGTCATGACCCCCCACTGGCATCGCTTTCTGGAATCTTCCGAGGCCTGTTTTGCCGCCGATTCCGACCATCCCCTGCACTTTGGCGACGCCGCCGGTGAATTACAGGCTGCGACAACGCAAACCCTGCTTGTTCCTCTGGCGCACCTCGCCGTCATTGAGGTCAGTGGCGAAGATGCGCAGAGTTTTCTGCATAGCCAGCTGACCTGTGATATCAACCATCTGGCGCCAAACCAGCTCCAGCATGCCGGCTGGTGCACGGCCAAGGGTCGCATGCAGGCCAGTTTTCTGGTCTGGCGACAGCTTGATCGTTATCGTCTGATCATCGCAGCCGACTTGCTGGAGGCGGCGGTGAAACGCCTGAAAATGTTCGTTTTGCGCTCGAAAGTGACGTTGACCGCGAACAGCGAGGCGATTTTGCTGGGTTTGAGCGGTGCACAGGCGGGTGAAGCCTTGCGCGATGCCGCCCTAGCCGTGCCAGAAACCCTGCTGACGCATGAAACCCGTGGTGACGACACGGTGCTGGCCATTGATTCCGGGCGTTATCTGCTGCTGTCAGTTTTTTCCAGCATTTCGCAACGGTGGCCTGCCCTGACCGCCAAGGCAAAGCTGGCCGGCCTCCCGGTCTGGCGGTGGTTGGACGTGCAGGCGGCCTTTCCGCTGGTCACGCTGGCAACCAAGGAAGAGTTTGTGCCGCAAATGGCCGATTTCGAAAAAATTGGCGGGGTCAGTTTCCACAAGGGCTGTTATCCAGGTCAGGAAATCGTCGCCCGGACGCAGTATCTGGGCAAGGTCAAACGCCATCTGTTCCGTCTCAGTGCAGGCGTCCCGCTGGTAGCCGGCGATGACTTGTATTCGCCGGATAATCCCGATCAATCTGTCGGCAAGGTGATGACGGCGGCACCCTCGCCGACCGGCGGTGCCGTGGCGCTGGCCGTGGTGCAATCCAACTTTGCCGGCAATCTGCGCCTGGGCAGCCGTGATGGCGCGGTCCTCGAAGCGCTCGCGGTCAACCCTGATTAAGCCGGAAAAATGTGTCTGATCGTCGTTGCTTGGCAGGTCCATCCTGATTTTCCGCTGGTGGTGGCCGCCAATCGCGACGAATACTACGCCCGGCCGACGGCGCATGCCCAGCACTGGCCGGATCAGCCGACGGTATTGGGCGGGCGCGATCTCGAAGCGGGCGGTACTTGGCTGGGCCTGGCCGAAACAGGTCGCTTCGCGGCGGTGACCAATGTGCGTGAGCCGGCACCGGCGCCTGGTAAACGCTCACGTGGTGCCTTGACCCACGATTTTCTGGCCGGTGATGTTTCGCCCGAGGCATACGCCCGGCAGATTGTTGATGATGAGTACGCCGGTTTCAACCTGCTGCTGTGCGATGGACGCTCGCTGGTTTATCGCTCCAACCGTGCCCCCGAGAGCCGCGCTCTGCCGCCCGGTGTGTATGGCCTGTCCAATCACCTGCTCGACTCGCCCTGGCCCAAGTTGCTTAGTGCCCGTCAGCGCTTGACCGCCGCACTGCCCGAGTTGCCGGATAGGACGCCCTTATTTGACTTGCTGACTGACCGTGACATCGTGCCCGACGACGAATTGCCGACCACTGGCGTCCCCCTGGCCTGGGAGCGACTGCTGTCAGCTATTTTTGTGCACTCAGAAAATTACGGTACGCGAGCGTCGACCGTGGTGACCTGGCATCGCACCGGAACGGTGCGTTTATGCGAGCACAGTTTCGATGCACACGGTCAACGGGCTCACCTCTCGGAAATTTCAACCTCGGTCAAACACGGCACCTGATCGAACAATTCAATGATGTCGGCGTTGCGCATGCGTACGCAGCCATGCGAGCCAGGATGGCCCATTTCGGCGGTATCCGGGCTGCCGTGGATGTACACATAGCGCCGCATGGTATCGACGCAGCCCAGGCGGTTGTGGCCAGGCTCACAGCCGGACAGCCACAGAATGCGAGTCAGGATCCAGTCTCGATCAGGACAACGTTCGGCCAGCTCGGGAGTCCAAATTTCCCCCGTCGGTCGGCGGCGGACGAAAACCGTGTTGGCCGGTTGGCCCGCGCCAATTTTGGCGCGAATCAGATGTCGACCGCGTGGGGTCTGATAACTGCCTGACATTTCGCCCACCCCGGCTTTTGCGGTCGACACCACGTATTGCCGTAAAACCCCGCCTTGTTCATCAAGCACGCTCAGGGTCTGATCGGCCACCGAAACGATTAACTTCATGCACTGCCCCTCTTGCGGCGACGAGCAAAAAATTCCGACAGTGTTCGGCTGCACTCGTCGGCCAGCACGCCACCATCGACCGTCGCATGGTGATTGAGCTGGCTGACTGCAAACAGATCGACGACGCTGCCATGCACGCCCGTCTTGGGGTCGCGTGCGCCGTAAACAACGCGGCTGATCCGGGCATGCATGATGGCGCCGGCACACATCGCGCAAGGCTCCAGGGTGACAAACAATTCGCAACCCGGCAGGCGGTAATTGCCCAATCGGCGCGCGGCATCGCGCAAGGCGGCAATTTCGGCGTGTGCCGTCGGATCGTGCTCACCGATCGGCGAATTGAAACCCCGGCCGACAATTTTGCCGTCCTTCACCACCACTGCACCGACCGGCACTTCACCCAGACATTCCGCCGCCAGTGCCAGCGACAAGGCTTCGCGCATGAAATAGGTGTCGTCCAGTGCGCTGCCCAATGAGTCAGACATCGAGTTTCCTTGCCTTGTCCTGATCGCCTGGGGCTTCTGGGGCCTGCACCGTGCTTGTCGCCATCTCATGATCGCTGCTGGCCGGCTTGCTCTCGGCCGAAAAATAGACGATCCGCCAGCCAGTTTCCGCCTTGAACGGTTGTTCCGGTGAGTAAAGACGGAACATGCCGGCCGGGGTCACTGCACCGATCACCAGCCAATCCTCACCTGGCGCGCCCATGCGCTGGCGTAATTGATTGAAATCGTAATTCTCGCGCAATGTTGTGGTCTGGATGCGCCAGCCTTCGCTTTGCCGCAGGTGCAGGGTTTCAAAATCGGCGCCGCCGGCAAAGGCAATATGGCCACGTTGCTGCAGGGTGAGGCGCTTGGGTTCCTGTGTCGATTCTTGATGGGTCGCCAGTTGGAACGTGCGGTGATGACCAAAATTCCGGCCTTGTGCCTTGCAGACCAAGGCATTGTAGAAATCGTTATCCGTGGCGCATAGCAGGTGATTCAAATGCTGCGTCTCCAGGGTGTGCTCGGCCCGTTCGGAGAGGATTTCGCCGTAATAGACGTCCGTGCCATCCATGCGCGCCATTTTCAATCGATGGTAGGCACCATCGACCATCAGCACGCGAATATCGAGCTTGCGCAAGGCCTGCGCCAAGGCGCAAGTCCAGGGTGAGGCACCAACAATCAGTAATCCATTGGCTGATTTGGCCGCCAAACCCAGGCGCTGCGACAACCGGGCCAGGGTCAGACCATGCGCCAGCACAGTCACGACGATGACCAAAAAGACTACTGGCAGCATTTTCTCAGCATCGGGATAACCACTCGCGACCAGCGCCGGCCCAAAAATACCGGCCGTAGCTGCCGCAACAATGCCGCGGGGGGCAATCCAGGCCAGCAGCCACTTGTCGCCTGCCCGCATCGGCGCACCCAGCGTAGCCAGACCGATGGTCAACGGGCGAACGACCAGCAGCAGGACAATGACAAACAGAACCAGGCGCCAATCGATCAATTGGAGGTGGCTTAATTTCAGTTGCGACGGGATAACGATGAACAGTACCGACAGCAGGACCACCGTCAGATTTTCCTTGAAGTGCTGCAATGCCTCGCGGTCGACCAACTTCATATTGCCGACCACTAGACCCATCAAGGTGACGCTGAGCAGGCCCGCCTCGTGTTGCGCCAGGTTACTGAACCAATAAACCACCAGCACCAGCACCATCAAAACCGGGGCTTTAAGGTGCTCAGGCACCATGCCGCGCTGATACACCAGGCCGGTCAACCAGCCGCCGACGCCGCCAAAGAGCGCCGCCGCAGCAATCGCGATCCCCAGGCCGTGCAGGGTCGGGGCGAAACCGCCACCGATGGTGAAATACTGGAAGGTCAGGACGGCGAGGAGGACGCCGATTGGATCGTTGACGATGCCCTCCCACTTAAGGAGGGAAGCCGACTCCTTGTTTAGCCGGGCCTGGCGCAGTAGCGGCAAAATGACGGTCGGCCCGGTGACGACCAGGATGGCGCCCAAGACGCAGGCAACTGGCCAACTCAGGCCAGCGACGTAATGTGCCGCCAGACTGCCGAACAACCAGGCCAGCGGCGGGCCCAGTACCGTCAGGCGTCCGATGCCGTGACCGACCCGCTTGAACTCACCCAGTTTTAAGTCCATCCCACCCTCAAAGAGGATGATGGCGACCCCAAGGCCGATTAACTCGCCTAATTCCTGCTGCGACAGACTGAGTTCAATAAGCCCACTGACCGGCCCGAGTGCCAGGCCACTGGCAATCAGGATGACAATGGCTGGCAGCCCAACCCGCCAGGCCACCCACTGACTGCTCAGACCAGCAGCAAGAACAATCATCAGTAGCGTGGCGGCATACATGGCATGTGTCCTGAAAAGCTAAACTTCTGGGCTTGTCGTGAAAACGACATGCTGTGATGCGAAAGGCAGGCTCGACCTGGAAGGGTACGTGGGCTTATTCCCCACTCGATTATTACAATGACCATGAAAGCCTTGCCATTACTGGGCTTCATCAGATTTACCCCTCTCAATACCGTCACCAATACCGTCTACAGAAGAATGCTTAGTGTTCATGCGGGTTTCGGGGCGATGACGAAAATATGGTCAAGTGCTGACTATTCAGGACTATTGACTCAAACACCGCCGCTGATCATAACCGACTGGCCGCCCGGCGGTTGGTCATGGTAAAGGGCGCTGCCCCGCAAAGTGTTCGCCAACATGGAAAGCACATCAGCAATCTTTCCTGCCATTTCCGGTGGCGGCAAAGGGAGCTTGAGACTTTGCGCCCCGGTACGCGGATCGCGCTCAATCCAGGGGTGCGTCGGAGCAGCGGGGTTGCCGGTGGCTGCACCAAGGGCAGCAACCAGTTGAGCGCCAAGCTGCGTCAATGCTTGCAAAGGATCGGCTTCGTTGCGCGTGGCCTGGTCTGGAGATGCTTCACTCATAGACTCTGGTATCGCCGTCCCGCCAGTCCCACGGGGATTCCCTTCGGTCACGCCGACCTTTGTCTCCACATTCGCTTCCGGCACGGATGCCGCTTCGATCACGGTCGTCACGCCTGCGGCCTCTTCGACAGGCGTCATGGCTTCACCCTCGCCCATGTGGCCGGTGACATTCTCGACATCCTTCATAAAACGGTTGAGGCGCGAGCCGCCCAGCGATATCTCGCCCGTGCCGCCATCGAGAATTCCGGCCGACAGCGACCGCTTGAAGGCCAGCACCGAGAGCATGCCCTCCTCGATCGTGCCCTTGGCAACGAAATTGACGATCTGCACGGGCCGCTTCTGGCCCATGCGATGAATCCGGGCAATGCGCTGTTCGAGCAGCGCCGGGTTCCAAGGCAAATCCATATTCACCAGGGTCGAGGCATGCTGCAGATTCAAGCCCGTCGCCCCGGCATCGGTGGAGAGGAACACGCGACAGTCGGGATCGTCGCGAAAACGCTCGACAAGCGCCGGGCGCTTCTCCGAGGGCTCGCCGCCGTGAAAGCTGACGTAGCCGATACCGCGTGCTTCCAGGCGGCGGATCACGATATCGTGGGTGCGCGTCCATTGGCTGAATACCACCGCCTTGGCCTCCGCTTGCTCGAACAGGCCGTCGAACAAGGCCGCCAGTTCATCCGCCTTGACGCCGTGATCGCTTTCCTGATCGAGCAGATAGGTGCTGTTGCAGGACATGCGCATGTTTTGCAAGGCGCATGTCAGCCGCCGTTGGTCCTTGTCAGACAGGAACTTCATCTTGCGCCAGCGCTGCACGATCTTGGTAACGATCTCGGCGTTTTCCTGGTGATAGACCATCTGTAATTCGGTCATCGGCACCAGCAGATTCTGGTCGGTGCGCTCCGGCAACTGTTGCAACACCTCGGATTTTCGCCGGCGGATCATGACCGGTGCCAGGGTCTGGCCGATCTTTTCCAGCCCGGTGTAGCAGGTGACGCGCCCGTGCTCGTCCTTGACCTGATGCTCGTGCAGCAATTTCCAGGTCGGCCCCAATCGGTGCTGATCGACGAACTGGACGATGGAAATCAGTTCCTCCAGCTTATTTTCCAGCGGCGTGCCTGTCAGCACCACGGCGTAGGGGCTGTCGATGCGCTTCAGCGCGCGGGCGGCGATGGTGTTCCAGTTCTTGACCCGCTGCGCCTCGTCGATGATCACCAGATCGGGTGCCCAGGCCGCGATCAAGTCCAGATCGGGCTGGAGCTTTTCGTAATTGGTGATCTTGCAGAAGTCATCACGAACGTAATCCTTCTGCCGTTGCGCACGACCTCCGGCGATGACGAAAGAATCGCGACCGGAAAAACGCTTGATCTCGCTTTGCCACTGATACTTGAGGGAGGTCGGGCAGATCACCAGCACCTTCGACACGCCGAAGTGCCGCGCCAGAATTTCGGCGGCGGCAATGGCCTGGATGGTCTTGCCCAGCCCCATTTCATCCCCGATCAAGGCCCTGCCCGCCCGCACGGCAAACATTGCGCCTTCGGTCTGGTAGGGATACATCGGCACCTTGAGCAACTTTTTCAAGCTTGAGTCTGCGGTGCCGCGCTGGAAGATGCCGTCGAGCGCTACGGCCCGTCGCTCGGCATCGCGCCGCCCGGCCACGAAATCCAGCGCATCGTCATAAGCGCGCAAATCGTGGCCGCTCTTGGCCACGGCAGCGACAAACCGCTCTAACTCGCCAAACTTATCCTGCGGCAAGACCCACCCGTGCGCCGCATCAAATAACAAGCCGGCGGCTTTCAGCACCGACGGCGGGCAGTCCGTACCGGGGCGGAAATGGATTTCCCTCCCGCCATCATTGCGCAGATACAGCTCGGAGAACGGCGGGTGATAGCCGCGCGCAAAGGCCGACTTTGCGCCACGCTTTTTCTCCAGCGCGGCAAGGACGAACTCGATGTGCTTGCAGGTGCCCAGTTCGTTGGTGGCGTAATCCGGACAGGCGCAGTAGTTATCACCCGGCAGCTTGCCGCGAATCGCCACGCGATAGGTTCTTTTCGACTGTGGATTGCTGACGCGAAATTCGGAAAAGAATGCCTCAGTGCCGATATTCTCCAACCCGAAAGCCTGCTCACGGCCAAACTGGCGGCGCAACACACGCTGCCAGTCAATTGGGGAAATTTCTGCCGGCGCATGGGTGCGGGAAAGCTTTTGTTCCTTTGGCGGCTTGGTTGTCTTGGTGCCACGTGTTTTCGACGATTCGTTCTTCATGACTGCCTTTCTTCAACAAAGTCTTTCCTGGGTGGTGTCGATCTGATATCCCATGGCACGATAGCCGCGCTGCCTTTTGTCCCACATGCGTTCGAGCATCACGTTACCGGTGTCGACGTAGTCGTAGATCAGCACCTCCGACTTGCTGGCGTGCTCGCGATGCAGGCGACCGGCGTATTGTTGCAAGGTGCCCTTCCACGAAATCGGCATGGCCAGCATCAGCGTATCGAGCGGTGGGTGATCGAAACCTTCGCCGACTAGCCGACCGGTAGCAAGCAACACACGTGGAGCATCCTCAGGCAGGACTTCAAGCGCCGCCAATAGCGCGGTGCGTTGTTTCCCGGACATGCGGCCATGCAGGGCGAACAGATTTTCAATCTGGCCGGTAAGGGCCAGCTCCAACGTGGCGAGATGCTCGGTACGCTCCGTGAGGACGAGGATGCTGCGACCAGATCGATAGGCGTGGAGTACATCGTCGACGATCCACCGACTGCGCTCAGCGCTGCTGGCAAGCTGCCGGAAGATATCCTGAATAGGCATGGCAGGATCGCCGTTCGCTTGCGTCGCCAGGATTCGCGGAATCACCTTTAATGATCTTGGGGTGCCTTCCGGCCGGCTGGCTTCATGGCGGATGGGGCCGCACTGCATGAAGATGATCGGATGCTGGCCGTCGCGGCGGATCGGCGTTGCGGTGAGACCGAGCACATAACGCGCCTTCGCTTTTCGCAGCAGGTGGTCGAAGGAGGCGGCGGAGACATGATGGCACTCATCGACGATGATGTGGCCGTATTGCTCGATCAGATCGCTGACTTCACCCTTGCGGGTCAGCGATTGCATGACCGCAACATCGATCCTGCCCGAGGGCTTGCGCTTACCGGCACCAATGGTGCCGAGATCACCTTTCTCCAGGTTCAGAAAACTCCGCAGCCGTTCCTGCCACTGCTTGAGGAGTTGATTGCGGTGAACCAGGATCAGCGTGCTGACGCCGCGCAGGGCAATCAGCGCCGCCGCCGTCACGGTCTTGCCAAAGGCGGTGGGTGCGCAGAGCACCCCGGCATCGTGGGCGATCATGGCTTTGACCGCCTTCTCCTGATCGGGGCGAAGCTGGCCGGCGAATTTCAACGATAGCAACTCCCCGGCAAACCGCTCATCGGTGAGATCGAGTCCGATACCGTTTTCCTTGAGCAACTTTGTCGCCGCATCCAGACAACCACGGGGCAAGGCAATGTGGCGAGGATAGTTTTCGGCACAGCCAATAACGCGCAGGAATTCCCAGGTTGACCGGCGCATGGCCTGCGCCCTGTAAAACTCGGGGTTCTGAAATGCCGCAAGCCGAATCAGGCGATTCATCAACGCCTGCGGCAGTTGAGCTTTCTCAAAGTAGATCTGATTGGTGAGCACGGCGGTAAGCTTGTCTGGCAAGGGGCCGGACAGTTTTTTGGGGACAGGCCGACGCTGCCATGGTTCGTGTTCGTCCTCTTCAGTGATGAACGCCACATCAAGGGAATGGCCAGCGCCTGTAGCACGTAGGATCGCGGATTCCAGATCAGCCAGCGACATCGGACGGACAGACGCCAGAAACTCCCATTGATCGGCATGTGGCGTGAGTTCGTCATCGACGAACAGGCTGAAGCCTTTTTCTCTTGCTGCTTTCTGGAGCGGCAGCGCGATCAGGTTGCCGAAGCCGCCCTTGGGCAGCGTGTCCTGGTTGGGGAACAGCCGGTCATACGATTCGAGTTTCAGCTGCCGGGTCCGGGCGCAGGTATGGCTGATGATCGCGGAACCAAGGCGGCGCGCATCGCGGGCGGATACGGCGGACGCGAAAAATATCCAGGCATGGGCACCGGCACCGGAGCGGGATATTTCGATGGCGACTGGCACATCCAGTTCGTGACAGGAAACGGCAAAGGACTTGGCGTCGTCGCGCCAGTCAGCTTCGTCGAAGTCGGCAGCGAGAAAATGGCAGGTGTCGTCGGCGAGCAAGGGATAGACGCCGACGACTTGCTTGCCGGCCAGGTGGTCGTAAATAACCTGATCCGCGAGCGGCAGCAGCAGTCGGTTTCCACATTCGCTGCATTTCACCCGCTTCTTATCGCAGAGACCGATTTCCCACTCGTTGCCGCAGGCCGGTGTGTAGCCAACCTTGCTACCATCTTTCTTCTCCCAGCGGACCGGGTAGACATCGGTGCGACCACGGAACAGTTTCCGGAAAAGCGCGATCTTCTGTTCAGTACTGAGGTTCGATCTGGTCCAAGGTGGTGAGACTGATGGCGCCAGCAGAGGCGGCTCTACTGAATGAGCAATGCCATGCTTTTCCAGCAGGGAAAGCAGACGGGCATTTTCGCTGCGCAGTTGTGCGCACTCCTGTTGCTGGTCAGCGAGTTTTTTGTCAAGTGACTTCACTGCCGAAATCGGTCAAAGCGTTCCATGAGTTCAGTAGCCTGTAGCTCAAACCGGACCTTGTTAACTGTGCGCAGTTTTTCCAGGTTGAACAGCTTCCAGCGGATCGCAGGCATGTCCTTGAGATGATCGAATGGCATCAGCGACCAGTCGGGTTCCGCGAGTACGAAAGAAAGCAGGAAGTGCCGGTGCGCATCAGTGAGCACCTTGGGCAGTTCCCGACGAATGTGCTGCCGGGTTTCGATCAGCCGTTGCAGCGGAATGTCGGCAGCGGTCATGCCGACAAAATCGCTGTTGAAAATTTCATCCAGCGGCAGGTCGTTCGAGAACAGCACCTCGTGGATCGGGCGATTGTGTCCGGCGAGGTAGGCAACAAAACAGTCGACCATTGAGGCGTTGAGGCGTTGAGGCCAAAACCGTCAATCATGGCGGCAACGTCGAACCAATCGCGCGGATGCTGACGATCCAGCGCTGCAACCAGCTTGCTGCCATACAGTTCGGGAATGGCGAGGATCGGCAATTCTATCGAGGTGGTGAACAGATCGCGCGCCGAGTTCACCAGTGCGCGCGGCTCCACGGGCAACAGCGTTCCACGGAAGACGAAATTCACCTCGACCTTGATCTGGCTGGATTGATCCGCCACCAGCAACTTGGCCTCGTCACCCTTTTGCGTTTTGCGTATGTTGGCCGAGTAGCCCATGCGTTCCAGCTTGGCCTTGGCTGCCTGGAGATCATTGCCGATCACGATGAGTGCTGGTTCACGCTCCTGGGCATGATCCGTGAAGACGACATCGATATCCACCGATAACCTGGGCAAGTCCTGTACGAAAAGATTGAGCGCGGTGCCACCCTTCAGCGCAAAACGCGGCGACTCGAATATCACCGGTGCGACCGTGAGCAGCAGACGGACGGCATTGACGTATTGGCGATCCATTATTTCTTCAGGCTCAGTAGTTCGCCGTTGCGGGTGCGCAGCATCCAACGCCGATCGCTACCCATGCGCTGGCTGTGCGGGTGGACAATCTTCGCCCACGGTAATTCGAACTCGTCAGCAAACTGGCGTGCCAATCGAACCACCTTGATGCGGGTGCAATGAGTGAGCAGCTTGTCGAGCACTTCCGGACGGGGATTGTTCAGACTCTCCGTCAGATGCATGGCGTCTTCCACCGACTGCTGTTTGCCGACATTGCACAGCATTTCCAGCAGCGCGCGTTCCGGAACGGATACAAGAGGTCCATCCAGCTTCTCGGGCAGAGGCTGTAGTCCAAAATCGCTGGGCAAGCCATCATCGAATAATCGGGTAGTCTGGTAGCTGCTGGAATAGTGCTCCGTCAGCCAGGCGGGTAGCCGCAACGGCTGATCGCCCCATAGTTCCAGTTGCTCGCGGGTGGTCAGATTGTGCCGGATTCCCCGCCAGGCCAGCGCCGTCTTGCCGCCGACATGAAATCCGGGAATACGCCGCGCCAAATAGGTCAGGCATCCGTCCCGGCTCGGTTGATCGCCGACGAGCAAATACAGACCGCGCGACAGATGTTGCAACCATCCACGCTTGGCGAGGTAGGATGCCAGTTGTGGAGAAACGCCGTGCGCAGCCAGCGTGGATGTTTCCACGGGCTCGCCACGCGGCAGAGCCTCAAGCAAGCGCTTTATTGAACTATGTGATTGAATTAAAGCCATACTTTAACTATCTCAAATAATTCAATCAATATCAAGCCGCATCAGAAAAATATCGCGATACTCGTACTTGCGAGCAGACGTTAACGATGCAACGACGCCAAAGAATAGGTCTATTTTTAGCCCTCTAAGCGCAACTATCCGGCGTAACGGCCTATTTTTAGGCTTTATGCATATGAAATTAATCATCATACAAGGCCGCAATCTTTTGCGCGGTCGCAAAATTTTACTAATTCGACCGAGCAATCAACGCTCGTTGATCATTTACGCTCTGCTACCTCACAACCAGCACAAATTCAACGAGCGTTGATTTTTTGTTTTGGGCCGACACGAAGACGGTCAGCCCCTGAACGCTTGACGGGCTGAGCAGAAAACTGAAGCAATACCGTCAAAAGGTGCTGGCCGCCTACGCTATTACTGAATTATATCCTTGTTTTATAGATGAAATTATCCTGTTGATGATTGATGTCGCATTATAAATGCTCAAGCTATTTCCACTTATAAAACAATCAACTACAAACACCTGTCATTCCCACTCGATTATTCATTTAACCGCCACACGCTTGTGTTCCTGGGGCAGGGCTTCCGCACTCGAAATGAATAATTGATTTTGCATGTTGATTTCAAGAAATTCGTTCACGGTCAGTGGCTTATGACGCGATCTTGTAAACCCATCGAAAATCCGGTCTACTCTTGTCTTTTGGGCGGCACAAAAGATGAAGGAAGGGGCGGTCTTGATGGATGTTCTGTCTGGGTTGAAAGACCCGCGCAAACCGAGCAACGGCAC
>Ga0209066_10002427_pt1 | contig 22597 bp, 17 predicted proteins | sample All_14_2_FD_187198 | JGI IMG/M metagenome (GOLD analysis project Ga0209066, IMG submission 187198) | Freshwater microbial communities in response to fracking from Pennsylvania, USA - Allegheny Zone_MetaG_DW_15 (SPAdes) (version 2) ... | reverse complement strand
GGGTTGATGTCGGGGTCGCCCATCAGGTTGGCCTTGGGCACGCGGCAGTCCTTGAGCAGGAAGGCGGCGGTGTCCGAGGCGCGGATGCCCAGCTTGTGCTCCAGGCGCACCAGTTCGAAGCCGGGCGTGCCCTTCTCGACCACGAAGGACTTGATCGCCGCGCGGCCCAGCGAACGGTCCAGCGTGGCCCAGACCACGACCAGGTCGGCCCGGTCACCCGAAGTCACATAGATCTTTTCGCCGTTGAGCACGTACTCGTCGCCATCCAGGCGCGCGGTGGTGCGGATGGCCGCCGAGTCCGAGCCGCAGCCCGGTTCGGTGATGGCCATCGCCGCCCAGCGGCCCTTGAAGCGCGCGAGCTGTTCTTCATTGGCCACCGAGGCAATGGCGGCATTGCCCAGGCCCTGGCGCGGCATGGACAGCAGCATGCCCACATCGCCCCAGCACAACTCCATGATGCTCAGGCAGGTCGACAGGTTGGTGCCGTTGCGGTTCACGCTGCCATCAACTGGTGCGGCGTCGCGGCGCACGCCCGTGGCGCCGGCGCCGCCCACATCGGTGTTGCCTTCGTTCATGCCGTCGATCACGGCGGCCAGCATGTCCAACTCAACCGGGCGGGCGTGCTCGGCCTGGTCGTACTTGCGGGAGATGGGGCGCAGCACTTCCTGTGCGGTTTCGCGGGCCTGGCGCACCAGGGGTTTGAACTTGCGGGGGATTTCAAGGTTGATCATGGCTGGTGTCTCGCTGGTGCCTGGTGGCTGGGGCCGATGTGGCGGGTGGCTTGAATGGGTGAAGCATGGCGACGCCCGGTCATCAGACCAACAAGGCCCCTTCCATGAGGCCGACCGCACGCAGGTCGCGGTACCAGCGCTCGACCGAGTGCTCTTTCACGAAGCCGTGTCCACCCAGCAGTTGCACACCACTGCTGCCGATGCGCGCGCCCTGGTCAGCACTGAAACGGCGGGCCAGCGCCACGGCCTCGGCATAGGGCTGATCGGTGTCCACCAGGCTGGCGGCACGCCAGGTCAGCAGGCGCATGGCGTTGAGGTCGATCGCGATGTCGGACACGGTGAAGGCCACCGACTGACGGTGGCTGATGGGCTCGCCAAAAGCCTCGCGCTCGTTCACGTAGGGGATCAGGTAGTCCAGCACGGCCTGCGCGCAGCCCACGCCCAGCGCACACCAGCCCAGACGCGCCAGTTGAATGCATTCGATGTAGACCTCGGCGGCCCCTGCGCCCAGCAAAGCGCCCACGGGCACGGACACGCCCTCCAGCACCAGTTGCGCCGTGCTAGCAGCCCGCAAGCCCATCGAGGACTCAGCCTTGATGGACAAGCCTGGCGTGGACGACTCGATGATCAGCAGACCCGGCCCATGTCCTTCCACCTCGGCCGCCACGATGAACAACTCGGCCGAGGCCGCCAGCGGCACCATGGACTTGACGCCATCGATCACATAGCGGCCATTGACCAGGCGGGCGCGGGTCTCCAGCGTGAAGGGGTCGAACAGGGCGCGCGGCTCCTGCACGGCCAATGCGGCGGCTGGTGGCGTTTCGCCGGCAAAAGCACCCAGGTAGCTGGCCTGCTGCTCGGCCGAGCCCCACAGCACCAAGGCCGTGCTCACGGCAGAAGGCGCCAGCGCGGCAAAGGCCAGGCCCATGTCACCTTCGGCCAGCGCCTCGGCGATCAACACATTGGTCACGGCCGAGCGCTCGGTGCCCGCACCACCCAAAGCCTCGGGGATGCCCATGGCGGTCACACCCAGGTCCTGGCATTGCGCCAGCAAGGTGGGCGCCGCGCCATAGGCCGTGTCAGCAGCCTGCGCTGCGGGCCTGAACTGCTCTTTGGCGAAGATGCGCACCGCATCGCAAATCATGACCTGGTCTTCACTTGGGCGCAGGTCGAACAGGTCGCCGGGGCCCGATCGCGACAGACGCACCGGCTGCGTCAAACCCTTGATGGCCTTGAAGGCCCGGTTGGCCGCCACCACACCCCGAAAGCCGGCTTTGGTCCCCTGGTACATCAGCTGTTCGGTCGGCTTGCGCAGCCCGAGCTTGTCCAGACGAGGCGAGGCAGCCAACTGGCTGAGTGCGCGCAAACCGAGGCGTGTCATCGATGTCATAGTGTTGGTCCGAATGAGGTCGGTTGGATTTCAACCGATCACGGCGTGGCAAACAGCCGCGCCAGAGATTTCTGGCGGCTTGAACAGCATCTGCCGGACGCTGGCAATCAATTTGGCGCCTACATGCCGCACAGTGGCGACCCATGGATACCCTGAGCACCCTTCTGGCCGACATCCGCATCCGTGACGCGCGCTTCATCCGCACGCGCTTCGGCACGGCTGGCCACCTGATCGTGCGCGAGACCAGCCAGCCTTGCTTTCACATGGTGACCAAGGGCCGGCTGTGGTTGTGCCCCGGACCAGGTTTGCCCCCCATCGCCATGCAGGCCGGCGATGTCGCCTTCTTCCCCCGGGGCCATGCGCATGGGCTGGCCGGGCAACCGGTGCCGCCCCTCACCGGTGAAGTCGACATGCAGGCGGGATTGGCCCCCTCTGACACGCGTGTGGCGCCCGTGCTCGATCTGCCCGCACTCAGCGGATCAGGCATGCAACACGAAGGCGTGGGCCGCTCCATCAGCGGCTGCATGCTGATCGATGGCGTGGCCGACGCGTGGCTATGGGGTGCGCTGCCGCCCTACTTGCTGGTGCGATGGGGCGACCGTGCCCTGCCCCACTGGCTGCAGATCGGCCTGGCCTACCTGGAGCAGGAACTGGCGCGCGATCAACTTGCACGTCAGGCCATCATCAACCGCCTGGGCGACATCCTCTTCATCCAGAGCATCCGAGCGTACCTGGACGGGGCGGCCCCTGGCAGCAACGGCCCGACAGACCCGGTGGCCACAGGCTGGCTGATGGCGCTCAAGGACAGCATGATCTCCAAGGTGATCGGCGCCATGCACCGCGAACCCGCGCGGGGCTGGACACTCACCGAGCTGGCGCGCACGGGCTGTGTATCGCGCTCGGTGCTGGCCGAACGCTTCGCAGAATTGATTGGTCAACCACCCCTGGCCTACCTGACACACCACCGGATGAACCTGGCTGCGCGGCGCTTGCGGCAGTCATCACTGAGCATCGCGGAGGTGGCCCGTTCTGTGGGCTACCAATCGAGCGCGGCCTTTGCTCAGGCCTTCAAGCGCGAGTTCGCGTGTTCGCCCAGCAGCTACCGCTTGCTGGACTGAGCGTCAGTGCAAGCGGGGCAAAACGGCCAGCACCACGGCCACGCCAGCCAACACGCCACCGACCAGGAAAAACGGCCAGATGGGCGTGCGCTTGCGGCGTTTCACACGGGGGCGAGACCGGTTGATGGGCAGTCGCGAATCAAAGGTGCTTGACTGTTGAAAGCCAGAGACCTCGTCCGTCTTTTCCTGGTACCAATCGCGGTCACTTTCGCGCATATCAAGCTCCATCACACTGCCTGGATGAAGAAACGGCCCCGTCCCTTGCGCACTGGCCATGTCATGCCCGCACCACCCACTTCGAAGCCTGATTGTGTGGCGTTTCGGGTGGCGGGCATAGACCGAACTTCGGGGGAGATCAGGGCCTGCAAACTGCCCTGCATTGCACCATGCGCAAGGCAGCTCTGCCAGCGTCGCGCATAAAAACAGGCCACATGGGCCTGTCAGGCAGACTTGTCGATCAGAAGGGGTTCAATGATGCTTCTGGCCTGCGCCATGCAATCGGCAAAGGGCCGCTGAAATGCGAGGACATCGATGGCGTTGAACTCCACCTCCACCAATGCAGCCCGCTCTTGCAGTTGCCTCAAGAATACAGCGCCGTGCTTGACCATGAACGGGGAGGCCTGCTTGATGGCCAAGGGCTCGGCATCAGCCACGGCACACAAGTCAAAAAGGTCTCGGGCCTTGGCACGGTTTCCGCGATGCCACATCTTCTTGGCGATGATCTCCGCGCAGGTTTCGACCTTGATCTCCCGCCCTTCGTGGTGAACGACCTCAAAAGGCTGCTCGGTCAGCGACGTGCCCACCACGATATCGATTTCACCAGCAGGCAGGAACAACTTGATGAACTCGGCGTTCTCTTCGTAATCCACCGTGAGCTGCTCCGCGGCATCGCTGAGGCGGGGATTGAGATAGCCCAAATATTGAGGATCGGGCACGAACAAATCGATGTCTTTGCTTTGCCGGTGGCCAATGCGCAACATCAGCACAGTGCCTCCACCAAACGTCCACCATGGCTGTTTGACCTGCGTTTCCAGATGGGCCATCAATGTCAGCGCCTGCGGGAACAGCGCCCGCCAAATGCCAGGCTTGCTCAGGTCAGGCTGGGTCATTGCCAGATCTCGCGGCTACTTTTGAGCCGGTGCGCCAGATCGCGCATCTGGCTCCACACCTTCGCGCGCTCGATACCTGACTCTGCGTGCAATTGCTCCACGACGGATGCAAGCAAGGACACCGGAGCCTCATCCAGCAAGGCGTACACGTGAGGGGAGATATCTGCGGAAAGCGCCCCGGCCGTCAAAACGTCCCGCAGCTGCTGCGCACCGATCGGTGCCTTGTAGCTGACACTGGCGGTTCTCGCGGCGATGTCCAGCGCCTGACTCTTCTTCAGGCGATCCGTTTGATGGCCGATACGCGGCGGCGCAATGGTCATGGACAGCCCCAGGACATCCAGCAATCGGGTCGCCCTGGTCAAGCTCAGGTCTTTGACCGCGCCCTTTTCGAGTTGGTTGACCGTCGCGCGAGACAAGCCGCTGAGCGCGGCCACGCACGCCTGCGTCAGCCCCATGTCGGAGCGACGCGTTCTGACTGCAAAACCGAGTTCAAAGATGGGTGTCATGCACCCAAAGTTACCAGCGAGCCCTCGGAATGTCAAATATATTAAACATATTCACCCGCAATCTATTTGTCGGGCGACTGCTGATGGGCCCAACCCCTCACGCAACGGAACCTCTGGCGTACTGAGTGGATTGGGGTGATATCGCCCATGGCTGACAGGATAGACTTTGCCCAGGCTGCGGCGACTTGCGTGCGTGATGGCAATGAAAGCGAATACAGGAGGCGGGGATGGGTTCAGGTAACTTCGGTTTTCTAGCCGAGCACTCGCCACTGCTGGCTGACCTGGGCGCCACCGCCGAAAAGCTCTACCCCTTCGACCCCGCCAGCTGCGTGCTCAAGCTGCGCCTGCTGGCCGAAGCCTTGACCCAGCAAGTGGCCTCTCGCGTAGGCGTGCGCCTGATGCAGCCCACGCAGGCCGAGCTGCTGCGCGCCGTTGATCAGCGCCTGGGCCTGGACCCTCAAGTGCGCCAGATGTTCCACCTGCTGCGCCAGCGGGGCAATGAAGCCGCCCACCGGTTGCAGCACAGCATTGGCTACCGTGAAGGCATGGAGGCGCTCAAGGTGGCACGCGAAGTGGCCCTTTGGTTCCACCGCAGCTTTGGCGCCAACCCCGACTTCAAGCCAGGCCCCTTCGTGCTGCCCGACGACCCCAGCCAGAAGCTGGCAGGCCTGCAGCAGCAGATCGCCACCCTGCAAGACAGCCTTCAACAGGCCCAGGGCGCCCAAGCAGCTCAGTCTGACATGGCGCGCCTGCTCGAAGCCCAGGCCGCGCAAGAGCGCGAGATGGCTCAGCGCGCCGCTGAAGAGCGCACCATCTATGAAGCCCTGGCCGAAGAAGCCAGCACCCGCTACGCCCAACTCAAGGCCGAGTTCGACGCCAAGGTCAAGCAGGCCGACGCCCTCGCCGACACCACCAGCGCCAAAGACATCAAGGCCTTTGCCGAGCGCGCCTCCAAAGCCGCCCAGAAGGTGGCCATGGACGAAGCCGCCACCAGGCTCATCATTGACCAGATGCTGGCCGATGCTGGCTGGGAGGCCGACACGGTGCAGCTCACCCACGCCAAAGGAGCCCGGCCGGAGCGGCACAAGAACCGGGCCATTGCTGAGTGGCCCACACAGGGCAAGCAAAGTGCTGACTACATGCTGTTCGCCGGCCTCACGCCCATCGGCGCGGTGGAGGCCAAGCGCCTGAACGTCAACGTGCCCGGCAAGATCGCGCAGGCCGAACGCTATGCCGCCGGCATACAGCTAGATGCCGACCATGAGGCCGCCTGGCAAGTAGAAGGCCGCAACGGCCCCTGGCCCGATGGCAAGGGCGGCGCTTTCCAGGTGCCCTTTGTCTATTCCTGCAATGGCCGCCCTCTGATCAAACAAAGCCCCGAGGCCAGCGGCACCTGGCACCGTGACGTGCGCCACCCTTCCAACGTGGCAAAGCCTCTGCAGGGCTTTCATTCCCCCGAAGGCCTGCTGGACCAATTGCAGCGCAGCAAGGCCGATGCAGAGGCCAAGCTGCAGCAAGAAGGCTTTGGCTACCTGCGCCTGCGGGACTACCAGCAAAAAGCCATCACCGCCGTTGAAGGCGCGCTGGCGCAAGGGCAGCCAAACTGCCTGCTGGCCATGGCAACCGGCACGGGCAAAACGCGCACCATCATTGGCCTGATGTACCGCTTCCTCAAGGCCGAACGCTTCCGCCGCATCCTCTTCCTGGTGGACCGCACCGCGCTGGGCGATCAGGCCATGGACGCCTTCAACGAAGCCCTGCTGGAGCAGAACCAGCCGCTGAGCAAGATCTACAACATCGCCGATCTGGGCGACATGGCCGCCGAGGCCGAAACCCGCGTGCAGGTGGCCACCGTGCAGGCCATGGTCAAGCGCATCTTCGGCAGCGACAACCCGCCACCGCTCGACGCCTACGACTGCATCATCGTGGACGAAGCCCACCGTGGCTACACGCTTGACCAGGACATGACCGAGGGCGAGCTGGCCCTGCGCGACCAGAGCCAATACCTGTCCACCTACCGCCGCGTGCTCGATTACTTCGACGCCGTCAAAGTAGGCCTCACGGCCACACCAGCCCGCCACACCACCGAGATCTTCGGCAAGCCCGTCTACACCTACTCTTACCGCGAGGCCGTGGCAGACGACTGGCTGATCGACCACGAGCCCCCCATCCGCTACCAGACGCTGCTCAGCCAGCACGGCATCCACTTCAACAAGGGCGAGCAGGTCGAGGCCATCAACCTGGGCACCGGCGAGATTGAAACCGCCGAGCTGGACGACGAGCTCAACTTCGAGCTGGAAAGCTTCAACAAACGCGTCATCAACGAAGACTTCAACCGCGTCATCTGCGAACAACTTGCCCATGAGCTGGACCCGATGGGCGAAGAAAAGACCATGATCTTCTGTGCCACCGATGCGCACGCCGACATGGTCAAGCGCCTGCTGGGCGATGCCTTCAAGGCCGTATATGGCGAGCAGTACAACCAGGCAGCGGTCGAAAAGATCACTGGCGCCTCCGACCAGGTCAAGCAGCTCATCCGCCGCTACAAGAACGAGCCCCTGCCCAATATCGCCATCACCGTTGACCTGCTCACAACCGGCATTGATGTGCCACCCATCTGCCACCTGGTGTTCATGCGCCGCGTGAAGTCACGCATCCTGTACGAGCAGATGATTGGCCGCGCCACCCGCCGCTGCGACGACATCGGCAAGACGGTGTTCAAGATCTACGACCCGGTAGACCTGTACGCCTCACTGCAGGCCGTCAACACCATGCAGCCGCTGGTGAAAGACCCCAAGGTCACCATCGAGCAGCTGATTGACGAGCTGAACAACCCGCAAAGCTACAAAGCGCCTGGCGGCACCCAGGGCCAGAGCCACGCCCACGATGTGCTCGACCAGCTCAACCAGAAGCTCATGCGCGTGCTGCGCAGCGCCCAGCACAAGGCCGAGAAGCGCCCCGCCCTGAAAGAACGCCTGGCCGAGCTGGAGCAGCAATGGGGCGTGCCCCCTCAAGAGCTGCACCGCCACCTGCACAAGCTGGGGCAAGAGCATGGCCCCAAGGCGGCGGCTGACTTTTTGCACCACAACACCCAATTGCTGCTGCAACTGGCCGAGGTTCAACAGCTGCTGGGCACGGCCTATATGCCGGTGATATCCACCCATGCTGACGCCCTGGTGGCGCGCGAGCAAAGCTGGGGCGGCTACAACAAGCCTGAAGACTACCTGGACGGCTTCACCCGCTTTGTGCGCGGGCAGATCAACCAGTCGGCCGCGATGGCCGTCGTCGTTACCCGCCCCAAGGATTTGACCCGCGCCCAGCTCAAAGAGGTGCGCATGCTGCTCGATGGCGCCGGCTTCACCGAGGCCAGCCTGAAAGCCGCCTGGCGCAGCAAAAGCAACCAGGACATTGCGGCCGGCATCATGGCCTACATCCGCCAGGCTGCTTTGGGCGAGGCCCTGCTGCCCTTCGAGCAGCGCGTGAACCAGGCCATGCAGACGATCCACGCCCTGCACGCCTGGACCCCGGTTCAGCGCAAATGGCTGGACCGCCTGGCCAAGCAGCTCAAACACGAGCTCGTGGTGGACGAAGCCTTCGTCAATGAAACCTTCACCGACACAGGTGGCGCCAAAGGGCTGGACAAGGTGCTGGGCGGCCAATTGGCGCCCGTGATGAGCACCCTGGCCGAATCCCTGTGGCCCAATGCCGCCTGAGGCTCACGCCACCCCTACCTAGCAGTACCCAAGAATGAGCACATCCGACATCGTCCAGAAACTCTGGAACCTTTGCGACGTCCTGCGTGACGACGGCATCAATTACAGCGACTACGTGACCGAGCTGGTGCTGCTGCTCTTCGTGAAGATGGAGCACGAAAGCAAGCAAAGCGGCGTGCTGCAAAAACACAAGCTGCCCGACTACGCCCGCTGGCCCGAACTGACCAGCCGCAGCGGCCTGAACCTGCTGAACCACTACAAGGCCGCGCTGCTGCAACTCTCGCAAAGCGATGACCCGCTGATCGCCGCCATTTATGCTGACGCGCAAACCAGCCTCAAAGAGCCCCGCCACCTGGAGCAGCTCATCAAGAGCCTGGACGCCATCGACTGGTTCAGCGCCGAGCAAGACGGACTGGGCGACCTGTACGAAGGCCTGCTGGAAAAGAACGCCAGCGAAACCAAGAGCGGCGCCGGCCAGTACTTCACCCCGCGCCCTTTGATCGACGCCATCATCGACGTAATGCACCCCCGCCCGGGCGAAACCATTCAAGACCCGGCGGCGGGCACAGCAGGCTTTTTGATTGCGGCCGACCGCTACATCAAGCAGCAGACCGACGGGCTTTATGACCTGGACCAGAAGGCCCAGAAGTTCCAGCGCAACAAGGCTTTTTTGGGCATGGAGCTGGTGAGCAGCACCCGCCGCCTGGCCCTGATGAACTGCCTGCTGCACGGCATGGAAGGCGACGACGAAGGCGTGGTGCACCTGGGCAACACCCTGGGCAGCGCCGGCAGCGCCCTGCCTAAGAGCGACATCATGTTGAGCAACCCACCCTTTGGCACGGCCAAGGGCGGCGGCGGCCCCACCCGTGATGACCTGACCTTTGCCACCAGCAACAAGCAGTTGGCCTTTTTGCAGCACATCGTGCGGCATTTGAAGGACGGTGGCCGCGCCGCCGTGGTGCTGCCCGACAACGTGCTGTTTGAAGCCGGGGTGGGCGCCGACATCCGCCGTGACCTGATGAACAAATGCAACCTGCACACCATCCTCAGGCTGCCCACGGGCATCTTCTACGCCCAGGGTGTGAAAACCAATGTGCTGTTCTTTCAAAAGATCAGCCAGGGCACCACCGGCGCTACCAAGCAGGTGTGGGTGTACGACATGCGGGCCAATGCGCCCAAGTTTGGCAAGCGCACGCCGCTGACCCATGCCTACTTTGACGACTTCAAGGCCGCGTATGGCGACGAGCCTAACGGGCTGGGTGCGCGCACCGATCAGGGTGAGCAAGGCCGCTGGCGCAGCTTCAGCCGCGAATGGATTGCCGCCGAAAAGGGTGACAGCCTGGACATTGCCTGGTTGAAAGATGAGAACACAGAAGATGCGGCCGACCTGCCCGAGCCTGCCGTGCTGGCGCAGGAGGCGGTGATGGAGCTCAACGGGGCGATTGAGGAGTTGGAAGCGATCCTGGCAGATTTGGCTGAGGTGAGCAATTGAGTAAATTGCCCTACACGTGGACTAGCTGCTCATTGCTGGAATGCTCAAATTTTGTACGTGGTGTCACCTATACCAAGAACGATGCTTCCGACATAGAAGCGCCAACATGCTTACCCCTCGTCAGAGCCAACAACATCCAAGCCGGGAAGCTTGATCTGCGTGATTTGGTCTATGTGCCCGGGACTCTGATTTCTGCAGACCAGAAGCTTCGAGCGGGGGATCTGGTCATTGCAACATCCAGTGGCAGCATCAGTGTTGTTGGCAAGGCTGCTCAGATCACCAGCAGTAAGCCCATGACGTTCGGGGCGTTCTGCGGTGTATTGAGGCCACGAGATGGGATCAACTTCCGCTACTTCGGCCATTTCTTCTCATCTCAGGCGTATCGCCAAACTGTCAGTGACTTGGCCAGAGGCGTGAATATCAACAACCTCAAACGAGATCACTTTCGATCCATAGCCATTCCACTCGCGCCTGCTCAAGAACAACAACGCATCGCCGACAAACTCGACACCGTGCTGGCCCGCGTGGACGCGGTGAACGCCCGCCTGGCCCGCGTCGCCCCCTTACTCAAGCGCTTCCGGCAGTCCGTGCTGGCTGCGGCCACATCAGGCCGTTTGACCGCCGATTGGCGCATCACCCAAGAGGCGGCGCCTCTGGAAGACGTCACGTTGCAGGAGATTTGTCAGACGGGACGTGTGGTCACCTACGGTGTCGTCAAACTTGGCGAAGCGACTTCGGGTGGCACGCCTTGCTTACGCACCAGCAATGTTCGCTGGCTTCGCTTCGAGCTCAAGGGCATGAAACTCATTGATCCGAGTCTCTCGGCAGAATATGGCCGAACGGTTCTTCGCGGTGGCGAGGTCTTGGTGAACGTGCGAGGCACTCTTGGTGGCGTTGCGGTTGCGACCGAGGAAATGGCTGGCTGGAATGTATCGCGAGAAGTTGCCGTGGTTCCTGTTAACGAAGCCATGGCAAATCCTGATTTCATCGCGTTGTGGATCGGCAGTGACGAATGCCAACGCTGGCTAACCGGCGTCGCCAAAGGAGTTGCATACACCGGCATCAACATTGAGGACTTGCGCGCTCTGCCTCTGAGATTGCCGGAAAAGCTAGAGCAAACTGAAATCGTCCGCCGTGTCGAGCTGCTGTTCGCCTTCGCCGACCGCCTCGAAGCCCGCCTGCAAGCCGCCCAAACCGCCACCACCCGCCTCACGCCCTCCCTGCTGGCCAAGGCCTTCCGGGGTGAGCTGGTGCCGCAAGACCCTAACGACGAGCCCGCTGCAGAACTGCTGCGACGCCTCGCTCAAACCAAGCCCGATACCACCCCACGCGGCCGCAAGACGCGAGCCCGGCAAGCCACCTAGGGAGCCCAATCCACGCGCCCCATCGGCAAGCCCGAACGCGTGCCCGAGGCGCCATGGCAGGCCCATGGCAAACATCGGTTTGAACTGGAGGTCTCATTGATGGCGTTCATTTGCACCTCCCAATGACTCGTGGTGTTCGTCCTCACTATATGTCGTCAAATCTTAGGCGCGCAAACTGTTGTCACCCTGGCTTTCGATCGAACAGGCGATCTCGATGGTGGGCAAGGTAGCCACTTTGGGCGGCATCAGGCGCCACGCGCAACTTCTTGGGCAATCCGAAGTGAGCCCGCTCGTCGACACCTAGCCGCGATGACAAGAGCATCTTTCCCTTGTCGTCAAACGAAATGAGCCCTTTGTCGAACAGCGCATCCAGATGCGCTGCCAGGAGCAAGCCGTTGTTCGGGTCCAGCTTTTCGCGCCGAGTCGAATCGGTCCATGGCTTGATGTGGGACGCCCGCAGGAGCTCTGGGCAGCCAAGCCCTGTCACTGCGCAGCAGTTGCCCCATCTCTGCATTTGCGCTTGCCGGAACTGGCCCTGACCAATACGCGCTTGGATCATTGCAAGTCGGGAACTGGCGCGGTCATCTTCACCCTCGGGCTGCTGAGGTACAGGCTCGTCAGGCGCGCTGCGCATGGCGTCCAAGATCCGGGCCCATGTTGCCGTTCGCTCGGCCTTTGGCACCGCGTTCATGACCACGGCGGCTGTTTCACGATCGAGCGCCTTGTAGGAGGTGAACATCTTGGGCAACGCACCACTGCCAGTGATGGCCAATGGATCGAGGGTGACCGGCTTGTCTAACCACATGAAGAACTGCGACGGACAGACCCAATTCGGCACCCATCCCACGTCCTGGCTCCAAATGCGGCGGAGCCCAGCAGGGTCATCATTGAAACGGTGGCGTACAGATTCGAGCGCCCAAACGTCACGCCATAGCTCCTTGAGCTTCAATTTCTGGGCAATGCGCTTGCGCTCGGCCTCGTCCTTTTCTTTGCCAAGGTAGATTGCATTGCACGCCACCCCGACCAGTTGCTGAATGCCATCGTGCGAGGCGATCATCAAGACAAACGTTTGCCCGGCGTGCTCATCAACAGGGGCATTCTTTATGCCTTCGGTATGGAAAGCCCGCAAGCCAACGCCGCTTTCGGTGAATTCCATGCGCGGCGAGTTGTTCCACTCCTCGTGACCGAAGCCATACTTGCCTGGGAAGCTATCGGCCGCAGCACGCACGCCCGACGGAATGACGTACTTGTTGGTATTCCACAAGATAGGCTTGAGCAGGTACAACGCCATAACGCCCTCCACTAATATTGTCGTTCTGCAATGTTGCCATGGACAGCCTGCTCCCAGCCAAAAGGGAAGAGCAATCTGCCTTTGACTCAAGCTGCGAATGACCTATGTCATGCCGGCCTGGCAACTGGCAGTTCGCATTTGCCATATCCGCCGAGCGAGAGCGAAGGCCATTGGCTGAGCCAACGGTACAGCTCGCCTCGATATTGATGCAATTCTGGACATATCTAACTTATGCACGGACAACCGATAGCTACCACTACGGAGAAGTTGGACACCTACTTCCAGCCGCAAAGGGTGTACATCGCCAATTTTGGTCGGGGCAACTATCTTTGGCCGAAGTGTAAAGAGCTGGCCACCGTCGCCACACTCAATGATGAAGACCTCCACGAGCTATGGCGAGTTAACGATCGAGCTGGCTTCGTCGATGTCTGTGTTGCCACGAAGAAAAGTGCCCGGGGAATTCGGCCACCACCGTCCTTAGCTAGCAGATGGTTCAACCTTGCAAGCATTGTTTCGTCAACGTCTGGCGACCTATGGATCCACAGGCAACAGGACGAACTGTGGTGGACCATCTCGTCCGCGTCGCCCGCCACCGAGGAACTTCAACCGGTTGACGACCGAAGGCATGATGGCAATCGAGTATGGGAGATTCACAAACCTGCGAGAGCATGGGCCTGTGTGACCCTTACCGGGGCACGCCTAAGCTGGAATGCGCTACACGCGCGCGCCAAAGAATTCTTGTTCACTGAAGGCACACTGCAGAAACTGAGTGATGACAACGCTGAATATGCTTGGGCCCTTGTTCAAGGCGGCGACCTGAGCGCATGGCATGAGCGCCCAGAATGGATAGCAAAGCAGGCCACCAAGAAGCACTCCAAGGGTGAAATTCTTGGCGAAAAGGAAAGTGCAATTGCCCTGATGGTGACCCGTGCCATGGAAACCGCCAGGACAGCAAACGGCCAAACCGTCGAGCGCACAAAAAAGAACAAAAACTTCCTGTTCGACAGCTACTCAGATGCATGCATCTACGTGTCGGAACTATGGGACTTACAGGAGGGGCTATGCGCGATCAGCGGACTGCCACTTCAAATGCCAGGATCAACACTTGATCGTTGGATGGCCTGCTCATTGGACAGAATCGATAGCCAAGGGCAATACGGGCCAGGCAACCTTCAGATCGTGTGCTGGTTCGTCAATCGCTGGAAGTCAGACACAGAAGACCAAGAGTTCAGACGACTCTTTGCTCTCGTGCAAGGCATGTAGTTGGAAGTGCCCCTTCATGGCATTGCACAAGAACAAGTCGGGCCACGCCATGGGGGAGCATCTGCATTGCCCCCCTCTGGCGACTCTCAACGCATGCCGGTGTAGGCCACGGCAAGGTACGGCAAGGCAAATCACTGATTTACCAATGAAAAAGGGCGCCAGGTGTATGTTCCTGGCGCCCTTTGGCATTTCATCTGGAGCGGGTGATGGGAATCGAACCCACGTTATTTGCTTGGGAAGCAAGAGTCCTACCATTGAACGACACCCGCGCTGGCCCGCATTGTAATGCGCGTATCAGCACTCAGCCGCGCGCTGCGGGCCGGCGTTGTCAACCGCCATCACCGTGTATCTCGTTGAACGACCAGTCGGCCCCCGCCTCCACGGCGGCGCGCAGCCCGTCGTTGGTGCAGGCCCAGGCCATGATCCGGTACTCGTTGTACTGCTCCACAAAACCTGCCCTGAGCAAATGGCGTTCGATGTCTTGACGGTAGGACACCACCGTGATGTAGTCCGCGCCCTGCCGGTAAGCCTGGCTCAGCACCCGCCACAGCAAAGCCTTCAACACGGGCTCCTTCATGCGCTCGTTCACCACGACGTCCATCACCATCCAGGCCTGGCGGCCTTCGTTGATGGCGTCGGGCCGCGTGATCATCAGGCCCACCAGTTCGCCATGCTTCCAGGCACCCCAGATGTCAAAGCGCGCGCGTGGCGTGCTCAGGCGCCAGTCCAGGTGCGCGCGGCTCCGTTGCACCTCGACACGGTCCGGTCTGACTGCAGCGGCCAGCAGCGCATCCAGCCCTTCAGGCAGCACATCCAGCTTGCGTACCGCCACGCCCCGGCGCCCGCCCCACAGCAACCAGGCCGTGGCCACCCGCATGCCCCAGTCGGCCAGCCGCGAGGCCATCCAGCCCAGCGGCGCCAGCTTCAGGCGCTTGGCCATGAAATGGTCGAAGCGAATGGGGTGAATGAAAATGCGCCGGTTCGGCAGCGCATCAAAAACACGCGTCACCAGGCGTTTGGAGCTGGGGTTGGAGCCCACCGCCAACACGACGGGGGCCTGGCTCTTCATCATCAGGAGCAGCCACGCGCCCACCCCTTTGCCCTCCAGATCGGGCGGGATCAGGATGTCCATGACGCGAAAGCCCTCGGTGTGCTCACCGGCCAGGCTCAGGCTCAGTCTCTCCGTGCCGACCATGCCCAGCAAGGCGCCGTCGCGCACCAGCACCCAGCAGTTGCCAGCCCCGCAGCCTTGGCGCCCGAAGCTGTAGCGCCAGAGCATGTAGGCCTGGTCGTCCCAATCGATGTCCTCGCCCACGGTTTGCGCGCGCAGCGCCAGGATCTGGGGCAGGTCATCCAGGGTCGCGGGCCTGAAGGATGAGGCCAGTTCGTCCGGCGTTGTGCGCAGCGCTCGGGCGACCAGGCGCGCCGTCTTGTCAAGCGGCAACGCGGGACGCGTGGGTGCGGTACTCAATGTCACTGTCCCTGTCAGGCGCGGTTCACCACATCACTTCTCGGCCAGTTTTCGCTCGACGTACACCACCAGGCGGTCGATGGAGTCCAGGTTGGTGGGCTCCATTTCGTCGTCCGCCACCTCGATGCCAAAGCTCTCTTCCACGAACAGGATGATTTCGAGGATGCCTGTGGAGTCCAGGACGCCCGTCTCCAGAAAGGAGTCGGCATCGTTGAGCTTGCTGCCGTCATCGGTGAACAGGCAGTTCTCCAGCACGTAGGCACGCAGGGAATCACGTATGGACATGGGGTATCACTCCGAAAGGCCAGATGACGCTGGCGCAGGCTTTTGATCAATGAACAGGTGGTGCCACGCCTGCATGGAGACCATGGCAACCAGGGCCTGATTGTCTCTTGTGCCAAGCGTGTCAGGGGCACGAACGGCCTTGTTGAGCAGCATTTCCCCCATCCTGGGGTTGAAGTAGGCCGTGTCATTGAGCCGCGAGGGCGACATCAACTCAGCAACCCATTCATGCGGCTGCCCGGTCTGGCTGTCGATGAAGGCCTGGGCGTCTGGCGCGCGGTAAGGCTGCTTCGTGCGCGCGGCCGTGCGGGGCGGCAAATAGGCCGCCATGGCCTGCTTGAGCGCGAATTTTTCATTCAGCGCCTTGATCTTGAGTCGCTCGGGCAGGCGGCTCGCAAAGTCGATCACGCGGTGGTCCAGAAAAGGGAAGCGCCCCTCCACGCTGTTGGCCATCAGCATGCGGTCGCCTTGCGAGCTCAGCAGGTAGTTGCCCATCAGCAGGCGGGACTCCAGGTACTGCGCACGCGCCAGCCAGCTCCATTGGCTGGCCTGCGCTGGCAACAGGGCTTCGATCGCACTCAGGGCTTCGCTGTCCGGTCGGGCCTGGGCCAGGAACATCCGGGTCTTGCTGGTGGAGTCCAGGCGGGGCAGGTGCGAGAACAAGGGCGCATCCGGTGCATCCAGCCCGACGCCATAAAAGCGCTCCAGATAGTTCTGGGCGCGCGCCGGGTTCTGGTCCAGATAGGGGTAAAGGCGCTGGAGCAACAGGGGCCGACGGCGCGAGGCAGGCTGGCGTGACCAGAACCGGCGCACCTTGGTTTCCTTGAACAGGTCGTAGCCGCCGAACACCTCGTCGGCGCCCTCGCCGGTCAACACCACCTTGTAGCCTTGTTCGCGCACGAGGCCCGAGAGCGCCTTCATCGGCGCAGGCGCGGTGCGCAGCAAGGCCGTTTCAGCGTGCCAGACCGTGTCCATGAACTGTGCCCCCACCGCGTGAGACGAACAGGTGATGCGGCTGTGGTGGGTGCCCAGAAAGGCCACCATCTCGTCCTGGTGGCGGGTTTCGTCGTGTGCCGCGCTGTCAAAGCCGATGGAAAAGGTGCGCAGGGGCGTGTCCGTGTCGTGGCGGATGACGCTGGCCAGGACGGACGAGTCCAGCCCACCCGACAGGTAGGCGCCTACCGGCACATCTGCGCGCAGGCGAATCCGGACAGCGTCGACGAGCAGGCTGCGCAGTTGCGCCAGCAGCTCGTCATCAGCGCCAGTGAGGTACTGGTCCGGCGCCTGCGGGAAGGTCCAGTCCCAATAACGCTGCACCCGGTGGGTCAGCGTCTGGTCCGCCCCCCGCTCGGCGATCAGCATGGTGCCGGGCTCCAGCGACGACACCCCCTCGAACAAGGTGCGCGCCCCCACGGGCGACCAGCAGGTCATGATTTGATCCAGGGCCTGCACATCTGCGCGGGCTGCCTCGGGCCAGATGGCCTGGATGGCCTTGACCTCCGAGGCAAACGCCAGCTGGGGTACACCTTGCGCCTGCCCCAGCCGATAGAACAAGGGCGCAATGCCGACGCGATCCCTGATCAGCATCAGCTTTTGGGCGCGTTCATCCCACAAGGCAATGGCAAACTGCCCATTCAGATGTGCAACAAAATCCAGACCATGCTCTTCGTACAGGTGAACAATGACCTCGGTGTCAGACTGCGTGGCGAAGCGGTGCCCCTGGCGCTGCAGCGCCTCACGCAATTCGAGGTAGTTGAATATCTCGCCATTGAAGATGACCGCCACGCTGCCGTCTTCGTTGAAGATGGGCTGATGGCCACCGGCCAGGTCGATGATGCTCAAACGTGTGTGGGCCAGGCCCAACTGGGGACGCTGCAAGAAGCCTTGCCCATCTGGCCCACGGTGGTGCAAGGCACGCGCCATGGACTTCAATTGGGACAATTTGGGCGAGAAAGACAGGTTGGCTGTTCCGCGCCAATCCAAAATACCCGCGATCCCGCACATCCGAACGCGCCTTTGATGTTGGCTTTTACACATGATACGCATGCCGCATGAATTTGAGGGCCCCCGGGCTGCGTGGAATCAGCCATGCCAGCACTGAAATACCAGTCATTGTTGGCAAGGTTGGCGCTTACTGCGCAGCGCCAGCCCGAGCATGTGGCCCTGCACGACGCGGGTAACGCGGTCAGCTATGCCGCACTGTGGAATCGGGTGGCCCTGGCACGCGACGCCATCGGGCCCCTGTTGCAGCCAGGAGAGCATGTCGCCCTGGTGCTGGACAACGGTGCCGACTATGTCGCGGCCGTGTATGGCACTTGGGCCGCCGAGGGGGTGGTGATCGGCCTGAACACCAGCCTGAAGGACGACGACCTGCTCGGCCAGATCCAGCACAGCCAGGCCCGGGTGCTGGTGCTGACGGACAAGCGCCAGGCCCTGGCCGAGGCCGCGCTCGCTGCTGGTGTGCGGGTCCTGTCCCCCGCCGATCTGCAGGCCGGCCACGACACCACGGCGCCAATGCCCGCCAGTGCAGGGCTGCACACGCCGGCCGACGCAGCCGCCACCCTGATCTACACCTCGGGCACCACCGGCCAGCCCAAGGGCGTCGTGCTCAGCCACGGCAACCTGGCGGCCAATGTGCTCGCGGTTCAGCACACACTGCCCATCCGCGCGGACGACATCGCGGTCTGCCTGCTGCCCTTCTTCTACGCCTACGGGTGCTCTGTGCTGCACACCCACCTCACGGCAGGCGCCACCCTGGTCCTCGAAAACTCCTTCATGTACCCGCACAAGGTGCTGCAGCGCATGGCCGCGATGGGCGCGACGGCGTTTTACGGCGTGCCCTCCAGCTACTACCTGCTGCTGGAGCGCGACCACCTACAGCACACCGACCTGAGCCGCCTGCGCTACTGCGCCCAGGCGGGTGGCGCCATGGACCCGACGCGCATCGCGCAGTTCTGCACCCTTTTGCCGCACACCGACTTCTATGTGATGTACGGCCAGACCGAGGCCTGCTCTCGCCTGAGCACCCTGCCCGCGGCCATGCGCGCAGCCAAACCCGGGTCGGTCGGCACGGCCCTGCCCGGCGTCACCCTGAGCATCCAGGACGACCAGGGCCGCATGCTGCCGCCCGGTGAGACAGGCGAGGTCTGCGCGCAAGGCCCCAATATCATGCAAGGCTACTGGCAGGCACCCGAGGACACCGCCAGCACCCTGCGCGCCGGCTGGCTGCTCACGGGCGACCTGGGTTACCTCGATCAGGACGGCTACCTCTACCTCACCGGCCGCAGCCGCGAGATGATCAAGACCGGCGCGCACCGCGTCAGCCCCTTGGAGATCGAGCAGCTCATCAACACCGTGCCTGGCGTGTCCGAAACGGCCGCCATCGCCGTGCCCGACCACCTGCTGGGCGAGGTCATACGCGCCTGCGTGCTGACCGACTCGCCCTCGGACGCGCTGCGCCGTGAGATCCTTCAGGCTTGCAAAGCCCGGCTGGCGCCGTACAAGATCCCCAAACAAGTGGCCTTTTACGAGGCCTTCCCCCGCACCGCATCCGGCAAGGTGCAAAAGCACCTGCTGCAACCTGACAGGGATGACCTGAACGCCCATGAGCACTGACATCGACACCCACATCGCCCAGCTCCTGTCCTTCGACAAGGACGCCGAAATCGAGCGCACCGCCGAGAAGATCCGCACGGTGCTGCGCAGCCACCTGCGCCGGCGTGGCCTGGTGGTGGCCATGTCCGGCGGCATCGACAGCTCGGTGTGCGCCGCGCTGGCGGTCAAGGCGGTAGGGCCCGGCAAGGTGTTCGGCCTGCTGATGCCCGAGCAGGACTCATCCTCGGACAGCGTGGTCAAAGGCCGCCTGCTGGCCGAGCACCTGGGCATCGAGCACGTGGTGCAGGACATCGCCCCCACCCTGGAGGCCATCGGCTGCTACCGCTGGCGCGACGACGCCATCCGCGTGGTCTTTCCGGACTACGGCCCGGGCTGGAAAAACAAGATCGTGATTGCGGGCGGCACCGCCGGCCAGCTCAACCACTTCAAGCTGGTGGTGGCCAACCCCGCTGGCGAGCAAACCGAGCAAAGACTGGGTCTGCGCGAGTACCTGCAGATCGTGGCGGCCACCAACTTCAAGCAACGCATCCGCAAGACGCTGGAGTTCTTCCATGCCGACCGGCTGAACTACGCTGTGGTGGGCACGCCCAACCGTGTGGAGTACGACCAGGGCTTTTTCGTCAAGAACGGCGACGGCTCGGCCGACGTCAAACCCATCGCCCACCTGTACAAGACCCAGGTGTATGCACTGGCGCGTCACCTGGGCCTGCCCGACCTCATCTGCAACGCCACGCCCACCACCGACACCTACAGCCTGAGCCAGGGGCAAGACGAGTTCTACTACGCCCTGCCCTACAAGGAAATGGACCTGGCACTGTGGCACCACAACCGGGGTGAACCAGCCAGCGCGCTCGCGGCCCGCCTGGGCATCACCGAGCAGCAGGCGCAGTTCATTTATGGCGACATCGACAACAAACGCCGGACCACAGCGCCTTTGCACTGGTCCGGCATCTTGATGGAAGACGTGAAGGGCCCCGTGCCCAAGCCCGTCGTCTGACTCAAACGGCTTGTTTGCGGCGCGAGATCGCCGCGATGCCCAGGAAGCCCAGGGCCAGCATCACCATGGGTGGCACCTCGGGCACCATCGAGGTCGTGAAGGCCTTGTCAGACACGTCAAAGCGCAGGCCCGGCGCGATGTTGATGGCCAGCGTCCCGAAGTCCAGGTTGCCCAGGATCGCGACGGCGAAGTCAGGCAGGGCCAGCGCGCTGGCGAACGAGGCCTGTGCGGCATCGGTCAGCATCATGTGATCGAGCGACATCTTCATGGACAAGCCACCCGAGGTCGACACGTGCAGGTTGTCGGCCACATGGAAGTTGTACACATCAAAGCCCTTGACCGTGCCTTTGGACGTGGTCATGTCTGCAGACAGCACATTGCGCTTGAAGTCCAGCGAGAAGTTGGCCAGCACCAGGCCGCCTTCGTCGCCATAAATGCCCAGCGCCGAGCCCGAGGCCTTGCCCGACACCGGCGATATGTTGAAGGGCAGCAGCGATGTGGCCAGCGACACCTGCGTCACCGGCATGTTGAACGAGATGCCTGCGCCGGCGGCCGTCGTGGTCTGCTTGCTGTTGCCCAGGCCCAAGGCATACAGCCCCATGCCGTTCATCACGTCATAGACGTCAGCATTGAAACTGAACACCGCATCGGCATCCAGGTTGGTCGTGGGCAGGGTCAAGGTCAGCGCCGTGGCTTGTGCGCCTGATGTCGCCACGGACAGCCCCAGCGCCAGGGTTGCGGACCAGGCCAACTTCTTGAACGACGACATGTGAATCTCCTGACTGCCCAAAGTGCTATGAAGCGCGATGAAACGCAGGATCGCAGAATTCAGCCGCCGTGACGCAACCACCCATCTGAGGGGATGCGCCCTGGTCAACTTGTTCACGAAAGCGATGCCGACACCCCTGCCTGAGGGGCGAGCAAGCCCGCGCCAACTAGAATCCCCGCCATGGAACAAGTCAGCGATACGGGCCCCACGGACAGCCCCTTGAATGAAGATGCCGCCCCAGAGCGTGTCATCCCCGAGCACGCCCGCACCATCCGCAGCTATGTGATGCGTGCCGGACGCACCACCGAAGGCCAGGCGCGCGCCTTGAGTGAACTGGGGCCTCGCTTCGTGCTGCCCTATGCGCCACAAGCCCTGGATTTCGCGGCCACGTTCGGGCGCCAGGCACCCGTCGTGCTGGAAATCGGCTTTGGCATGGGCGACGCCACCGCCAAGATTGCCCAGACCCTGCCCGACACCGACTTCATCGGCTGCGAGGTGCATGAGCCCGGCGTGGGCGCGCTGCTCAAGCACATCGGCGAGATGGGCCTGCACAACCTGCGCCTGGTGCGCCATGATGCGGTGCAGGTGCTGGAACACATGATCCCGCCCGGCTCGCTGGCCGGTGTGCACATCTTCTTCCCTGACCCCTGGCACAAGAAGCGCCACAACAAGCGCCGCCTGATCCAGCAGCCGCTGGTCGCGCACCTGTGTTCGCGCCTGGCGCCGGGTGGCTACCTGCATTGCGCCACCGACTGGGAGCCCTATGCCCAGCAGATGCTGGAAGTGCTGGGCGCCGAGCCCGCCCTGGTCAACACGGCCGAAAGCTATGCCGACAAGCCCGCCTACCGCCCGCTCACCAAGTTCGAGAACCGCGGCCTGAAACTGGGCCATGGCGTGTGGGACCTGGTGTTCCGCAAAAAGGACTGAGCGGGCCTGCGCCCCCAGATCAACACCCAAACAAAAAGGCAGCCCGCTTGCGCGAGGCTGCCTTTTTTCAGACCTGCTCAGTCAGCTCAGTTGCTGAATTTGTAGTCGGTCTTGGCCTTGGCCTTCAGGTCGTCGCGGAACTTGGCCAGCTTGGCCTGGTTCTGGCGCTGGATGATCTGGCCCTTGACTTCGTCGAAGCCGGGGAACTGCGTCGAACGCACATCTTCCAGCTTGATGATGTGGAAGCCGAACTGCGACTTCACGGGGGTGTCGGTGACCTGGCCCTTGTCGAGCTTGGTCAGGGCTTGCGAGAACTCGGGCACGTAGTTGCCAGGGTTGGCCCAGTCCAGATCGCCACCGTTTTCAGCCGAGCCGGGGTCTTTCGAGTTCTTCTTGGCCAGGTCTTCAAACTTGGCGCCGCCCTTGAGCTGGGCGATCAGGGCCTTGGCTTCTTCTTCCTTCTCGACCAGGATGTGGCGAGCACGGTATTCCTTGTCGCCATTGGCTGCCTTGATCTTGTCGTATTCGACGCGGGCTTCGGCTTCGGTGGTCGGGCTCT
>Ga0209066_10002426_pt1 | contig 22598 bp, 14 predicted proteins | sample All_14_2_FD_187198 | JGI IMG/M metagenome (GOLD analysis project Ga0209066, IMG submission 187198) | Freshwater microbial communities in response to fracking from Pennsylvania, USA - Allegheny Zone_MetaG_DW_15 (SPAdes) (version 2) ... | reverse complement strand
AGCGAGGAACAGGAGGTCATGCGAACTTCAAACGAGACGGGATTCAATTGCCTCGCCCCTTTGGGGAGAGGGTGGGGTGAGGGGCAGGCAGACAGCGAGCGTCTACCATCACCCCGCCCTCACCCCAACCCTCTCCCAGAGGGAGAGGGAGTAACAGGGCTCAACGTGCAGCTTCAGCAGCCACCGCGTCACCGGTGTAGAAGCTGTCCGGCTTACGCGGCACCACCTTGTACTGCTCTTCGTTGAGCGTCTGCACCGCGCTCATCGTGCCCGCCTGCAGGTTGAACACGCCCACCGGCTTCATCAGCACCGCCGGCACCGAAGGCACCACGAACGGCGTGACCTGGCTGGTGCGCCACAGCTTGCCTTCAGCGTCGTAGCCGTCCATCAGCGCGAGCACCCAGCTGTCTTCATCGAAGTAGAAGCGGCGCTTGCCTGGAGCCACCGTGGCTTCCACCACCCACACGCGGTGCAGCTCCCAGCGCAGCTTGTCCGGATTGAAGTGGCTCTTGGCATAGGCCTCGTCCACCTTGGCCGTGACCAGGGCGTTGTCGTTGTAGGGGATGTACATCTCCTGCTTGCCGATCAACTTCCAGGTGTAGCGGTCGATCGCGCCCAGGAACCCCTGCACTTCGTCGAAGTAGTTGGCACCCGAGGCCACGAAGTCCGGCGTGTCGTAGGCCACGGTGGGCGCGCGGCGCACGCGGCGCTGGCCCACCAGGTACTGCCAGGCCTGGCGCGGGTTCTTGGGGTCGATGCCGTCGCGCAGCACCAGCGATTCACCGGCCTTGTACGGCGGCTCGGTGGCGTTGAAGCGCTGGATGAAGTACTCGCCGCTCCAGGTCTCCGGCGTGCCTTCCTTGTAGTAGTACGGGAAGTTGAAGTAGTTGTCGTTGCGCGTGGCCAGCGAGCGTGCACCGTCAGAGCTGGTGACGATGTTCTTGAAGCCGTAGGCGATGGCCTCGGCCTCCACGCGCAGCAGGTAGTTCCAGATCACCTCGAAGCCGTCCTTCGGAATCGGGAACGGGATGCCGCCGAAGCAGCCTTCCACCGACAGCCCGGCGTCCTTGGTCTTGCAGCGCGTGGCGTTCTTGAAGGTGTTGTCGTACACGTAGGCCGGTGCGGCCGCCGTGCGGTGCGTGGGGTACACGTCCAGGCGGAAGCTGTCCGGGTACTTCTTCAGCAGCGCCTGGGTGCCTTCGCTGAGCTTGGCCGCATGTTGGCTCGCGTTCTTGGCGTCGATCTTCAGCAGCGGCTTCTCGTTCGGGTACGGGTTGACGGGGATGTCGCCCACCTTGGGGCCGGATGCCGATTTGAGGCCGCCGTCCCACGCGGGGATGGTGCCGTCTTTGTTGGCCGCCTTCTCGGCGCCCAGCGGCGTGAGGGTGCTCTTCAGTTGCGCGGCTTCGTCAGCCGACACCGCGGCATTTGCGCTCAAGTGCGCGCCGGCACAGGCCAGCCCTGCGGCCAGCACGATCAGGTTCAGGGTGTTGCGGTTCATGATGATCTCCTAGTGCTCGCTGCCTCAGAAGGTGCGCTGGATCGACAGCGAGATGAAGTCGCGGTCTTTGTAGTACTGCTTGTAGCTGGCGTAGCTGCCCGCGGCCACGTTCAGGTTGGGGGCCGGGCCGCCCGCGCCGTAGTAGTGCGTGTACTGGATGCCCGCCTTCCACAGCTTCTGGTAGTCGAAGTTCAGCGCGATGCTCATGTCGCCACCCTTCTCCGGCACCACCTGGAACACCGCCGAGCGGCCGTACAGCCCCACCCCAAGGCCGATGGGCACTTGCAAGTCCAACTGCGGCAGCACCTGGAAGAACTCGGGCTGGAACACCAGGCGCGCAGCCAGGTGGTCGCGCGTGTGGGTGGTGTTCAGCGCATCGGGCACTGCGCCCGGGATGCCCGCAGGCGAGCGGGTCACCTTCAGCAGCCGGTTGTAGGCCATCTCGGCCACCAGGCTGGCACCATCCCACAGGCCGTTGGCCGGGAACACCGAGATCGCTGACGCGTTGGCGTGGAAGGTGTTGCCCAGCGCGTACGGCGTGTTGCTCTGGTTGTCGGCCGTGGGGTTGACGGTGATGATCAGGTCACCCAGCGGCGACAACGGCGTGCCACGGCGGATGGACGCCTCAGCCGCCACGTTGGTCTCGCCCAGCACCGTCGACAGGCTGGCCCCGAACGTCCTGATCTTGCGCTGGTAGTACAGCGCATAGGTGCCCGTGGTGCCGTCCAGCACCGGGATCGGGCCCTTGTCGTCGTACTGCGCAGCGTACAGGCCGTAGTCGGTGTCGCCCAGCTTGAAGCGTGCCTGCAGGCCGAACTGACCGCCCTTGCTGCCCTTGCGGTCAGCCGTGCGCGGGGTGACGCCGGTGGGGGCCAGCAGCAGGTCAGCGCCCGCGCCCACAAAGTCGGCCGGGCTGAAGTAGCTGCCCGTGGCCGGCAGGCGCAGCGAGCGCCATTCAAACTGGTAGTAGCCGCCGAACGACAGCGTGGGGCTCACCTGCAGGTTGCCTGAGATCTGGTTCACCGGCAGCGCAATCTCCTTGAACTGCGCGGTGGGCTGCGAGAACGCCTTGATCAGATCGACCGGGCCTTGCGCGGCGGCAATGCCGTTGGCGCCCAGGAACAGCGTCTCGCCGAACAGCAGCGTGTGGCGACCCGCGCGCAGGCTCAGCTTGGCGTCACCCAGGTTCACCCCGCCGTACACGAAGGCATCCGAGAACTCGGCGTACTTGCCCATGAGCTTGCGCGTCTCGGGGGTGAACTGGCCGTTGGGGGTGCTCAGCGTGTTGGGCGGGTTGCCGGCCGGGTAGTCGTTGCTGCTCTGGCGGTACACCTGGTCGTACCAGGCCACACCCGACACCCGCGCGCCAAAGCCTTGGTATGACGCATCCAGCTCGCTCAGCAGGTCCACCCGGTTGTTGATCAGGCCCTTCTTGAACGCCAGGTCGCCAGCGTCCACATTGGGGTTGGCGGCAGATACCGCCACTTCCTGGCTCGGGTCGCGCAGGCGGAAGGCCGCACCGTACTTCACCGTGTTGTCCCAGCGCAGCTTGAAGTCGCTGTCGCCGGTGTTGATGGTGACGGCCCCGGCGGGGCCCGCCAGCGCCAACAGGCCCAGCAAGGTGGCCACGGCCGCGGGGATGGCGGCATGGTGGCGTTGAATGGCAATCCCGTTCTTCATCGATGTCTCCTCCTGTTGCCGGCAGCGCGGGTTGCCGTCCGGCGGTGGGGTCATGTCGGCGTGCGTGGGCGCGCCGTCCTGCGATGCCCCGGCGGGGCACCGTTGTTCTCCTGCCTTGCGGCGGGAGAGGTCCACCCTTGCGGGTGGCCGTTCAGTTCAGCCGCACGCTGTCGCGGCCTTTCAGGCCCAGCATCTGGCGGGCTTCGGCGGGCGTGGCCACTTCGAGTCCCAGCTCTTCGAGGATGCGGCGCACCTTGCGCACCTGCTCGGCATTGCTGCGGGCGAGTTGGCCGCGGCCCAGGGTGAGCGAGTCTTCCAGGCCCACGCGCACGTTGCCGCCGTTCATGGCGGCGTAGGTGGCGATGGGCATCTGGTGCCGGCCGGCGCCGAGCACCGACCACAGCAGGTCGTCACCAAAGAGCCGGCGCGCGGTCTCGCGCATGAAGGCCACACATTCGGCATCGGGCCCGATGGCACCGAGGATGCCGAAGATGGTCTGCACAAAAAACGGCGGCTTGACCAGGCCCTGCTCGGCGATGTGGGCCAGGTTGTAGAGGTGGCCCACGTCGTAACACTCGAACTCGAAGCGCGTGCCGTGTTCATCGCCCAGCAGGCGCACGATGCGTTCGATGTCATCGAAGGTGTTGCGGAAGATGTTGCCCTTGGAGCCACGCAGGTAGGGCTCTTCCCAGGGGTACTTCCATTCGGTGATGCGATCGGCAGCACCCGCCACGGCAAAGTTGATCGAGCCCATGTTGAGCGAGCACATCTCGGGCGCCACCTGCAGCGGGGCGGCCAGGCGCTCGTCCAGGCTCATGGTCATCGAGCCGCCGGTGGTGATGTTGATCACCGCATCGGTTTCGGCGTGGATGCGCGGCAGGAACTGCATGAACACCGCCGGGTCGGGCGTGGGCCGGCCATCGGCCGGGTTGCGGGCATGCAGGTGCAGGATGGCCGCACCGGCTTGCACCGCCTCGATCGACTGATCGGCAATCTCCTGCGGCGTGATGGGCAGGTAGGGCGACATCGACGGCGTGTGCAGCGAGCCGGTCACCGCGCAGGTGATGATCACCTTGTTCTTGAGCTGGGGCATGGGAAGGTTCCTTGAACTGCGGTCACTGCGCCGTGATGCCGCCGTCGGCGAGGTACGCCGCGCCGGTGCAGAAGCTGGCCTCGTCGCTGGCCAGGAAGCACATCAGCCGCGCCACTTCAGCGGGCTCGGCATAGCGGCCGCTGGGGATGGTGGCCAGCACCGCCTGGTGCGCGGCTTCGGCCGCGCCGGGGGCGAGGCCGTTTTCGATGGAAGCCATCATGCGAGAGCGCACCGGCGCCGGGTTCACTGTGTTGACGCGGATGTGGTGCGGCGCGTATTCCAGCGCCGCGGCACGCGCCAGGCCCAGCAGCGCATGTTTGCTGGTGACATAGGCGCTGGCCCCGGGCACGCCCACCAGGCCAGCCACCGACGAGGTGAGCACCACGCTGCCACCGCCGCGGGCGATGAGGTGCGGCAGCACGGCGCGCAGCGCCAGGTAGGCGCCTTTCACGTTGACGGCCAGCACGCGGTCGAAGGCCTCGGGGTCGCTGGCATGCACCGGTGCGCCCACGGCCCCTTCGATGCCGGCGTTGGCCAGCAGCACATCGATGCCGCCGAAGTGCTGCACGGCGGCAGCGGCGTAGCGCTCGGCATCGGCCTGTTGGGTGACATCGGCCACCTCGGCGCGCACCTGCGGGCCCAGCCGGTCGGCCAGCGCTTGCAGGCGCGGTGCATCGCGGTCGACCAGCAACAGCTTGGCGCCCTCAGCCACCATCTGTTCAGCCACCGCCTGGCCGATGTCACCGGCCGCGCCGGTGAGCACCACCACCTTGCCTTGCAATCGTTGGGTCATCGTTGTCTCCTTTTGTTCATGTCAAGCCAGTGGCCACGGCATCCAACGTCGCCTCACACCGCTACCACCGCGCGACCACCGTGGATCCGGCTCCGCCGGTCCACCGGTGGTGCCCCCTTGAGGGTTGAGGCTGGACACGAGCCGCCCCGGCGGCGAGTGCCTGCCGAACCGGGTGGGCTTGCAAGCCCACCCGTGGACAGCGTGCAGCGCGTAGGGGGTGGGCCATATCAAGCGGCGGTGAAACCAGCGTCGACCAAGTGCACGCTGCCGGTCGTCGCTGCAGCGTCATCGCTGCCCAGCCAGGCCACGGTGGCTGCCACGTCCTGCACGGTGGGAAAGCGCTTCAGCGCATGCAGCGAAGCCAGGTGTGCCCAGGTGGCGTCATCGAGCCCCGCGGTCAGTGCCGTACGCACGAAGGTGGGCGCCACGACATTGATGCGCACGCCACTGGGACCGACTTCCAGCGCCGCCGCCTTGCTGAGCCCCACCACGCCATGCTTGGCCGCGGTGTAGGCCGACACCATCGCACCGCCCACGGTGCCAAACACCGAAGCCATGTTGACGATGGCCCCACTGCCCTGCCCCACCATCACCTGCAGCTCAGCGCGCAGGCAGTGGAAGACGCCGGTGAGGTTAAGCGCCAGGGTCTGGTGCCACTGCGCCTCGGGCATGTCGATCAGCGGCGTGAGCGCACCACCCAGGCCAGCGTTGTTGACCGCCACATCGAGCCGGCCATAGGCCTGCACGGTGGCGGCCACAGCGGCCTGCACCGAGGCGGCCTGCGTCACATCGGCGGTGATGAACAGCGCCTCGTGGCCCCGGGCGCGCAGTTCGGCCTGCAGGGCTTCGCCGCGGACGGCGTCGATGTCGAGCAGGGCCAGGCGGGCGCCTTCTTGGGCCAGGCGGCGGGCACAGGCCTCGCCCAGGCCGGCGGCGGCGCCGGTGATCAGGGCGACCTTGCCTTGGTAGCGTGTCATGCGCAATCTCCAGTGGGCACAGGCCCGTTCACGCGGCCACGCTGCGCAGGCGCGTCAGCTGGGCCAGCACGGTTTCGGGTTGGGCGTCTTCGGGCAAGTGACCGGCGTACAGGCCAGCCGCCGCCGGCAACACGCCATCGGCTTGCCAGAAGGTGGGCGGCAACGCCAACGCCGCGGGCGTGCCGGCCGCAGCCGGTGCGCCCACCCGCCAGCTCAGCGGCGCCGGCAGCGTGCCGTCGATGGCCTCCACCGCCGCGCCCAGCGGCCAGCGGTAGTGCACCGCGGCGTTGAACACGGGGGTGTGCACGGCGGCCCAGGCTTCGTCGGCGCGGGCCAGCGGCTCATTGAGCAGCAGGCCGGCGATGGGCAGCGGCGCCAGCACGCGCAGCAGATCGGCCAGGAAGACTTCGGCCTGCTCGCACACGTCGTCATCGATGTCATCGGCCGCATGGCCGTGGGCGGCGGTGTAGGCGGCCTGCAGCCACCGGGCCGGGGCGGCCAGCGTGGGCACCAGCGCCACGGCCGGCATCGCGCCGCACAGCGCGCCCACCAGATCGGCCAGGTCGCGGCGCAGGGCCTCGTCGGCCAGGGCCGTCTTCATGGCGTAAGCGGTGCGGCTGCGCTGGCGCATCAGCGCCTGCAGGCGCGCATCGGCCGCCACGCGGGCTTCGAACCAGGCCAGCAGCGGCAGGCTCAGCACCTCGGGCCGCAGCAGGCCGGCCAGGCGCCGGCCCAGTGAGACCATGGCGGTGCTGTCGGTCCACGGCGGCGTGCCGCGGTCAAGCAGGCGCGCGGCGTAGTGCCACGCATCGAGCATCAGTTGCGGGGCCTGACCGGCGGTGGGCCGGCAGCGATCGATCATCGAAAGGCTCATGGCGGTGCCTGGTGGGGGATCAGGCGGCCACGCCGCGAGACTGCTGCAAGGCCGCTTCGAGCTCGACCACCTTGCGCTGCAGGGCCTGGATCTTCATCAGGTTGGGGTCGGGCAGCATCACGCCGCGCAGGTGGTCGGCGTCCATCACCACGCGCTGGCCGGGCACGGGGGTGGCGATCACCTGGGTGTCGTCGCCCCAGCTGCCAAAGTAGGGCTGCTCGGGCGCGGGCCCGGCGGTGACCCAGTCCTTCACGAAGGCTTGATACGGCTTGCCGCGCTGGCGGCGGGCCTGGCGCTCGGCGTCGCGGGCGGCCAGCGTGGCGGCTTCATCGATCACCAGGCTGGTGGGGTCGAACACCACGTGGTAGATCTCGGCGGCGTAGTCAGCCGAGAGCAGGCCTTCTTCCACGTCCTTGATCACCAGTGCGGGGTCGCGTTCAAGCACGTCGCCGTAGCCGCCGCCCGAGCCCTGGCAGATCATGTAGACCTCACCTTCGTTGCAGACCTCGAAGCCCATGCCGGCGTCCTGCACGATGTACTGGGCGCCTTCGATCTTGGCGCTGTTCATCAGCTCGACCATGTCGAAGTCGAATTGGCGCGGGTTGGTGGCCAGGGTCTCAAAGACGTTGACGCCCTTGATCTTGGCCAGCGGGTAGGCCGGGCAGCCATAGCCGCCGAACAGGCCGTAGGCCGACACATGCGTGGCACCGCACTGGCCGGTCATGAAACCCCAGAAGGCGGTTTCGCGCACCGTCATCATCTGCTCGTAGCCCAGGCCGCCGCGGTACTTGCCGTGGCCCACGCGGTCTTTGGTGAGCTTCTGCGCCACCAGGCGCACGAAGGGCAGTTCTTCTTCGGCCAGCTCGTGCTCGCCGGTGTCGCACATGGCGGCAAAACACGGTGAGAGCGCGTGTTCACCGTCGCGGTCGTGGCGGGCGCCGCCGCCGCAGCCGTTGATGTCGGCGCAGAAGTTGCCGGTCTGCTCCAGATGCTGGGTGAGGCCGCCGTAGATGAAGGTGGCAGGCTGGTTGTAGGTGCACGCCGCCAGCGCGGTGTAGCGGCGCGGCACCGAGAACGAGAACTTGGCCATGATGAGCGCCGGGATGGTGGTCTGCCGGAACAGTGGCAGCAGGCTCATCGCGTTGGGCGCATCGTTGCTCGGGTCGAGCATCGAGTTGCGGTTGGAGACGATGGCCATCGGGTCGATCACGCCCTGGTTGCGCGGCAGATCAGGCCACACGTACTGCAGCATGCCGGTGACGATGGACACCATGCCCGAGGCAAAGGCGTTGTTGATGGCGCGGTTGGCCAGCTCGGGGCTGGAGCCGCGCCAGTCCCAGGTCATCTTGTCGCCCTTGACGGTGAGCGCAATGTTCACCTTCATCAGCAGGTGCTCGCGCAGCGTCGAATCCAGGAACGACGGGGCGCGCACGGTGCCGTCGGGCAGCTCGGCGATGCGGCGGCGCACTTCGGTGGCCGTGTCTTCCATCGTCTTGCGCAGCGTGGCGATGAGGTAGTCTTTGCCAAACTCCTCGGCAATGGCATCGAGGCGATCGCGCATGCGCATCATGGCGTGCAGCTTGACCTTCACATCCTCGGCCTGCAGCTTGGGGTCGCGCACCGAGTTCTGCAGGAAGTTGAGGATGTCGCGCTTGATCTGCCAGTTCTCGACGATCTTGAACGGGCACATCTTCAGGCCCTCATCAAATCGCGATTCGGCATCGGGTGGCATGCCGCCTGGCGAAGTGGCGCCGTTCTCGCCTTCGTGGATGGTGGTGGACACCCAGCAGATGTGCTCGCCCTGCCAGTAGTACGGCATGATCAAGCTCTGATCGGTGTTGTGGATGTTGCCGTAGCGGGCATCGTTGTGGATGAAGCCGTCGCCTTCGCGCACGCCCACCGAGGGGTCGTTGGTCCAGTACTTCTTGACGAACTTCACCGGGCACATGCACACCGCGGCAAAGCCGGCCACGCCGCGCTCGCCGATCAAGGCCAGGTCGCCGGCGAAGGTGTGCACGGCGGTGACGCAGTCGCCCCACTTGGCACCGGGCGCCGCGCCCATTTGCTCGATCATCGTGAAGCTCTCGTTCAGCGCCGAGACCATGCGCCCGCGCACCAGGTTCACGCGGTGGTCGTCGAGCGGGCCGCTGAGCATGCGCTCTTCATCAGGCGAGCGCGGCTCCAGGTGGTTGTTGCGCAGGATGGCGTCGTCGGGGCCGTAGAAGAGCCGGTTGTCGTCAAGGAACTGGTCGAGCAGCTGCTGCTCGTGGGCGCTGAGGCTGCGGTGGGCTTGGCTCATGTCGTCTCCAGGAAGCGGCGCCGTGGCAGCGCCGCTTCGTTCATGCGTTAGGGTGTGCGGGGATCAGGGGCGGGTGAACCACACCGCGCCGTGGTGCGAAGCCTCGAAGCGCCAGCCCGGCTCGACCAGGTAGGTGGTGGCGCGGGTGGTGACGATGGCCGGGCCGTCGACCACGGTGCCGGGCTTCAGGGCGGCTTCGCCGTAGATGGGCGTGTCCACCGCGCCGTCGTGGCCAACAAAGTGCACGGCACGGCGCGACTCCGGCTCAGGTGCGGGCAGGTTCAGCCCCAGCGGCTTGATCTGGCTGAAGTTGACCTTCTCATGCTCGACGTAGCTGCACACGCGGATGGTGTTGATGCGCACGCCGGCTTCGGGCGTCTGGCTGCCTTCGCCGAAGCGCTCGCCGTAGCGCTGCGAGAACTGCTCCAGCAGGCGCAGCACATCGCCCACGTCGGTGAGGCGCTTGAGGTCGGTCACCACCGCGGTTTCCACGCGCTGGTTGCCGTAGCGCATGTCCAGCTCCAGGCGGTGATTGATCTGCTCGGCCGGCGTGCCCTGGCGCACCAGATCGTCACGGCCGCGGCGCTCCAGATCGGCCACGATGCGGTTGAAGGCCTCGTAGTCGGTGAGCAGCTGCTTCTGGCCGCTGTGGAACAGCACGGTGTAGGTGGAGGCTTCGTGGATGTGCAGTTGATCCACATTGCCGGCGCCCAGGGCCGAGAACACCGAGCTGTAGGGCGGCGCCAGGATCTTGCGCGCGCCCAGCACGCGGGCAATGCCGCAGGCATGCAGCGGGCCGTTGCCGCCGTAGGTGAGCACGGTGAAGTCTTCAGGCGCATAGCCGCGCGAGCGCAGTTCGGTGGCGATGCCGTTGGCCATGTTGTTGTCCACCGCCTGCTTCACCAGCTTGGCGGCGGTGATCACATCGATGTCGAGCTCATCACACAGCGCTTCTTCCATGGCCTGGCGCGAGCGGCGCGGGTTGAGCTTGATGCGCCCGGCGGCGTAGTTCTGCGGGTCGAAGTAGCCCAGCAAGAGATCAGCGTCGGTGACGGTGGGGTGCATGCCGCCACGGTCGTAGCAGGCCGGGCCGGGGTCGGAGCCGGCGCTCTTGGGGCCCACCTTCACGGTGTTGTACATGCGGTCGTAGCCGGCGATGGAGCCGCCGCCCGCGCCAAGCGTGACCAGGTGCACCATGGGCACCGACACCAGCCAGCGCTCGATCACCGGGTTGAAATCGTAGTGCTTGACGCCGCCGTCGGTGACCAGGCCGATGTCGAAGCTGGTGCCGCCCATGTCGGTGGCCACCACGTTGCCCAGTTCGCCCGAGAGCATCAGGTGCTCGGCCGCGGCGATGCCGGAGACGGGGCCCGAATGCAGCGTCTGCAGCGCATCGGTGGAGTTCAGCTGCGCCATGCCACCGGAGTTGTGGTTGATCAGCATGGGCTTGGTGTAGCCCGCGCTGCGCAGGTTCATCTCCAGCGTGCCCAGCCCGAAGTACATGGTGGCGTGCAGGTAGGCATCCATGATGGTGGACGAGGCGCGCACGTACTCGCCCTTGCGCCCGGCCACCTGGTGCGACAGCAGGATGGGGATGGAGCCCAGGTAGTGCGCCGGGTAGGCCTCCAAAAACACCTCGCGGGCGCGCAGCTCATGCACCGGGTTGACCACGCTGTGGGCAAACAGCACCACCACCGCCTCGGCACCGCGCTCGACCAGCGTGCGGATCTTGTCGCGCAGATCGGCCTCGTCCAGCGACATCAGCACATCACCGCGAAAGCCGATGCGCTCGCGCACCGTCTGGATCATCGGGATGGGCACCAGCGGCTCGGGGCGCTGGGCGTTGGGCACGTCCATCTGCTGCGAGTGCGACAGGCCTTCGGCATAACCGCGGCCACGCGCCAGCGGCACGGTGCTGTTGAAGCCTTCGGTGATGAGCAGGCCCACGCGCGGGCCGCGGCGCTCGATCAGCGCGTTGGTGCCCAGGGTGGTGGCATAGCGCACCGAATCCAGCCCAGCCAGCAGGGTGTCGCGCGACACCTCCAGCTCGGCGCAGGCGATGTCCAGCGCCTCATTGAAGCCGATGGCCAGGTTCTGGTGGGTGGTCAGCGCCTTGGCCTGCACATGGCGCTCGTCCCAGGCCACGAAGCAGTCGGTGAAGGTGCCACCGATGTCGACAGAAACACGTCTCATGAGTTGTTCTCCGGGCTCGCGGCGGTCAGTGCTTGTGGTCGTGGTGGCTGTGGCCGTGGCTGTGCCCGGTGCGGGCCGGCGGCTCGGCAAACTCGCGCGGTGCGGGCGCGCCACGCTCGGCCCACTGGGCCTTGAGGGCATCGATGTCGAGCTCGATGTCGTGGCAGGGCGGGTGGCCCGGCACGGTGTATTCCACTTCCACCATCACGCCGCAGCCGGCGCAGTAGTACTCCAGGATGGCGCACCACTTGGGATCGGGGGTGAACGAGTAGTCGTAGCGGCGGGTGTCGAGCAGCGGGCGGTGCACTTCGCTGGGGTCGCGGTCATGCACCAGCAGGCCTTCCTTGTAGTTGCCACGGGCCGGGCCGTGGACATGGCCGCAGCGGCTGCAAAGCCACTGTTCGGCGTCAAGGTCGATCTGCAGGGTTTCGGTGATGTCGATCTTCATGGCGATCTCGGGCTGGCGTTCGGTGGAACGGGGCTCAGGGGGTCAGAGGGCTCTGGGGTTCAGACCCGCGTGAGCAGGATGTCGCGGCTGGCGGTGAGCTCGAAGCGCCACCCCGGGCCCACCTTGCTGGTGAGGAAGTCTTCTTCCAGCACCAGCGGGCCCACGGCCTGTGCGCCGGGCTGTTGCGCTTCCAGGCGGATCACCGGCAGCGCCTGCGCGCCGCCTTCAAACAGCACGCTGCGCTGGCCGGCCACCGTGGCGTCATGGGGCGTGGCGCCTTGCAGCGGGGCCAGGGCCGGGCGCGCCATGGGCTTGATGACGCTGAGCTGCAGGCGGGCCACGTCGCCGGCTTGCAGGGCCACGGGCAGCGCGCCGCTGGCATCCAGCGCATGGGTGGTGATCTGCTCACCGCGCTGCACTTCCAGGCGGGCTTCGATGCGGCAATCGGCCAGCGCGGCGCCTTCGGCAAACATGTCGTGCTCGGCGCGTTCCAGCGCACGGGCGCGCTGCTCGGCCAGGCCCTGTTCATCCAGGCGGGTGAGCACCAGCTCGTAGTGCTGGCTGATGTCGGAGAAGCCGATGCCGTAGGCCGAGAACACCGCGGCCAGGCCGGGGATCACCACCTGGCGCACGCCCAGCGCGTCGGCAATCTCGGTGGCGGCAAAGCCACCGCCGCCGCCGAAGGCCACCAGGGTGGTGTCGGGCGTCACCGTGCCGAAGGCCAGGATGGCATCGGCCACCTTGCGCACCCAGGCGCGCTCCATCGCGATCAGCGCGGCGTCCAGCGTCAGCTTCAGCGGCGTGGCCACCTTGTCGGTGACGGCGGTGCGGGCGCGCTCGGCATCCAGCGCCAGTTCGCCGCCGAAGTAGGTGGCCGGGTCGAGCAGGCCCATCAGCAGGTAGGCATCGGTGATGGTGGCTTCGGTGCCGCCAAAGCCGAAGCAGGCCGGGCCAGGCGCGCCGCCCACGCTTTGCGGGCCCACGGCGATGCGGCTGTCCGCCGCGCGGATGATGGAGCCACCGCCCACGCCGTGGCTGACCACGTCGCACAGTGCAAAGGCCACGTCCACGCCTTCGACCACGCCGCGGCGGCGGGCCTGCACCACGCCGGCCTGCACGCGGCCGATGTCGGTGGTGGTGCCGCCCACGTCAAACGAGACGGCATCGGCCCAGCCGTAGTGCGCGGCCAGCGCCTTGACACCTTCCATGCCGCCACGCGGGCCCGAGCTGTAGGTGCGGATGGCCACCGTCTTGGCCACCGAGGCGGCGCCGCCGTCGTTGCGGAAGATCAGCAGCGGTGCCTGCGAGCGGGTTTCGCGCATGCGGTGGCCGGCGCTGTGCAGGAAGCGCTCCATCGCCGGGTGCAGGAAGGCGTTGAGCAGCGCAGTCCACACCCGCACCGGGTGCTCGGGTTCTTCCGACAGCTGCGTTGAACACAGCGCCGGCAGCGCGCCCAGCAGGTGCGAGGGATAAGCGCGCAGGATCACGCGGTAGATGGCCAGCTCGGCCGCAGCGAAATCAGCGCCGGTGAAGGCGATGATGATGCGGTTGGCACCGGCGGCGCCCAGCGCGTTGACGGCCTTGACCACGGCGGTGGTCAGCTCGGCTTCGTCGGCCTGCGGGTCGATGCATTGCACGCGCTCGCCCACCAGATCGCGGAACAGGCCGGCGCGATGGTCATCGCCGGTCATCGACGCGGCCAGGGCCGGGTCGTTGGTCAGCACGCCCAGCCGCACGCCCTTGCGTTCGACCAGCGCATTGGTGCCCTGGGTGGTGGAGTAGCGGATGCACGCGGCCTCGCGCAGCAGCGCATCGAGGTCTTCCTTGCCGTAGATCTGGCGTGAGACCTTGCGCAGGCCATCGAAAAGGCACTTCGACAGGTCATAGGGCGTGGTGACGCTCTTGGACCGCCAGGTGCGGTCACCATCGATCACGCAGAAGTCGGTGAGGGTGCCGCCGTTGTCGACGTTGATCAGTTTTGCCATGGGGGGTTTGTCTCCGGTCCGCCAGCCCGCTTTGGGCGACGTCTTGGGGGTGAATGGTCAGCAGGCCGGGGGGTTCGGGCCATCGCGGAATTCCGTGAGGGGTGAACCCTTGGAAGCTCGGCGGCCTCACGGTGCGCCCTGCCCGGCAGATGCCCTGGCGCAAGCCTGCTGGCACGGCCATCGCGGAAATCCGTGAGGGGGAAGCCCTCGGGTGGTGCTGCCGGCCCGCGGGCCACAATGCTCGCTCCCCCGACCGACCATGAACAGCACCCAGGCCGCCCTGAAACGCAGCGATGAGGTCATCCTGCTGGGCGAAAAGCTCAGCCCGCCGCACCTGCCCGACGACGCCGTACCGCGCGACCGCCTGCTGCTGGAGCTGGCTCGCCGCACGGCGCGCGTGCTGCTGGTCTGCGCCCCGGTGGGCTACGGCAAAAGCACGCTGCTGGGCCAGTGCCATCGCGCCGCGGTGCAGCAGGGCCTGCCCGCGGTGTGGCTCACGCTGGACGAGCGCGACAACGACCTCGCCCGCCTGCTGCTCTACCTGCGCGAGGCGGTGAAGCGCCTGGGCCAGGCCACCACCCAGGCGCCCGCCGAGACGCCGGTGTCGCAGGAAGTAGGCTCGCTGATGGAGCGCCAGAGCCAGCAGGTGATCGAGGCCTTTGCGCGCCTGGACGGGCCCTTCCTGCTGGTGCTCGATGATGTGGAGAAGCTGCACGACGCCGCCGGCCTGGCGCTGATCCAGACCCTGGGCCAGCGGCTGCGCGAGGGCCAGTGCCTGGCCCTGGGCTCGCGCACCGTGCCCGCGCTCACGCTGGCCACCTGGCGCAGCCAGGGCCGGCTGGTGCAGATTGATGCTGCGGCGCTGCGCTTTGAAAGCGCGGAGTTGACCGATTTCCTGGCCCGCCAGCCGCAGCTGCAGCTCGACCACAGCGTGCACGCCCTGCTGCACCACCGCACCGATGGCTGGCCGGGTGCCGTGCGCCTGGCCGTGCTGGCCCTGCAGGGTGTGCCCGATCCGGCGCATTGGCTGCAGACCTTGTCTGGCGGCAACGAAGACATCGCCGCCTATCTGGTGGAAAACGTGCTGTCACAGCAAACCCCGCAGCGCCGCGCCTTCCTGCTGGGCACCTGCGTGATGGAGGCCTTTGATGCCGCCGCCTGCGACCATGTGCTGGCGCGCGACGACAGCGCCGCCGAGCTGGCCGAGATCGCCCGCAGCAACCTGTTTCTCACCAGCCTGGACGGCCAAGGCCGCTGGTACCGCTACCACGCGATGTTCCGCGAGTTCCTGCAGCAGCAGTTGCAGCGCGAGCAGCCCCGCCAGGCCGCCACGCTGCGCCGGCGCGCCGCCACCTGGTTTGCCGCGCAACAACGCTACATGGACGCGGTGAGCCTGGCCCTGGCCAGCGGCGACATGGCGCTGACGGTGCAGATCGTTGACAGCTGCGCGCTGCACTTCGTGCGCTCGGGCTGGCTGCGCACGCTGCAGGGCTGGCTCGATGCGCTGCCGGCCGAGGCCTTTGCGCAGCACCGCAACCTGCAACGGGCCCGTGCCTACACGATGATCGCGCTGCACCGCCACGCTGATGCCCTGCCCGCGCTCGAAGCCCTGCGCGCCGGCGCCGACCCCGAGGCGGCCTGGGAGCTGGACGTGCAGATCCTGCTGATGCATTCGTGGATGGACCAGCAGCACAAGGTGCTGGCCCTGCGCGACGAGATGCTGCCGCGCTACCACGCCGCCCCCCGCACCGATGTGCTCTCACGCGGCATCTTCTGCAACGTGATGGTCTACACCCACAGCTTCAGCCACGACCGCCTGGGCGCACGCGCCTGGCTGCCCGAGGCCAAGGCCTGTGTGGAGCAGCGGCCCGACGCCTGGTCCAGCAGCTACACGCTGTGTTTCGAAGGCATGCTCGACATGATCGAAGGCCGCGCCGCCGATGCCCTGCAGCGCTTCGAGCAGGCCTGCCGCCACGCCGCTGCGGGCGGGCTGGCCGCCGCCTATGCCTACCGCGCCGGTGCGCTGTACGAGATGGACCGGCTCGACGAAGCGCAAGCCTGCCTCGACCCCTGGCTGGAAGAGATCCGCAGCTCGGGCGCGCCCGATGTGCTGATCCTGGGCCTGCGCACCGCGGCCCGCATCGCCCACGCCACCCAGCGCGGCAGCCAGCGCCACACCGGCCTGCTCAATCAGTTGATCGACCTGGCCGAAGCCCGCGGCCAGCCGCGTGTGAAAGCGGCTGCGCTGCTGGAGAAGGCCCACCTGGCGCTGCTCGATGGCCACTTGGAATCAGCCGGCGATCACCTGGCCGCCGGCAGTGCCGCCGCGCTGTGGGCGCCCACGCAGGGCCTGCGGCTGTACACCCAGGAAGTCGACGATGTGTTCGTGGCCTCGGCCCGCATGGCCATTGCCGTGGGCAACGGTGCGGCCATGATCGAGCCGCTGGAAGCCGCCCTGCAACAGGCCCATGAGCAAGGCCGCCGTTGGCGCAAGCTGCGGCTGCAGACGCTGCTGGTGCAGGCGCTGAGCCAATCACGCAAGCGCAGCCAGGCGCTGCAGTTGCTGGAAGACACGCTGCTGGCCGCCCATCAAGGTGGCTTCACCCGCGTGGTCACCGATTGCCCCTGGCGGCTGCAGGAGCTGATCGATGAGTTGGTACCGCGCAGCCGCCGCATCGAAGCGGCCTCCCTGGCGCGACTGAGCAGGTTGACCGAAGCCGCCGGACGGTGCTTTCGTGCCATCACGCCCACCGTCAGCGACGAGGCCCGGCTCACCGCCAAGGAACTGGAAGTGCTCAAGCTCGCCGCGCGTGGCCATGCCAACAAGGCCATCGCCGGCGAGATGGGCATCAGCGACAACACGGTGGAGACGCACCTGCGCCACGCCTACACCAAGCTGGGTGCGCGCAACCGGCTGCAGGCGATCGAGCAGGCGCGCGAGATGGGGTGGTTGTGAGGCCCCTCAGGCCAGCGCGCGCACGTTGCGCCGCACCTGGCTCAGGTCGCCCGCCATCGCATCGACCACATCGCCGTAGCCAAAGTAGCGCAGGTAGGCCGGCACTTGCTGGGTGAGCATTTCGAAGCCGGGGTGGTAGGCCAGGCCGTGGGCGTCGCAGGCGCGCCGCAGCGGCGTGCCGGCGGGCTTCATCAGGATATCGACCACGGTGGCGCCGGGCGAGAGGCGGGCCACATCGAAGGGCAAGGGGTCATCGGGCTTCATGCCCAGCGGGGTGGCGTGGATCACCACGTCGAAGCTGGCCGGGTCAACCACCGGCTGGGCCTGCACCGGGCAGGCCGCGCCGGTGGCCAGGCGCTGCACCAGGGCTTCGGCGCGGGCGGGCTGCACATCGTTCACAGCCAGCAGGGCCAGCGGCCGATCGGCCAGGGCCACCGCGATGGCGACGCCCGCGCCGCCGGTGCCCACCAGCAACACGCGCTTGCCGGTGACAGCCACCTGCAGGTGGTCCAGCGCCGCGGCGAAGCCCAGGCCATCGAACAGGGCGCCGGCCAGCGTGCCGTCGGCGAGGCGACGCACCGCGTTGACGGCACCCGCACGCGCGCCATGGGCGTCGACCTCTGACAGCAGGGGCAAGATCGCCGCCTTGTGCGGAATGGTGACCCACAGCCCGCCCACGTTGTCGGCCTGCAGGCTGCCCTGCACGAAAGCGGGCAAAGCGGCCGGCGTCACCTGGATGGGCAACAACGCGGCGTCGATGCCATGCGCATCAAAGATGGGGTTGAACACCTCGGGGGCGCGCACCTGGGCAACCGGATGGCCGAGAACGAAGAAAACGCGTGTGCTGCCGGTGATGTGCATGTCAGGCCTTTGTGCTCAAGACCATGCAACGCGATCCACGCCACCCAACACGGAGCCCAGCGCAGACCGGTCCATGGCCAAGCGTCACGGATCAGGAAACCCTGCACGGTAGGCAGCCGCTGCGGCGGAAGCAAGCGCGCCGCCACCGCATTGCGCGATAGTCGCTCACGACGCGCGACCATCGGCGCAGACGCGGGTTATTCCGAGGGCCTGGCCGGCAAAGCCAAGCGCGCCAAAGCGCTGCTATCGCAGTGCAGCCGCTTCAGCGGCCAGCCGTTCGATGGCCGCCCAGTCGCGCTGCGCCACCAGCGCCTTGGGCAGCACCCACGAGCCGCCCACGCAGGCCACGTTATCCAGCGCCAGGTACTGCGGCGCTTTGGCCAGGGTGATGCCGCCGGTGGGGCAGAACACCACGTCGCGAAAGACGCTGCCAAAGGCCTTGAGCATCTCCGCCCCGCCGGCCTGTTCGGCCGGGAAGAATTTCAGCCGCTGGCAACCGGCTTCGCGGGCGCGCATGACCTCGCCCGCCGTGGCCGTGCCGGGCAACCAGGGGATGCTGGCCGCACGCGCGGCCGCATCGACGTTGGCGCTGTAGCCGGGCGACACGAGGAACCGGGCACCCGCCTGAACAGCCGCTTGCAACTGCCCAACATCGAGCACCGTGCCCGCGCCCACCAGGGCACCCGGCACCTGCGCCATGGCCTGCATGGCCGCCAGCGCCGCGGGCGTGCGCAGCGTCACCTCCAGCACCGGCAGGCCGCCGCGCACCAGCGCCTCGGCGATGGGCACGGCATCGGCCGCGTCGTCGATCACGATCACCGGAATCACCGGGGCGCGGTGCATCACGTCATCCAGGGCTTGCGTCGTCATGGTGTCAGTCCTTTTCATTCGGTCAGGTGCATTTGAACTTCTTCTTGGTGCATTCCCAGCATGCCAGCAGGCCGGATCGGCCACACAGGCAGCGTCACCAGATACCAAGCAAGATGAACACCGCGCTTTGCCCCCTCGCCGATCGAACGCAACGCCGCCACGTTGGTGCCACGTGGGTCGGTAGGATGGGGCGCCGTCTCCTGCTGCCCCGCCCCATCCCGTGGTTCCCCTGACTCCCACCCAACAACGCCAGCGCTGGCTCGCGCTGGGCATCGTGGCCCTGGCGTATGTGCTGTCGTTCTTCCAGCGCTTCGCCCCGGCGGCCATCTCGCAGGATCTGGCCGCGGCCTTCCAAACCACGGCCGCCTCGCTGGGCGTGCTGGCGGCCACGTACTTCTGGGTCTACACGGTGATGCAGGTGCCCACCGGCATCCTGGTGGACACGCTCGGGCCGCGGCGCATCCTGTTGCTGGGCGGGCTGGTGGGCGGCGCCGGCAGCCTGCTGTTCGGCCTGGCGCCCACGCTGCAGTGGGCGTTGGTGGGGCGCACGCTGGTGGGGTTGGGGGTGTCGGTCACGTTCATTGCGATGTTGAAGATCATCGCGGTGTGGTTCGAGGAGCACCGCTTTGCCACGCTCACCGGCAGCGCCATGCTGATCGGCAACATGGGCTCGGTGCTGGCGGGGGTGCCACTGTCCAACCTGGCCAGCCTGACGGGGTGGCGCGGGGTGTTTGTGGGGCTGGGCGCGCTGTCGGTGCTGCTGGGCCTGGCCTGCTGGCTGCTGGTGCGTGACCGGCCCGCCACCGCGGCCAACCCGCAGGCCGCCCGGCAGCCGGTGGACTGGCCCCAGGTGGGCCGCGACGTGCTGCGGGTGGTGCGCAACCGCACCGCCTGGCCGGCCACGGTGGTGAATTTCGGGCTGTCGGGCAGCTTCTTCGCCTTCGGCGGGCTGTGGGCGATGCCGTTTTTGACGCAGGCGCACGGGATGTCGCGGGTGATGGCGTCGAGCCACCTGTCGGTGTTCTTTGCCTGCTTCGCGGTGGGCTGCCTGCTGATCGGCCATGTGTCTGACCGGCTGCGCCGGCGCAAGCCGGTGGTGATCGTCGCGTCGCATGTCTATGGCCTGTGCTGGCTGATCTGGCTGACGGCCGGGCGCATGCCCGCCGGTGCGAGTTACGCCCTGATCGCCGTGATGGGCGTGGCCACCGCCGGCTTCGTGCTGAGCTGGGCCTGCGCCAAGGAGGTGAGCCCGCCGCACCTGTCCGGCATGGCCACCTCGGTGACCAACATGGGCGGCTTCCTGGCCGGTGCGCTGCTGCAGCCGCTGGTGGGCCTGGTGATGGACCTGCGCTGGCAGGGCGCGCTGGCCGGCGGGGCCCGCATCTATGCCCCGGACGACTACCGCGTGGGCCTGCTGCTGCTGGCCGGCACCGCCTGGGTGGGTGCCATCGGTGCCTGGTTCCTGAAGGAAACGCGCTGCCGCAACATCTGGGCATAAGCCCGGCATCAACCCGGCCTGAGGCAGTGGCCCGCCGGGCCGAGGCAGGCTTTTTGCCTGTCAAAAACCACCACCTGCCCTGAACTGCGAGGACATGGCGTCTCCTGGGGCCGCCCCCTACAGTGGCAGCCTCTCAGGAGACCCATGCCATGACCGATCTGTCCGCCGAATTCAAGGCCCTTGCCTCGTACAAGCCCAAGCACAAGGTCCGCTTCGTGACCGCCGCGTCGCTGTTCGACGGCCACGATGCCGCGATCAACATCATGCGGCGCATCCTGCAGAGCATGGGTGCCGAGGTGATCCACCTGGGCCACAACCGCTCGGTGGACGAGGTGGTAACGGCCGCACTGCAGGAAGACGCCCAGGGCATCGCGCTCAGCTCGTACCAGGGCGGCCACGTCGAATACTTCAAGTACGCCATCGATCTGCTCAAGTCGCGTGGCGGCGAGCACATCCAGGTGTTTGGCGGCGGTGGTGGCGTGATCGTGCCAGCCGAGATCCGCGAGCTGCAGGCCTACGGCGTCACCCGCATCTACAGCCCTGAAGACGGCCAACGCATGGGCCTGCAGGGCATGATCGGCGAGATGGTGATGCGCTGCGACCAGGACATCTCTGGCTACGCGCCGAAGACGGTGGACGCCATCACCGGCCACAGCGAAGCCAACTGGCGCGCGCTGGCCCAACTGATCACCGCGCTGGAAAACGGCCAGGCCGACGCCGGCCTGGTGGCCCAGCTGAAGGAACAGGCCCAGGCCGCCAAGGTGCCGGTGCTCGGCATCACCGGCACGGGTGGCGCGGGCAAGTCGTCGCTGACCGACGAGCTGATCCGCCGTATCCGCCTGGATCAAGACGACGCCCTGCGCATCTGCGTCATCAGCATCGACCCCTCACGCCGCAAGAGCGGTGGCGCGCTGCTGGGCGACCGCATCCGCATGAACGCGATTGGCCCGTGGCAAAAGGGCCAGCGCGTCTACGTGCGCAGCCTCGCCACCCGCGACACCGGCAGCGAAATCAGCGCCGCCCTCCCCGATGTGCTGAACGCCGCCAAGGTGGCCGGCTTTGACCTGATCATCGTCGAGACCTCCGGCATCGGCCAGGGTGACGCGGCCATCGTGCCGTTGGTCGACGTGCCGATGTACGTGATGACGCCCGAGTTCGGCGCCGCCAGCCAGCTGGAGAAGATCGACATGCTCGACTTCGCCGAGTTCGTGGCGATCAACAAGTTCGACCGCAAGGGCGCCGCCGATGCGCTGCGCGACGTGGCCAAGCAGGTGCAGCGCAACCGCGAAGCCTTCGACGTGATGCCCGACCAGATGCCAGTGTTCGGCACCATGGCCAGCCGCTTCAATGACGACGGCGTCACCGCGCTATACCAGGCCCTGCGTGCCCGCCTGGCCACGCTGGGCCTGACGGTCAAGGAAGGCCGCCTGCCGCTGGTCAACACCCGCCACAGCACCCACCAGACCCCGGTGGTGCCGGGCGCCCGGGTGCGCTACCTGGCCGAAATTTCCGACAGCGTGCGCGGCTACAAGCGCAAGGCCCGCGACCAGGCCCGCCTGGTGCGCGAGATCCAGCAGCTGCGCGCTTCGCAAACGATGGTGCAAGCCTGCGGCAACGCCGAAACCGTGGAAGTGCTGGAGCCGCTGGCCCAAGAGCGCGAAGGCCGTGTCGACCCGCATGCCCGCAAGCTGCTGGCCCAGTGGCCTGACCTGCAAAAAGCTTACGCTGGCGACGAGTACGTGGTGAAGATCCGCGACAAGGAGATCCGCACCGCGCTGGTCACCACCTCGTTGTCGGGCAGCAAGATCCGCAAGGTGGCCCTGCCCCAGTACGAAGACCACGGCGAGATCGTCAAGTGGCTGATGCTGGACAACGTGCCCGGCAGCTTCCCCTACACCGCCGGCACCTTCGCCTTCAAGCGCGAAGGTGAAGACCCCACCCGCATGTTCGCTGGCGAAGGCGATGCCTTCCGCACCAACCGCCGCTTCAAGCTGGTGTCCGAAGGCATGCCGGCGCACCGCCTGTCGACCGCGTTCGACTCGGTCACGCTGTATGGCAATGATCCCGATCGGCGCCCGGACATCTACGGCAAGATCGGCAACTCGGGCGTGAGCATCGCCACGCTCGACGACATGAAGGTGCTGTACTCGGGCTTTGACCTGTGCAACCCCACCACCTCGGTGTCGATGACGATCAACGGCCCGGCGCCCACGATCCTGGCGATGTTCATGAACACCGCGATCGACCAGCAGATCGAGAAGTTCCAGAAGGACAACGGCCGCGACCCGACCGATGACGAAATCGCCAAGATCCGCGAATGGGCGCAGGCCAATGTGCGCGGCACGGTGCAGGCCGACATCCTGAAGGAAGACCAGGGCCAGAACACCTGCATCTTCTCCACCGAGTTCAGCCTGAAGGTGATGGGCGACATCGCCGAGTACTTCGTGCACCACCAGGTGCGCAACTTCTACTCGGTGTCGATCTCGGGCTACCACATCGCCGAGGCCGGCGCGAACCCGATCTCGCAGCTGGCGATGACGCTGTCCAACGGCTTCACCTATGTGGAAGCG